>MDTB01085317.1_pt1 | contig 23914 bp, 13 predicted proteins | sample 811161 | NCBI WGS metagenome assembly MDTB01 (sample SAMN05326650, study PRJNA326480) | marine metagenome | isolation source: seawater | place: Mediterranean Sea | collected 2009
ATATAGAAATTAATAATTGTTCTCTAGGAGATTTTGAGTTGTTTAATAGTTCTGAAGGCCCAATAATAATCTACGTTGAAGATGGAGGGTCTATTTCTAATTCAAATAATATTTCAGGATTAATCATAAACTTTGATAATAATAATTCAGGAAATTTTTCAATTAGTAATTCTAACATATATGGTGCGTTACTCAACTATGGTTTAAATTTTGAGATAATTAATAACACAAGTATAGTTGGCTCAGTTGTATCGAATTACCTCATAACTATAAACGATGGGTCTTCCATTACAAAAGGAAATCTCCCTTCATTCTATGGAACTAATTTTGGATTATCACCTTCCGTCATACCAGGAAGCTATTTAGAATATTAAAGGATTACATTATGATAAAAATTACATTGCTTAAAATCATTTTCATCACCACCACACTGTTTTCACAATCAACAATGGTTGATGTGCAGGGAACGCACACATTAACACAAACCTCAGGTATGAGTATATACGAGACCATTGATTTATGTCTTAGAACCGCAATAAAAAATGGTCTGGTTGACTTAGTTTTTAATGAAAATGAAATTAATCCTGAAAAAACTTCAGACATATTACAAATGATTGATCAATCTGTTGAAATGTGCGTTATTGATCCACAAATAATCAATCAAATAGTAGATGGTAACAACTTTACAATAACGGCAAAAGGTAAAGTTGATAAAATGATTTTATATGCAATTTTAGGTTTAGATAAGTAAATATAATTGAAATAAAATCTTTAATAAAAAGTATGATATTTTCAGTAAATTATAAAATCACAAGCTAAGATATTTTATGATATATATAATCAGTATTGGAGGAATTTCCGTATTTTTTGGGCTTTTACTTTTAGTTGCACCCAATACAATTCTATCAATTGAGAGAAGAGCAAATAAAATATACATGACCGACCCAACATTTATGAAATATCGAGTTCCATTTGGTATAGGGCTTTTTTTTGCATCGATTTTTATAATTTATTCATTAATAAATGAATCTACAGAATACCTGATTATAATTGGTGTACTAGCCTTAGTGTTTAGTTTAATGTTATTACTAACTCCAAAAGCTATATTTTCATTAGAAAGACAAGCAAACAGAGTTTACATGACTGATCCAACATTTATGAAATATCGAATCCCATTTGGCATGTTTCTATTACTGTCAGGTGCTTTTATGATATATTCAAGCATTGGTTATTTTTAAAATAAGAGGTCTATTTTACCTTGGAATTATTTGAATCAATTGGCTTAAAAGCTGATCCTTTCACCACATCACCAAACCCTGATTTATTCTTTCCTGCAAAAGAACATAAACAATGTTTAGAAGGACTAGAATTAGCAATTAGAATGCGCAGAGGCCTTTCAGTTGTTCGGGGTGGAATTGGAACTGGGAAAACGACAATAAGTAGAAAGCTAATTCAGAATTTTTCATCGGATGATGATGTAAAATTTGAATTTTATCCTGTGCTTGATCCAAAATTTGAATCTGAATTAGTATTGCTACAACACTTAGTTGATTTATTCGGAATTGAAGAGGATGCTGGAAAGTCAGTTATAGACTGCAGAAACCAAATTGAACATCACTTGATTAAGGCTGGAGTTGAGGATGGACGAGTCTTAGTTTTAGTTATTGACGAAGGTCAAAATTTAAGAGGGGAATTCCTTGATGTTTTCAGAACATTGTTAAATTTTGAAACAGATGATTTCAAACTTTTACAGTTAATTATTTTTGGACAACCAGAAATGACATCTATAATACACGAGTATCCTAATTTTGAAGATAGGATAACGTTTAATTTTGAATTAGGACCATTGGATTTCGAATCAGCCCAAGGTATTATTAAACATCGTTTATCAGAAAAAGGTGGTGGTAGCCGCGAATATTTTACTACAGATGCAATAAAGGCAATACACAATCATACGCAGGGATATCCAAGAAAGATAAATAAGCTTTGTCATCAACTTCTGCTTAACATGATTAGTGCAGAGCAAGAAGTTGTTTCTTTAAGTATTGTAGAAAATACCATTGGAGGTAAAGTTACTGAGGGCCTTATTGAAAAGCAGGAAGAACCAGTCGAAGCAGAAGATGCTATTCAAGAGAAAGAAGAGGAACCAGAAGAAAAAAAGGATGTAGCTGTTAATAAGCTATTTGATATTTTACGTAAAGGAGGTAAAAAAGATAGCGAAAGTGGTAAAATTGGCGAAACCGTTTCTGAAGACGATATAATTGGTGATCTTTATGGCGATTCGAATGAAGATGATGAAGATGATGAATTAGAAGAAGAAATTATTGAAGATGATGAGCCAACTAAATGGTACCAAAGAAGAAAATCAAGGCTCAAAAAAAATATTGGTACTTATCCTACAAACATCGTTTCTCCTTCACTAAAAAAAGAAAAATTGCTTCTTGGCGTAGCTATGGATCAAGGACATATCTACACAGCTTTGATTCAAGACAAAGGTGGAATTAAATCTATTATAGGTGCCGATATATTTTCTGCCACAAAAGCAAAGTTAGACGCAAAAAGAAATCCTACTGGTTTTTCAGTAGCTATGGGGAAAGCTTATGATCAACTGTTATCAAAACTTGAAAAGAAAAAAAATAAAATTCCAAATGGAATAATTAAAAAACTCCAATCTGGAGTTCCAATATCATTTACAATTAACAATACAGCAAGCTTATTAAAAACGGTACTCGTCCCTCCAGAAAATAAAAAAGAACGGAAAATGATTATTGAATATGATGCTAAGAAAAATCTTCCTTTTAACTCAGATGATATAATTTTTGATTCAATAGAGTTAGAGCAAGGAAAGAATATCATCGGAGTAGCTAATGCTGATTATATGGACTCACCCGCTCAAACATTATCAGATAAAAAGTGGGATATAAGATTATGGCCCCCAGCTGCTCAAACAGTATTAAATGCATTTAAATGGAATTATTCTAGCAAAAAACATGATATTATACTTATTATCCATATTGGTGAAATTGAAAGCTTTTTACTTGGCTACAATCAAGGGTATCCAGATGCCATAATCCCTTTAGATCTTGGAATTCAAAACCTCACTGATGCATGGAAATATAGGTCATCAGCGTCAAAAACAAAATGGGATAAAAGAGATTATTGTAGAGTCCCCCCTTCAATTTTAAAATCAGAATTAAAAGATAATTCCACAAATAAACAGGCTAAACCTCAAGATGATGCAATAAGACCAGTTATAGAAAGTTGGGATCAAGAGTTGGAGAGAGCATTAAATAGCATGGCTCAATCATTTCCTGTTGATAATGTTTCAGAAATTTTTCTAAGCGGCTGTGCTGAGGAAGTATTATTTCTCGATGAATACCTTGAAACTCAACTGGATGCAAAAGTGCAATTTTTAGATCCTTTCAATAACGTAGCTTTTTTCCCCGATGAGGAAGAGAGAGAAAATTTTGAAATTTCAAAAACAGCAATGACTACTGCTGTTGGTGCTGCATTAAACATTGATAAATCAATAAACTTATTACCTGAAATGTTTAAAGAGGCTGAAAAATTTAGAATTGGTAATAAATTTAGTATTCCTGCAGCCGCAGCAATTTTATTAGGTGTTATTTCGCTATCTGGATGGACAAGTATAAATCATGAAGAAATGAAAACTAAATTAAACTCAATGAAAACTCAAGCTGCCAGCGTCGCACCTATAAAAACTAAATATGAAAGAGTTTCATCTGAAAAGAATACCATTGTCGCACAACTAGATGTTTTACTAAAGGAATCAAAACTTTCAAACTTATCCATAAGTATAATGCGATTTTTCAGCTATAACACGCCTAAAGAAATAACCTTAGATTTAATATCTTTTCAAAGAGGTTGGGAGCGTGGAGATTGGATTCATGTTGGGAATTCATTAGAAAAAGTTATAACAATTGTTGATGAAGAAAAAGATTTTGCCCGCGTCACGGGCGCAATCACAGCGAACCCCGCGCTTAAAGAAAGATATTTTTCTAATTTCATTACACAAGTTGAGAATTCTGGACTATTCAAAAAAATTGATGTAATAAACAAAAAGACTACAAGCGGTATGGACATAGATAATATGACATTTGAACTAAAGTGTGAATTATAGAAAGTAATGGATAAACAAAGAAATCTTTTCATTGGAACAATCGCATTAGTTTTGTTATCGTGTGCAGGTTGGTACTTTGCTTACTTTAACGATCTAAATAGATCTTTAAGCAAAATGAGCTCGGATTACAACCGCTTAAAGAATGAAAAAAATAAATATAACCAGATACAAAACAAATTTCCTGCTATTGAGAAAGAATGGAAAGAACTAAAAACTGATTTGTCAAACCTTATTAACAAGATCCCAAGTGATGGCCAGTTTGATAATGTCACTAAAATGCTGTTCAGTTTAATGGAAAAAAATAAGTTAGCAGTAGACAATTTTAACCCCTCCATGGCACCACTCGATGAAAAACAAATAGTTGATCCAGAAAATCAGCAACCAATCATCATAGAGAAATACCCTATAGATGTTGAGCTTAGAGGAAATTTTATAGATTTTGGTAATTTTTTAGACCAGTTGGCATTTTCAAATTATTATCTAACAATTGGGAACATTCAAATTTCTCAAAACCAATACCTTGAGGGTGAACAAAAAATATCATTTATATCTTATGTGTATACTAAAAACAGTGCTAATAACATAAGTACAAATGGGATTAACAATAACTTAGTTGAATCAAACTCAACAAATTTAATTAACTCAAACCTTACTGATAAAGATATTATAAATGAGGCAATTCAAACTACAGGCGCAGCGAGTTTGATTGATATTGTAAAGATAATAAAGCATATTAAAGAAAAGACAGGAAAAGATATAGATGAGAATCTTGCAATTTCTATTTTACAAGAAAGATTAAATAACCTATAGCTACTTTTCAATTTTTTTCATTCAATTAGTTTCAATTTTTAAAATATTTTAGGTCAGTTAAACCTTGTTTTAGTTTAAATTAATGGTCGACATGACCCCTAGACTTAGAAATCTTTTAATTGGATTAGGAATCTCAGTTGCAATCATGATTGTTGATCAAGTAAGTAAGTCATCTGGCTCCAGTAATTCAAACTCCGCAAGAAAGGCAAAAATTCAAAAGCCTAAAAAAGTAGTTGCGCAAAATACTAATGCAAAAAGTAATAGTTTATCCTCAATAAAAAGTCAATCTAAAATATCTAACAGGAGGAAATCAAGCTTGTCATCACAACTTGTGGGCTGGCAGAGAAATCCATTTAATAGTGTAGCTGTATCAAGTGAGGCAAATATAGAAGGAGCTTCAGTCAACACGGAAAAAGAGAAAGATATAGAAAAATCAATCCTTCTCAAAAATCTTGAAAGGTATAATGTTGAAATCGTAGCTGAATTCAATAATGAAAAAATTGTCCTAATTGATAGCAGAAGATTTAGACAAGGTGAATATTTAAATGATGACATATTAATTGATAGAATTGAAAATGATCAAATTACATTTAGAAATGGTAGCACTACTGTTACAAGAAATGTTGGTAATTAAATGAATCGTAATCAATTCATATTATTAATAATTCTCTTTAATAGTTTTCTATTTTGCCAGTGGAATGACCCCGCATATTCAAGAATATCAGAAAGCGAACAGGAAAGTGAGCGTTATAAATTAATGGATAAAATGTCTATTAATTTGAAAGAGTCAGATATTCGAAATGTTTTAACTATGATTGGTGAGCTAACTGGTCTCAATATTGTTATTAGTCCAAACATTGAAGATACAATAACCGCAAACCTTGAAAATGTCACTGTTAAGGCAGCATTGGATGCTATTCTAAAACCAAACAATTACAGTTATTTCGTTCAAGATAACATTATAATTGTAAAGGACTTAGATACTCAACTAATAGGTGAACTAGAGTCTGTAGTCATTCGATTAAAGTATATTAATTCTAATGATTTGCAAGCTCCCTTATCAACCATCTTAACCTCAAGAGGAACTGTTCAATCATTCCTCCCAGTAGCTTCAATGGCAGGGCAAACAGGACCTCCAAATATGGCCATTGTTTCAGATGTTCAGGAAAACATTCCTAGAGTATTAAGTATGGTCAAGCAGTTAGACAAACCAATAAAAAATATTAATATTGCTGTTAAATTTATAGAAACGCAATTAGACACATCTAAATCTTACGGAGTTGACTGGACAAATAGCCCGGTACAATTAGGTGGCAATCCGAATGATACAATAAATTTCCCAATTAATTTAAATAATGTCACTATCGCCACTTTAAACCCATCGCAGCTTACCTCCGCTTTAAAAGTTATGCAAGCAAGGGGGCGCAGTAAATTATTATCAAGTCCTCAAGTAACTACTCTTGATAATCACCAAGCTACTACTGAAGTATCAACAACGGTGTACATCGAAGGATTAAATTCAGGCGGTAATAATACAAGCTCAAATGCGCAAGGTAATACAGCAACTGGAATACCTGGGCTTGGATTATATGGAACTGCAAATACTGTCCAAGAAAAAGACATAGGTATTAAACTGCAAGTGACCCCTAGAATAAATGAAAATAATATTATAACATTGCTCGTAGATGCAACAGTAGAAGCCCTTTTATCTGCTGCAGAAATATCAACAGATAAACCTAGATCTACAAAAAGGACCGTTACTACACAAGTTTCTGTATTTAATGGAGAAACCGTAATTATTGGCGGCCTTATTGCTGATAATATCATTAGAAATAAGAAATACGTACCTATACTGAGCGCTATACCAGTTGTTGGCTATTTTTTCAAAACTACATCAGTCCAAAAAGAACAAAGAGAACTACTAATGTTTATCACGCCTACTGTATATGATTAATTAGTTTGACAATGCAAAAAGATTATCCATATATCCTTATTTCTTTTGGAGTCGCATCTTTATTTATCATTTTGACATGGTTTGAACTTTATGATGGTGTAGAGAGCAAGCTCTTAGATATGAGATTTTTAAATCGTGGAAGGATTGAAACTAGGCAAGACATTGCTACTCTCGATATGGATGCAAAAAGCCTGCAGCAAATTGGTAGATGGCCATGGAGTCGTGAAAAACACATTCCTTCTATTATGGCTGCAAAAGAGCATGGTATGGATGCTTTAGCATTTGATATTTTTTTTATCGAAAGACAAGAGCGCAAGCTTGAATATGATAATGTCTCAACAATTAATGACAGCGTATTAACAATTAAAGAGATTGAAGACCTTTTTCCAGATCCTGATATTGATTTGGCAAATGCAGCTGAAAAAGCAGGGAATATTTATTTTGGATATACATTTTTCCCTCAACCAGCAAAAAAAATGGCCGTTAGAAAACGAACCAAAGAAAAAGATGTAAGATTGCAACTTCTTGATGACGGTAAATTTTTTAGAAAAATTGACCCTTCTAAGTTTGAAACCATTAATGATTTCTATGACATTGATCCTCCAGTTGATGAACTAATTAAATCAAGCAAAGGTACTTACTTTTTTCAAACTATAGCTGAGCCAGATGGCATTAGTAGAAGATATCCTCTTGTTGGAAAATATGAAGACAAACTTTTTCCAAATGCAGCTTTAGCATTAGCACTTGACCACTATGGAGTAAGTTTTAATGATGTTAAAATAGAGCCAGGTAAGTATTTATCTATCCCCCTCCCCTCTCAAGATGAATATGGTAGATCAACAATAGAAATACCAATAGATAAAAGAGGTCTTATGCAGGTGAACTGGGCTGGGCAATGGGAAGATATAGACGGTAATTTTGATTTCATACACTACCCCTACTGGGTTCTTAAAAAATTTAGAGATAGTGAATATGATAATTACGTACTAGCGGAGGTAAAAAAACTTGCTTACTCTGACCCAAGCTTACAAGGTGCAAAAAACTTAAAAGCTTTAATGAAAGCGTCCTTTAAACAAAAATTCGCAAGTAAAAAAGATGTAATAAAAACAATTAGGCAACTTGGCATGGCAACACAAATGGAGTCATACATATCTAAAACAAAAAGCCTAGATACTGGGGAACAGTTTTTTGCAAGTATTAAAAGAAAAGCAAAGTATCCTCAGATAAAAATGTACAACGAAATAAAAAATGCTAATATTATAGCTAAAGAATTAAAAGTTAATCCTAATTCTAGCCTTGATAATTTATTAATTAGCCAAAAACTTGCCTTTGAAGCACCTATGAAAAATTACAGGATAAGCAGTTTTAGGAAGCTTAAGAAAGATGTAAAATCTTTATTAAAGACATCAAAAGATGAAGGCTATATAAAAATTTTAAAAAGGTCTTTAGTCGAAATATCACAACTTGAGAGAACATTTTTAATCGTTCAAAACTTAAATAAACACAATATTGTTGATGAACAAAGACCATTATTCTTCTGGCAAAATAAAGACCGAATCGTTGTTGGGAATGTTAAAAAGAATACAGCTAGAAGGATCGTTCCGTTTGAGTTTCATAAGAAAAAACTACTTTATGGCTTAACCGCTCCAGGTACTTCTGATTTAGGATCACAGCCATTTAACGGCAGTTATCCAATGGTTGGTCTTCACGCTAATGCTTTGAATACAATTTTATCAGATATTTTTATAACAAGGACATCTAAAGCTGTAGTATCCTTAATCCTTTTAGCTTTAGCACTATTATTAGCATTTGGAATTCAAAGACTTAGCCCCGCGATCGGTGGAGTTGCTGTTGGTGCATTAATATTGCTCTATATTTTAACTGCTTTTTGGGCTTTTACTAATTATTATTTTTGGCTAGATCTATTTGCTCCTATCGCAACTATAGGTTTGGGGTATTTAGGCATAACCGTATATAACTACATTCAAGAAGAGAAAAACAAGCAATTTCTCAAATCATCCTTTGGAACCTACATTTCTCCTGAACTCATTGATGAAATGTACGATAGTGGTAAAGAACCCGAGCTTGGCGGTGAAGAGGGTTACCACACTGCTTTTTTCACTGATATTCAAAGTTTTTCAGCTTTCTCAGAAAAATTAACAGCTAGCGATCTAGTCAGCCTTTTAAATAATTATCTAACTGAAATGACGGATATACTCATGGAGAATAATGGTACGCTAGATAAATACATTGGCGATGCAATTGTAGCATTTTATGGAGCTCCATTAGACTTAAAAAACCATGAGCTAATGGCATGCAGAACAGCGATAAAAATGCAGGAAAGGTTAGCTGTCCTTAGGGGTCAATGGCAACAAGAAGGTGATAGATGGCCTGAAATAGTACATAACATGCAAAATAGAATTGGCATCAATACTGGGAAGATGGTAACTGGCAATATGGGTTCTGAATCCAGAATGAATTACACTATGATGGGTGACACGGTAAATCTCGCAGCAAGACTGGAAAGTTCAGCTAAGCAATATGGTGTATACATTCAAATAGCTGATAGTACATATGAAGCAGTGAAAGATCAAATCGTTGTAAGAGCGCTTGATTTTGTCCGAGTAATGGGTAAAACCGAGCCTGTTAAAGTTTTCGAACTAATTTCTGAAAAGGACCAAGAACCTGAAATTTATAAAAAGATACTACCTGTATTCCATGAAGGTTTAGAATATTACTTTAAACAAGACTGGGATAAAGCAATTGAGGCATTTCAAACAGCTGATGAGCTTGAAGAAATGTTTCCTGGAAGGAAAACAAACCCAAGCAGAGTTTACATACCCCGCTGCCAAAATTTTAAATCAAACCCTCCTGGTGATGATTGGGACGGTGTTTGGACTCAAACATCTAAGTAGGTAAATGGCTTCAATAATTAAATGTTTGCTTAAGATAATCATCTTAACATTTATTTTTTTCACTAACATTTTTGGACAGAATAACTTTGAATTAGATGAAGAGCGCAGTAACGTGCTCCAAAATATTATTTCCTCAGATATTGAAGCAGCAGACCTTAATAATGATGGAATTAGTGATATAATCATTTATGGATACAATAAAATAGGTACCCAACAGGGACTTTTTTTAAATACATATAGTATATCCTCGGATGGTGAGATAGATACTCTTCAAATGAATATTCTTAATAATTACTTTACTTATATCCCTGAGGATCATTCTTCAAGATATATTGGTGGAGATGGAAAAATTTCACTAGGAGATTATGATCGCGATGGGTTTATTGATGTGTTAGCACACGGAGCAGAGTTTATGTTTTTAACAAAAAATATAAATGGCACGCTGTCAACAAATAACTATTTATCTAATAATTATGCTGAAAGTTTAGGGGAAAGCTCATTACAATGGGGGGATGTTGATCTAGATGGCGATCTTGATATTTTTTGGATGGGACTAAAAAATAGCAGAGGTACAATTACAAATAAATTGCTATTAAATCAATCTGACTTTGATGGAAACATTACATGGGAGTTTGATAATTCCATTGTAATGCCAGACCTAAGAAATGGAGCAGTTGCTTGGGATGATATTGATCTAGATGGTGACCTTGATCTTCTTACTAGTGGACAACAAATAACCGCAGAATCTGGAGTCACAAAATTATATTTAAATGATCCAGTAGGTCGTTTAGGGGAAGATACTAACCAGGAAATTAAACCATTAAAAGGAACATCGATTTGTTTTTCTGATTTGGATAATGATGCGGATTCTGACCTAATTATTTCCGGTTATAGCCCAATAGATTCAACCTTGAAAACATTCGTCTATATAAATGAACCTACCGGTAATTTTAGATTGGCCGAGCAACAAATTAATTTTGGTACGATTTTTGGATCTATAAAAGCAATTGATGTCAATATGGATGGCTTTAAGGATATTGCAATTAGCGGAGCTGTTGAGCATAGCATTAACTACGATAATATTTATATCATTGATACATTAGAAATAAGCGAACAAGGTGATGTATTAGTAGCTGATACTACCGTTCTTCTACTAAACCCAAGAGATAGTGTATGGGCACTTGAAGGCAAAATATTTTTAAATGATGGTTCTGGCAACCTAGGTTTTTCAGAACTTCAAACAATCGATGGTGCAAGGACAATATCATTTGTTGATATTAACCAAGATCGAAAACCTGATATTGTTGCCTCTGGTTCATTTGAAATTGGAAATGATGATAGTTCTTTTGTATCAGTTTTCTTGAATACATTTGGAAATGACAATTTAAAACCCACACCGCCAACCGTACTTGAATCATTTGCTATTAGTAACAGAGTTATATTCAACTGGGGAGATGGCCAGGATGACTTTGGATCAAATCAAGCTTTAAGATATAATCTATCTATCTCAAGATTAATAATAGAAAATGATGTTAGAACTCTTCTTTCAAGTGCAACTTCATATAATAGTTCAAACACTGGCACAAAATTAATTAGAGAGTTTACAGGAATTCCTTGGGGAAATTATATTTGGAAAGTACAAACTATTGACCCGTCTGGCGTGGTTTCTGAATGGTCAAATGAGAAAGAATTATTTATTCCAAGGTTAGTTAAATCCTTCCAATCAATTCCAGGGTACTCATATGGAATATCAAGATGGAGTGATATAAACAATGATAATTTACTTGACCTAGCTATTACAGGTAATCTCTACACAGGATCAAGCAAAACACAAATTTATCTTAATGAAGATGGAATTTTAAATGTAAATAACTTGCAACCTCAAATGGCAAATGTTTATGGTGGCCACTTGAGCTTTGTCGATTATAATAATGATGGGTTCTTAGATATATCCATGTCAGGGCTGGCTACTGTAAACTTTTCAACTTTCACCGCACTTTTATTATATAAATGGGAAAATGGTAATTTCGTATTAGATGATGATGAAAACCAATTGTCAATAACAGATGGGTACTGGGGTGGTCAATACAATCATGATTGGGCGGATTATGATAATGATGGTGACTTAGACTTAGTAAGTGGAGGAATAAGTATTTTTGACAATACTAATTATTTAACTATTTTTAAAAATAACAATGGAATACTTTCAAAAGACACGACTCAAACTGATTTAATCCCACTATTCCCTTGTGCTTTAATTTGGATCGATATTAATGGAGATAACTATAAAGATCTTTTAACACTTGGAAGATTACAATTAAATGGTGTTTCTCATATGTATATAAATGATGGAATGGGTAAACTAATAAAGTCTTCAGATGATCCATTTGAAATTCCTTCAACTCTTCATGCAATTTCTGTTGGAGATCATAATAGTGATGGATATGATGATATCGCTATTGCTCATCTGAATGGAACTGAAATGCACACAAATATTTATACCAATGAATATGGTAATAGCTCAATAAACGAATTTAGTTTACATCAAGCACTACAAGGTGCAACATATGCTAGTTTAGATTGGGGTGATTATGATAATGATGGAGATTTAGATCTTGTTACAAGCGGTTACACAGCAACATCAACAACTGATCAAGGTTTAGAAGAATACACCAATCCAATTACTAATATTTATCAACAAGATGATCAAGGAATATTTATTTTTGATTCGTCTTTATACATGATTGATAGTGTCGGACTATCCTCTACTCAATGGGGTGATTATGACAACGATGGAGATCTCGACCTTCTAGTTACTGGAGAAACAACAGAAAAAGAATTAATTACAAGAATTTATGAAAACCTAGAAGGCTTTACGAATTCTAATACTCCACCGACAAAACCAATTATGCTAATGAGCAATGTGAATATTGATTCTGTTCAAATTAGTTGGCAAGGAGGAATTGATGCTAACAATAGTACAGATCAGGGAAAAACTTTAGATGAAGCACTGAAATACCATTTACAAATGGGCGAAGATCAAAATTATAACCTATCTGGCAATGTACATTCTATTATAACAGGTAATTATGGCACTGGTACAATGGGGCTTAGGTCTGGGAATTCTCATATTATTAATAGCCTGCCTGAAGGCAGATACCAATGGCGAGTTAGATCAGTTGACCATAGCTTATCATTTTCAGATTGGTCTAATTGGGATTATTTTTATATTGATCAAACTCCCCCTACTGTAGAAGAGATACAAGTAAACTATGGAGTAGGTGGTCAAATAATTATTATTGTGAATTTCAAAGAAGAATTTGAAATGAACAACTCCTCGAATACTGAGCCGGTCATCTATGCTATGCATCCAGATATGAACGATATTGATGGAGATAATCTTAACGATACTTTGCTAGTTGAAAAACAAAGCTACAGCGCTACAGTTTGGACGGGGTTATTGAGTCTTCCAGGTGAATATGTAGGAAAAGCAATAAAACTAAATATTTCAAATGCACAAGACATGCGCGGAAATATTATGAAAAGTGAAATATTTTTTAAAACACCAGAAAAAATTATATCTCAAGAAGGAGGAAGTGTAATAAGCTCTGATGGTAAGGTCTCAATTTTATTTCCACAAAATGCTGTTAATGAGGATATATCAGTTTCAATTGATCCTTTAGCTAATGTTATTTCACTAGATACAAATTCTATATCTGATTTTTATTCAATATCTCCTTATGAAATAAACCTACAAAAACCAACCGTACTACGGATTGCTATTCCAGATAGTTTTATAGCAGATGATTTAAAGGATCATCACCTTCACATTGGCAAAATAAATAATGCAAGTGGAAACATAGATCCGCTCGGCGGAACAATTATTACAGTAAATAATATACCTTATTTACAATCTGAATTATCAGAGTTAGGCATATATGCTGCATTTAAATCTGATAGTTTATTCCAAGTAGACTCAGTCAGTACTGATATGATTACGTGCCAACCTAGAATTTTTTCTCCGGACGGCTCCGTTTTTGAATTTCCTCATACAAATATTTTATTTGATTTATCTATTTCAGATAACGTCACTGCAAGAATATTTAACCTTGCAGGAAAAATTAAAAGAACAATAAAACCAGAAAACTCCTTAAGACCAGGTAAGAATGTGATTGTATGGGATGGAAAAGATTTTGATGGGAGCATTGTTCCAAGTGGGTTATATATCGTAACACTTGAATCTTCTGGGTCAGTACTTAGAACTACCGTAGGAGTTCTAAACCGATGAAGAAATTAATTCTACATATAATGATAGTATCATCTATTCTAATTTCGCAAGATCAACTATTTGTTGGAACTAGGCCGCTAGGTATGGGTGGTGCTTTCATAGCTGTAGCTGATGATGGAAATACAATTACTTGGAATCCAGCTGGCCTTCCTCGATTACGAAGAAAAGAGTTTACCTCTAGCTATGCAGATCTTTACGCAATGGATATTACACATTCATATACGGGAATTGTATGGCCTTTTGGTGATCGTATTGCAATTGGTTTTGACTGGGCCAATGTTGGATTTGATGATCAAGAACTAAGCTATAGCGAAAACAAACTCAATTTTTCAATCGGATATCAACCATTTAAACTAGTTTCCATTGGAGGGACTTTTAAATATTTATCTAGAGATATGGGTCTTGATGGGACTTCCTATGGAAAATCCACAGGTATTGGGTACGATTTAGGTTTACTAATATCTCCACACAAAAAAATTCGTTTTGGCTTAGGAGCCTATGACCTTGGAGGAACAAACGTAACCTACAAACAAAACAAGGTTGACGAAAAACTACTTGGACAAGCATTTAAACTAGGAATAGCCTACTTTCCAATAGCTGGCCTCACAATGGCGATGGACTTAGATGATGATAGGATTCATGTTGGTGGAGAATACTTTATTAAAAACCGTATTGGTTTTAGAGCCGGGTTCCAACAAGACCTTAATGGAGAAGAAAAACTCAGAATCCCTTCTTTTGGTGTCACTTTAAAATTTAAGAGTCTTGTATTTGAATATGGGTATGAATCTCACCCCTACCTCGAGCCGACATATAGATACTCTTTATCACTGCAATTAAGCCCAGCGGTAGTAAGTATTAACTCAGCATCCATAAATCATAACCCAATCTTTAGATCTCTTCATAGATATTATGAAGGGAGTTCATTTGTAAAAGCGAACATTAAAAATATATCTGATTCAGAGCTCCCCGTAGATGTTTCTTTTTACATACCAACAATGATGGAAAATCCACATACAGAATCAATTACACTACCTCCTAAGTCGGATGAAACATATAATTTAGGAGTCTCATTTTCATCTGATGTCTTAACATCAGCAAAAGCTTCATTCGACAATTTGGTTCAACCTGATATAAAGGTTACTTACAAACAAGATGGAGAAGAAAAACTTGCTCAGAAAAAATTAGAATCTTCCTATGTGCTAGGAAAAGGAAAATTGACATGGAGCGACCCTGAAATGATCGCTTCTTATTTCACAACCCAAGATGTTGTGGTAGATAAATTTGCTAGAACTAATATCCAGGCTTATTCTGAAGTATTAAAAAAATATTTTGGGAAAACTAATTTAGGAAGAGCTATCATACTATATGATGCTCTCGGCTCTTTTGGATTAGTATATAATGTTGACCCCTCTACACCGTTTTTACAAATCTCTGATGATAAATCAGCCTTCGATACTGTAAAATATCCATGGGAGCTTTTAGATGATAAAATTGGGGACTGCGATGATCTAGCTACATTGTATGGCACTCTTCTAAATAATATTGGAATTGAGACAATGTGGTTGGACGTATTTAAACCTGGTGAAGGTCATGTATTTTTAATGTTTGACAGTGGTGTAGACCCTGACGATGTAGATAGATTATTTTTAGATAGAAATGAAGTTGCTGTTTTAGATGGCAAAGTTTGGATACCAGTTGAAGCCACACTAGTTGGTAAGCCATTTTTTAGTGCATGGAAGCAAGGCGCTCTAAAATATAACCAAATGAAGACAGATCAATTTGTAAATGAAATTAGTATGACCAAAGCAATGGCAAAATATCTTCCTGGTTCAATTACACCAGAAGAGGTATACATCCCAGACCCCACTGGTGTTAGTGAACTCTTAGAAGAAGACATTAGACAATACATAAAATGGCTTGATCAAGTAGTTGCAAAAGGGATTGAAGGTAGATTAGAAACTGCAGATGATTATTATGATGTTGCAGTTTTGTATATGGAATTTGGAAGATATCAAAGTGCTATAGATAATCTCAATACTGCAATGAGCATAACACCAACTTTTCCTGATGCGTTAAATACGCTAGGTGTTTGTTATACAAAACAAGAAGAATACGAAAAGTCTATTGAGTTTTACAATAACGCCCTTGAACAGCAAAATAACCACCCAGGATTTATGTTAAATATTGCTATTTCGCAATTCATGCTTGGTAATAAAGGACTTGCAAAACAAACATATGATAATGTGGTAAAAATAGCCCCTTCATTTTCTGGTAAACTAGAAGATATATTAGGTGCTGCAAAAGCCTCAGTCGGCCCTATTGCTAGTTCAAATACAATAAGCTTATCTGCTGATCTTGAAGCCGATCTAGATGCAGAATCTTCAAAAGGATTAAATGAATTAAAAGAATCAGCTCCAAAATTAGAACCTGAAGCAGTACAACGAGCGTCATATAGAGCAAGAAGAGCAAAGAGTGATAATGCGGTTGGAATAACATTTGCGCAAATAGGAAATAATGCAATGGCGGTTGATTATTTCAAAAAAGCAATTGAGAAAGATCCTGATAATGGAGAATATAAAATCAATCTTGCTGTAGCTTTATACCGTATAAGAAACTATGAAAAAGCATTTGAAATTTTTGAAGAGGTTAAGCTAAAAAGTCCCGAATTAGTTGGTCAAGTAAGTTTCATAGAAAGTATGGGCGAAAAACCTTCCAAATACAAAAAATTTGATTAATAATGCCTAATGTTGTAATATTGAAAACATGAAAAAGTTCTATTATATATTACCTATTATCTTCTTTTCATTTCTCCTTGCACAAGACGAGGATGAAGATGTCAATTTAGATGATCTCTGGGATACTACCGTTTGGGAAGAGATTGAAGAAATCAATGAAGTAGAAGGTGAAGTTGAACAAGTTGTAACGGTGGCTGGTGTTCGTGGTGCTGAAGCTGAGGACGAAGCTCTACACCACCTTTACTACAGAAAGTCTATGAAAGGTCCTAACAAAATGGAGCTTCAATCGGCTTTGGGAAAGCTCATGAAAACGCTTAGTAGATTAGAAAAGAAAGATAAAAACCATGCTAAGATTCCGGAAGTTAGACATTACATGATTCAGATTTATCGTAAGCTTGGTGATGAAACAACCGCAAGAGCAAAAGAAAAAGAACTTATCGCGATTGCTCCTGAATCAAAATGGGCTAAGGCTTACGCTCCAAAATAAATTTTTACTTTTGGATCCTTAATCCAAATCCAAATTGCATTCCATTAGCATCATTAAATAAACCACCTAACTGACCACCACTGACATCAAAGATAACTGAACCCATTTTTAAACTAATTCCAGTGCCCCATACAAAACTATTTTCTCCTCCAAAAGACACCCCTAAATGAATTGGTGCTTGAGTAGATGGAAAAAATTCTGAGCTAAATGAAAAAAGGGGTTTCTTACTTCCCCAATAACTATCTCCAATGTCAATCCTAATATTTGCATCCAACGCAACCCAATCATCTACTTTATACGTACCACTTAAATTCATTAAAGTAGGCAAACTAGTTTTATAGCTCGAACTTTCTTTTAACTCAGACTGAAATAATAAATCAGACAAAGAATCTGCCTCAGTAATTTCATCAGGCTCTATCTCGCCTTGGGCTCTAGCAGAGTAAATAGTTGCACCATCCCAATTAAACGAAGCCAATAAATTATCTATGCTCAAGCCAATAGATGTTTTTTCATCTATTTCAGTTATTACGCCAAGGTCAATTCCAAGGCCAATCGGAATAGATCCTGCAGGCATAGAATCATCAATTGATACTGGCAATGAGGAGCCAATTTCTATATCAGCATCAATTATCGTATTTACCTCTGTGCCCTTAACAATTCCTTCAACTTTCTTAGTATGCACTTCTGCTAATCCAATAAGAAGGCTTGCTCTTACACCAGCGTAGCTTTTGTTTCCAAAAGGAATTAAACCTGGCTTAAGTGCAAAACCCTTAGAATACGATACTGGTAGATATGTAATGTGCTCTATACTCAAATCATTAATATTTAACTCTTCATCTTTTTCTAACCCAATAAATGGAACTTGTGCTATATCTTTTGGAATATTTACAGAGGTGTAACTTACTACTTGCCCTAAACTAATCACGTTTGAACCAAAGCTAAAATTTATCAATGGCAAAGTAGAATAAAGTGGCACCTGAACATTTATATCTTTTGATATACCTTTTAAGAAAGATTTTCTTTGATCTTTATCTCTAAGATCCCTGCCACCAAATAATTGATTACTGATCCAATCTGGAGTGATTGACCCACTTCCTATCCCAAGTGATACACTAAAAAGGCTCATGCTGAAATTAGAACTACTCTGAGCTGAATCAGCTTTTATTGAGTCTGAATAGGCTACCATCTCATCAATTTTTAAAGATAAAGTATCAGTAAAATAGCTTTGATCATCGTCGAGCTCAGAGAATTCATTATCTACACTATCCTCTACAGCATTTTCAAGATTTTCTGCCTCCTCTAAATTTTCATTAAAATCATCTAAAGAATCTTCAGTGTACGATGAGTCTATTTTTATTTGAACTAAAGAAAGGCCCAACGTTGCAGGGTTCTGAAAAATATTTAACTGCCCATTCATTCTTAACTTATTCGCACCAGTAGTAGCAATATCAATCGGGTTCGTTTGACCAATCATAAAAGAAATAATCGATAATATTATGACTGCTTTTTTCATGTTAATCACTACTAACCAAACTTGATAGATCAATTGATGAAGATATGCCATCAATTGTTATTGTAAGAGTATCCGTACTTAAAAATTTTACCGGGGATCCACTTTCTGATATTACACTGACCTGAGGTTGAATCCAGCTAGGGGATCTTTTTAAAAGTTGAAAGGCATCTTGATCTAGAAAAATTGTATCAACTATAGAATCATCAGGATTAAAAGAAAAACCGGAGATTAAGGTATCTACTTCCCCGCTTTCAATAGATAATGAATCAGGCCCTAATATAACAGATACGCTTGCTCCAAATTCCCATTGGTTATCAATTTTTAGAATGAGGGCTGCATCGATTATATCATCAGGAATTCCTAGACTATCTCCTTGCTCTACTAATTCAACAGGGTCTGGGCTGATAACCGCATCAGCATCTACAATAAACATTAGAGGCGCTCTTACATTCATCACACCTGATAAAGAATCATCACTTGCTACTGTCCCAACTGAATCTAAATCACCAACTTGAGCTGAACCACGCGCAATGATACGATCAGGTCTTATATTAATTAAAGATGAGGCATCAGGGATTTGGACACTAGGGTTAGCATGAATATTCTGAGTAACATTTTTTACAATTGAATCACCATGCGTGTCATTATATGCTGTAATGATCAAATCAAGATAAACTGGAAGATCTATGCTAGAAGTAAAATCAAGAACCATCTCGACATCCTCAAAATCAAATCCATCTAACTCTTCAGGTAATGCGTCAATAGATTGTTCAACTGGATCGATCTCTACAGTAACAGGATTTATTTGACCAGTAACAGATTGAAATGCCATATTCGTCATGTTAACTGTTATAGCGATTGAATCACTTAAAGAAAGTGTCATTTCTTGATCTGATGGCAATGAAATATTTGAAATGTAATTGACCTTTTGAGTATCGACATCCGATGGCAAAATAAGATTATACCCACTTAGATCAATCTCAACATCTGAGACTCCTGGACTAATTGTAAATGAAGTATCTAATGATAAAGAATTTTTATAAAATTCGTTTATCTGAAAAAATACATCTGCAACAACGCCTATACTATTTTCTATTGTTAACGAAAGGTCGCCAGATTTTAAAACTGCACTATGTACGATGGTTGAGTCATCTAAAGATATAGAATTTGAATCGGACATCGCATCCTGAGAGAAAAAGCCTCTGACGGTGGAGAAACCAAGGTCAGAAACAATGATATCAATAATAATAGAGTCTAACAGGCTATATGTTCCAACTTCATACGCCGTTGTAACATCAGCTGAATAATTCAGAGATTGATCATTTTGAGGCATTTGGATTGTATATCCACTTAGATCAATTTCAATTGGAGCAAGATCTCCAAACATAGAACCTGTCTCTATGACCAGAGGTTGATTGGTTTCAACGTTAACAATTTCATCAATGGTAATGATGGCCTCTGGGGAACCATTGGAGCTTGTATTGATACCATTATTAATGTTTAGAGTTAGACTACCACTACTAAGGTTAGCTTCTAAAATATCAGAATCACTTTCAATATTCATCTGTCCATCAAAACCAAGGTCCTGCGGAGTTACCTGCCCCTCAAAGTCAGAGAATGATAGTTGCTGCCCTTCAGCCGGACCTTCTAAAATTATATTTACAATAATACTATCTGTAGATGTAATAACAATAAAATCTTCACCAGAATCCTGAGTTGTAACATCATAACTATAGTCTACAGATTGTTCATCAATTGACATAGATAACGCATAACCAGATATATTGGTCTCACTAATCAGGTTAGAGGAATTAGCGCCTATATTTATACTGGTTTGAAAATTAGATCCATCTGGAGTTTTGAGAGATGGTATATAAAGATTCATTTCACTCGTGATAGCCATATAGTTATCGATGTCTATGACAAGTTTACCTGCAGCAATAGTTGCGAGTACTACCTTGTTAGAATCTGATGCTAAATCAATAGTACCAATTTCTGAAATTGTTTGGGCAGGTATCTTAGCTATTGCTGAAGTTACCTCAAGTCCACTCCCTGTTATCTCAACAGAAAAAGAAGAATTTTTAGCATCATCATCTATCAATACATTGTTTTGACCTGGGCTACTACCAGTAACCTCAACAATGATATCACCGGACAAAATAACATCAGCAAGATCTAGTAAAGCTGATTGCTGCTCTCCGCTATTTATGGGCCCTACTATCGTTGTCGAACCACCTACAATATCTGATCCATCTGCATTTTTTAATTGTACATCTACATCCCCTAGGGGTATAACAAGATTATTTATAATAGTGAGTGATAATGAACCATCGCTGAAAACAGCTGCCGAAAAATCTGAAAAACTAAAATCATTTGTTACAGGCTCAAGGTCAAAAGATGGAATGTTAACTGTGTTACCATTTGGAATATCTGAAACACTTGGGTAGATAGATGAGAACAAATAAGGTTCTGTTGCTTGAGGATCAATATTATCAAGAGAGATTATACCAACCTCTGAACTGACTTTATTTTCAATTGGATCAATACCTACAGGGTCAAATCCTATTTTTTCTTCCACTTCAGTATCTTCAATTGTGACATTGTCAACGCTCTGGGAAAACTGCTTGCTTATATCATCTATTGAAAGTTTATCTCCTACCTCTTGCTTATCAATGTTAGCAACCTTGGTAAAAACAAATATTGAATCATTATTGCCGTATGATTCTTTAGTAATGCTCGAATCACCAGTGAGTATATCAACATCATTCAATGTGATAGATTCTTGATAAACTGAAAATCCAAAAGATGGCTGAATTATTGGGAGCTTATCAAGATCAGGCTCTATCGAACATGATGCGAAAAAAGCTCCAATAATATATATTGTAGTATGTTTTTTAAAATTGAACACAAAAATATCTCAAAATAATTTGCAAAGAAAAATAACAAATTATTATGACTGAGGATATGATGAATTACGAAGAATTAAAAATTAAATAGGTTAACGTTATTTTTCTTTTCTAAGCTTTTTTAAATGGTCAATTCCATGTTGTTCAAAGTATAAATTAGTAAACTTATCAAGTAGCTCATATGCATCGCTGCAATTGCGCTGGTCTACAGTCTGTTTGGACTTCATCAGTTTAACAATGATTTGGTGAAGTGTTAGCGTTTGATCAACATATTTTTGTCTGTCTTTATTGCCCTTTTCTTTGGCCTTAACACGCTGTGCCAAAAAATAATTTAAAATAGTTTCTTGAGCATTTTGAGCATGCGATTCTTTGGTTGTAACCCATCTTGATATCTGATTTAAAGACTGCGCATCTGATTTACCAGCTAAGTCATTGATCATATTCATTGCCTTACGTATAGTAGTAATATCTTCTTCAATTTGAACTATTCGTACTGCATCATCATAAATACCACATGGTACCTGACAATGTCCATATATTTTTGTTGAAATCGTAAACAGAGCTAATACTAAAAATATCTTTATAGATCTAATCATAATTATTCCTTTTAAATAATAAGTTTAAAATTAAATAAAAAAGGGGCTTCAAATAAAACCCCTTTTCTATTTCTAAAAGCCTAAGCCTTGATGTCTATTTCATTAATACCATCTTGCGATTTTGAATGAAATCACCAGCCTGAATTGTGTAGATATACATACCCGCACTTACAGGTCTTCCTATCTCATTTGTCGCATTCCACATTACAGATCTATGACCAGCACTTTGAACTTCATTTACAAGAGTACGAACCTTACGACCTGTAAGATCATAAATCGATATAACAACTCTTGATTCACTTGGCAGAGCATACTGAATCTGAGTAGATGGATTAAATGGGTTCGGATAGTTTTGCTTTAACGCAAACTCCGTTGGCATTCCCATATTCTCTTCTGCTGATAGTACTGCTGAAACAATACTAGAAGCATCAGATTCTAGACCAGATATATCCACAGCTGTGACCCAATATTCATAAGCACCAACATCTGAAAGCTCTTGATCAACATAAAAAGAGTCAGTTGTTGTAAATACCATAGCAGGCTCATTTGTTAGAATGTCTTGCCTGTATATATTAAAGTAGCTGAAATCATCATCAACCGAACCTGACCAAGTTAGTGATACTGCACCAGGATTCGTGCTGAAAGCTAAACTCATTGGCGCTTCAGGATGAAGGTTATCAATTGAATAACCACTCATAGGCTCAGAGTCTAACCAGAAACCAACATCTTCCGTATGCGCAGTAACCATGAAGGTACTCATATGCATGCCATGCATCGATGAATCACCAAGTGTTGGAACAACTGCTGCATAAGGATCCATACCATGCCAAGGCACAGTTTCAATATAATCCCACAGTTCTATTGGAACATTATTCACTTTTCTCCATATGGAAAATTGAGTGAAGTAACCCCAATCACCTGGCATTCCTGCATCCCAAACGGCACGCATTTGCCTTCCTTGATCATTCGGCACATCATGAAGATCAACCATATGCGGAGGACCAGAGAAACCATACTCAAATAATTCAACATCATAAATGACTGTATTGCCGCTTATCTCAAATGCTTCCTCCATATAATAGGCATCATATCCAGGAGCGTCGACATATATATTGTACACACCATCAATTAGATCAATGGAGTAAAAACCATCATCATTTGAATATGTATTAACACTATATGTATCATTCCAAACATTGATAAATGCAGGTTCATCGGGGTCATATTCGCCTACATACGACACTACACCTTGAACTGAACCTGTAAAACCACCGATAGGACTCAAGGTAAAATCAATGACAACATCAGCGCTTACATCTACTCCATATGCTGTCTCATTGAAAAATCCATCAGATATTACACTAATGTCATAAACACCTTCAGGAACTGTCGTTAAATAATAACCTTCAGAATCTGTACTAGTGAAAGTATACCAACCGCCATCATGGTCACGGTTTCCACCATCACCCATCATTGCTGAACTTATATCTAAAGTTGCATCAGCTAGAGGCTGCCCCATATCATCATATACATATCCTGAAATCATGTAATAATCAATGTATATGAAAA
>MDTB01220181.1_pt1 | contig 23907 bp, 25 predicted proteins | sample 811161 | NCBI WGS metagenome assembly MDTB01 (sample SAMN05326650, study PRJNA326480) | marine metagenome | isolation source: seawater | place: Mediterranean Sea | collected 2009
GATCGCTACTTATAGCCTTGACTCCGCTGTAAGCTTTGACCGTCGTTATGCTGCTAAGAGCCGCATGGATGTTGTCGCTAAGACAATGACTCGTGTTGCCCAAGAGATTCTTCTCAAGCAAAACACAATCTCTGCTAACGTTATCATGAAGGCTGTTGCAAATGCAACTACTAATAGCGTTGCTCACGTTGAAGAGTCTTCTGCTATTAAACGTTTTGTTCTTGCTGACCTCAATCGCATGATCACTCGCTCGAAGAGAATCGTTTCTTCCTTTGTTGGTGGAACTCCTGACGCTCGTCAAGGTCGTGGTGTAACTGATATCGTCTGCTCTCCTGAGATTGTTGAAGAGCTTCGTGCTATCGCTTACAACCCAATCAATACCAAGGTAGCTCCTGCTGGCGCTGGTACTGATTCGGTTCGCACTCCTGACGTTATTGCTGAAGAAGCTTATAACGCTGCTGGCGCTCCTACCTTCTACGGCATCAATGTTATTGAGCTAAATGAAATGGGCGGCTCTGGACTTGGCGGTTCTTCACGCAAATTCAACGACATCTTTGTTGCAGAACAAAGCGGAAATGTTCCGTTGGCTGGCGGTGGCAGTGGTGACCAAGCAGCCGCTGGTGATGACGAGCTTGTTCTTGGTATCGACCGCTCTCGTGAATCTTTGGTTCGCCCTGTAGCAGTTGACGCTGAAAACGGCGGTGAGTTTAATCTAATTGCTGATGATCAATATAGCATCCGTCAGAACAAGATCGGTTACTTCGGTTCACTCGAAGAAGGCCGCATCGTTCTTGACAATCGTGCTCTAGTTGGTACATTGGTAATGGGAGCATAACCTTAATCAATCTTAAAACTGGGTCACTCTACGGAGTGGCCCTTTTTTTTGAATTTTTATATTTTTATTTTAATATATTTATATGGAAGATTTATCAAAAAAAATTAACGAAGAGGGCCAAAAGGTTCAAGAGCATATTGAAGCTGCAGTTGAAGATGAAAAGGTGGATAAGGATGAAGCTTTGGAAAATCTAGAGTATGCTGATGGCAAAGAAAGGGATGAAATTGATGAAATAGAAGCTCAAGAAATGCTAAGAGGCGCTGATAAAATTTCCCCCTTTGGAACAAATGACACAAGAGTTTTTAAAAGAAAACTTGAGAAAATGACAGCGGTTCAAAAAGCAAATATGGCTTCGAGAACCGCAACAAGGGTATTTGCTGACGAAGATCAACAAAATGAAGCATTGATAAAAGCTTTTCATGAGTGGAGAGCTACTAACTGGGGGTCAACTGGGGGCAGAACAGAAGAAAAATCAAAGGTTTTAGCTTCTGATTCTTTGAAGGATTTTGAAAAAAAATTAAAAGGAAAAACACTCTCCGAACTTCAGGAGATGGCAATGAAATTAGGTTTTACTCCAAGTTTTGACAGAATAAGACTTATTTCAGCACTTAGGCAAGAGTATTTAAAAAGAGGTTAATTTTAGTGTAATATAATTTATGGAAAACCAATCAGATGATATTTTAGACAACCTAACTTTTGTTAACGGAAAAGAAGAAGTTGACGAAGTTATTACCCCAAAGAAAAAAGTCGCAAAAAAAGCAGTCAAAAAAGCAGCAAAGAAGGCTGTGCCAGAAGCGCCAAAAGTTTCATATTCTTACGAAGATTTAAAAAATCTAAGCTCAACAGATTTAAAGAATTTATGTAAAAAACTTAAAGTACCTTCGCATAAGCGTAAGCCTCAAATGATAGAAAACATTTTAAATGGGTAACATAGGAAATTTAGCTAATTCAATCTTTATTAATGAATTTGATTCTACTGGTGTAACATTAGATTCTATTTCTGGTTGGTTAGAAAACAATATTGGACAACTTAATAATGCGTTGTACACGAGTTTTTCTGGATCAAATGGACAGGTTGATGGCCTTAATTTAGAAGAGCAAAATATCCTAAAAGAGATGTATTTGTACCATTACTATACCAAACAAACTAGAAACACAATTCGTGGTATTGCTAACGATACAAATGGCAACATTCTAAGCGTCAGAGACGGCGATAACGCCATTACGTTTGTAAATAAGAACGAAGTGTCCAAAGTGTATAAAGGACTCGCTCAGGACGCAAATAATAATCTTACTTATCTTGTCGCAAAATATAATAGCTATCAAGCTAGCCCGAGACAAGTTGGCGGAATAGAAACAACTATTGGGCCGACTGGTACAAGTAGTTAATTTACCCCCAGAGTTTATCTCTGATAGCGTGATCTCGAAAGGGGTTGCGCTTTTTTGTAAAAAAAAACCCCCTCGATTGAGGGGGTTGATAAATTAAGAGGGGCTTCTTAGCTGTTTGCTCCACCCCAAAGTTATTATGGTATTTGGGGTCCTCTAGTATTACCCAAAACAGTAGTATTATTTGCACCAGAGAAGAACACATTATTAGTAGTGTCGTCTGGGCCACCGATTGAGAGGGAGAACGAAAGGTCAACAGTTTTGTTGGGTCCAATGCTGGAACTAAATGACTCACTGTCAAGCTTAAGGTTCTTTAACACATAAGAGGCCTGTGGAGTGCTGTTTGTATCGGAGAAAGTAAACTGAAGTTCGCTAATAAAGTCATCAACATTGACGATTTCTGTAAGGGCTCTAGTTTGAGTTTCGGACACGATAGCAGAAACAGAAAGTGTTGGAGTAATTGGAAAGTCAACAACACGAGCAAATGAGAAACGGGTTCCAAGTCTGTCGATTGGGGTTCTTCCAAGGGGAATGGACATCGAAACGCTTTGAACGTGTGCGGAGCCATCTCCATCAAGGTCAACGATTGCATCACCATCTGCATTAGCAAAAGAAAGAGTGATATCACCTGGGCGGAGTGCTGAAGGACCATCGCCAGTTGAAGCCGCAGGGAAAACAACGCCAGTTGGGTTCGTTTGATCGGCAACTCCATTGTCCCTAAATACAGAAAGAACGGTTCCGAGTTCTGGGTCAATGCCGACACCTGAAATACCAGAATATCCATTGGCTCCGCCAGAAACATTAGCAGTTGCATTCATATTTGTTCCTTCAAAAGAACAAGAAATTGTTGGGATACTTCCTACGGATGCTTCTAAAGAATAATCTGTAAGGAAAGCGTTACCAATGCCAACAGTGCTGTATGCAGAGCTTGCTGTATTAAAGTTAGCGTCAATACCTTCTGGGGCTGTTAGTATATAAAAATTGTTTCCACTTGTTGAGTCGATTTGACCCTTAATGAATCCAGAGACAAACTTTGTACTATTTTGAAAGCTAAGTGCTTGTTCGTTAAAGCCATCAGCAAGATAATATGACATATCAAAAGAAACAGTTGGTGCTTCAAGAATGATGGCGTCGAGCCTGGCAAGCTGGCCAAACTGAGTGATATCTTGACGGGCTACGTTAAATGAATAATTCGCTGATTGAACTCTGCGAAGTTGGGCGTGTTGAGAAGCACCAGTAGAATCTACTGTTTGGCTGACGAACAACGCATCTGATTGATAAATAACTCTATTTTTAGCCATAATATTTTATATTGTTTACAGTTTTTTTGTTTAAATGTGAAATTAAGAACGTGGAAATCTAAAGGTAGAAACTTCAAAATCTATAAAGCCAACCTGCAGGTCTCCAGGAATTTTGCTTTGTGCCCTATCTGAAAATTTTGAAACAGTTACGTCTTCGATGTAATAGGGATTTTGAGAGGAGTAATTGTTACTAAGCGAATTATAATTATATGATGCGTCCTTTAGGTCTCCGTACTCCGTAGATGGGTGGCCAGAAAAGGGTATCTTAGAAATAACCTTTCTGGTAGAATCGGCAAATATTGACAAGACTCCGTCGAGTTGATAAGAATTTTCAGCTAAAACTACAGCCTTGACTATGTTTGTTGTTTTGTCTTCTCCGCCAAAAGCGAAAGCTTCGTTTTGCATAAATTCAGAATTTAAAAATATTGCAGGTGCCATTTGATCGTATGGCTTTACTCCAGAAGCGTTCTGTGTGTATCTGCTATTTAGTTGGAATTTGTTTTCTATAATTAAATCTTCTTCTGTCTCGTTTGTTAGGTAAATATTAAAATCTTTTACGGCAAATGTCCCAGTTAATGTTTCGCTGGTTCCAAATGCGCCGCCCGTTTCAATTATTCTGCCGTTTTCAAAATCAAAAATTATATCATTAGATCTAGTGTTTCCGTTAAAAGATGTTGGGATAACTGGATCAACAACTCCACTAATAGAGGAATCAGTAACCCATTGTTTGTAAGAGCTTGCGTAAGCCTTATAGGAGCTTGGGAGCCTAGAATCGTCATGATAAAACAATTTGCCAGTTTGGTTTGAATAAGCCTCGCCTTCTTGGAGTAATTCATGATCAAACCAAAGCATAAAGCTGGTCATTAGTTCGTGTTGATATTGAGGCTTCATAAACTATTATTTACACTATGAAATCTGTAGGTTTTTAAATTCTTTTTCATATTTGTTAATTAGGGCAGATATGTATTGAACGTTTTTAAATCTAGAGCCGCTTCTCCTTACTCTCCTTGGTGATTGAACACCCAGCCCAGATCTACTAGAATCTGTTGATTTTCTAAGATAGTATCCTAGTCCAGATATTCCAGTTTCTATACCTTTCGCCCAGCTTCTACCAGACGCCCAAGGCATAGGTGTGACGGAAAAAATTTCTTTTGCTGTTGGCAGGGTGACCCTATAATTTATTGTTCTTTTGGAAGCGTTTATGTAATCAAGTGTGGTTCTTTCAAGTAATGAAGTTATGGGTTCTATTGGATCATACCCAGAATCGAAACCAATAAAAGAAAAAAGATTACCGCTGCCACCCCCAAGAGTTTTGCTAATATTATTGGCGCTAATGCCTCCTTTTATTTCTACCGTAACAGGATGATTAAGAAACTCTGTTATCATTTCGTTTTTCTTTTTCTGAAAAGCTCTTTGATATAGTTTTTTTATTTCTGGTCGAGATTGTATTGCTAGTGATTTATCTAGCTCTCTGTTTAATTCTAATGTTAGCAAAGACATTATTCTTCTATTGGAGAAAGATAAAAGTGGTAATATTGTGGGCCAAAAATACCAGTTGGATTACCTTTACTGTTTATAGTATATTTTCTACCTTCAAACTCGCATCTCTTTGCTTCTTTCAAAATAGCAAATCCATCTGAGTCAACAGTTATCCTAACAGAGCCGTCTATCAAATCAATATCAAGTTGGGACTCTATGTTTCCGTCTGCTAGATTTTGCTCTCTTGCGTTTATGTATTTAATTCTAGCTTTAACAGTGTGGCTCACTATAGTTTTGCTAGTTGACCTAGATCCAGTCGCAGTTTTTCCATATATACCATTAAATTCAGAGCTGGCGGCAATTAAAACCTTTTCGCCCTCTTCGTAAACGGTTATGTTTCTGGCGAAGGTTTCGTGAATGTCATCAATAATAGCTTTGATCGTATTTTTCTGGGAATCTGATATTAAGGCGGTGGGCATGTCTACTTTTACACTTTTTTGTGTAAAGTAAATCAGGTATAAGGATATTATGATTGCAAAACAGTTTTTGTACGATCGTTCTGATCATCACATTAGGTATTTATTTAAGTCATTTTTATTGGCACTAGAAGAAATGCAAAAGGTGCATGAAATTAACTTTGGCAAACTTTATGATAATTTGCCAGAAGATCAACACTCTCTAATTGAAATGGCTGATTATTTTGATGAAGAACATTACGAACTATACAGAAAAAAAATTCTAGATATTGGAAATTCTGTTTTGCGAGATTATAATAGTGAGTTAGAAAACCTAAGCGTAGAGTTTAGATTTAAACAATAAAAGGATATGGAAAATATTTACGAATTTACACTAAAGAAAAAAGTAAAAAAACAGGTAGAAACCAAAAGAAAAGGCAAAGACGGAGAAGAAGAAACCGTTTTGTCAAACCGAACAGTTTCGGTACCAGTTAATTTTTATATTCAAAAGCCGACGAGAAGAATGGCTGATGAGGCTGAGGTTTTTTACTCTATTCAATTAAGTAAAGCTATCAAAATGGGGATAGTTACAAAAGCAATGCTTATTAAAAAGTATGCAGATAATGGTGGTGCACTATCCGAGGAAGAATCAAAAGAGCTTTTGAGATCATTAAAAAAACTAAATGATTTAGAAAATGAATATAAGCTAATAAAAGCCACTAACAACAAAAAAGATAAAATAAAGTTAAAAGAGTTAGAATTAGAAATTCTAACTTTAAAAAGGGAATTGCAAGAATTAGAGTCTGGCCTTCAATCAGTTTATCAACATACGGCCGACGCAAAGGCAGAAAAAGAAGTTTTGCTTTGGTATGCAATAAATCTCACTAAATATTCAGAAGATGGGAAGGAACCCCAAGGGTTTTTCGAAGGTCTTGACTTCGATGAACAATTAGAAAATTTATATCAAAAATATGAAGAGGAAGAGGAGAGTTTTGAATTCGAAGCCACTTCAAAAATTTGCAAAGTTGTTGGATACTGGTTTTACAATCAAGGCGCAACTAAAGAAAATCTAGACGAGTTCATCAAGAACGATGGACAATGATAAAAATTTAGAAATAGTTTCTGAAATACTACAAGGAGTTACTGTTGTAAGGGGATCTTTTGGATCTTTGTATTTTAGGCATCTTTCTCAGGTTGAACAGAGAGAGGTTATTTCTGAATCAAAGTTTTTTGAAAAGGAGGCCATATCAAAGGGATTGTTAAAAAAAGAAGATGCCCTTGAAGATTTAATTAATCAGGAAATGTGGTCTTTAGAAAATGAAGAAAAAATTAAAAAACTAAAACAAGAACTAGATGGTCTTAAGAAGATATTAGTTCAAACTTTTTTACCGTCTAAGAAAAAACAAATGCTTGAGAAGGCTAAGGAAAAAGAGCAACAAGTTTTTTCAATGGAAAACGAAAAAAATGAACTTCTTGGTTTAACTGCAGAAAAATACGCAAATAATAAGATACAAAAAAACATTGTAAACAAAATACTTTTTTACGATAGAGAATTTAAAAGGGGTGTTTTTGATGATTTGTATATAAACGAAGGTTTTAAAGAGGCTGAAATATATAAACTACAAAAAGAGTTTTTTGAAAAGTTTCAAGATTCAAGTATTTCAAAAGCAGTTTTGAGTGATTATTTTTCAATGTATTTACCATTTTGTGAAGATGTTCTGGGTGTTTTTGGAAAACCTTTGGCAGAGTTAACAAGCTATCAATTAAAATTGATATCATTTGGTAGATATTTTTTAAATATATTTAAAAATTCTCAAAAAGATATTCCTGAAAATATAGCCAAAGACCCAGAACTTTTAGTAGATTTTTATCAAAGCCAAAAGTCGGATTCTGATAGAAAAGCCGCCTCATCGGGAGATGGAGGATCTACTTATTTTGGCGCCACCAAAGAAGATATTGAATCAATTAAAAAAGAAGATGAAAATGCTGTTGTTTTATCCGAAGAAATTAAGAAAAAAGGTGGATCTCTAAATATGCAGCAAATGATGGAGCTACATGGACTTTAGGTGTAAAGACCATATATGGCGGTAAATGTAGGAGTAAATTTAAACCCTAATACAAAAAAGGTTGAGGCGGCTTTAGCTAGAATACAAGCCCAAGCTAAGGGTATAGACTTTGGTGGAGGAGCAAGATCAATTGAAAAACTTTCTCGTCCACTTGGTAAGATTACTGGACAGGCCAGCGAATTTCAAAAATCTTTAGAGGCCTCTAATGCTCGTGTTTTAGCTTTCGGTGCATCTGTAGCTGTAATTAATAAACTGTCTCAAGCTTTTGGAGCTTTAGTTACTAATACTATTAAGGTAGAGGCTACGTTTGCTAAAATTAACACTATTTTGGGTGGCACTCAAAAACAATTAGAGCAATTTGGAAACGGAATTTTTAGAGTTGCTCAGAATACTGCAACATCTTTTGATCAAGTCGCAGAAGGTGCTTTAGAATTAGCTCGTCAAGGTTTATCGGTAGAAGAGTCATTGTCAAGAGTGGAAACAGCACTGAAACTTGTTCGTGTTGCTGGAATTGATTCTCAAACAGCGGTGGAAGGATTAACAGCGGCTATTAAGGGTTTTGAAGGAGCTGGTTTAACTGTTGCAAACATTGCTGATAAGCTAGCAGAGGTTGATACTAAGTTTGCTGTTTCAACAGAAGATTTAATTAATGGACTAGAGCGGGCTTCGGCTTCTGCTCGTGTTGCTGGAGTTTCATTTGATGAACTTTTAGCAGTTGTGACAACTGTACAAGAAAGAACTCAGCGTGGTGGTGCTGTTATTGGTAATGCATTTAAGACAATTTTTGCTAGATTAGGAAGAACAGATACGCTGGTTGCTTTAGAAGAACTCGGAATTAATGTTCTTGATGCACAAGGTAATGTTAGAAGTGCAGTTCCTTTGTTCCAAGAACTCGCCGTTGAACTAGAAAAACTTGGCTTGAAAAGCGTTGAGGCTGGAGAGATTATTCAAAAAGTTGCTGGTGTTCGTCAGCGTGATATTTTAATTAGCTTGGTTGAAGATTTGAACTCTAGTCAAAGTCAATTTGCGAAATCTCTTCAAGTTTCTGCTGGTGCAGCTGGGGCACTTGATTCAAAAAACAAACAATTAAATGATACCTTAGAAGCATTGATTAATAACTTAACAACTGGCTCACAAAAACTATCATCAGTTATTGGAGAACTTGGATTCTCCGATGCAGCCAAAGATATTTTAAAAGTTTTTAATGCGGTAGTAAATGGTATAACGGATTTGCTACAAGGAGATTCAATTGGGGCCAAATTTGCACAAGGACTTGTAAAGGGTATTGGAAGTATTTTAACTGGTCCAGGTTTAGCTTTGATTAGCGCAATATTTGTAAAACTTTTTGTAGACTTAGCTAAGTTTGGTGCTACATCTTTAAAAAGTTTGTTGGGGATAAACAAAGCTGCAGAGGCCCAAAGAACTTTACAGCAATCTGTTTTACAAACTCTTTTACAAAACGAAGCGATTCAAAAAGAAATTTTAGCTCTAGAGGGAAATAAAGTAGCGCAAGAACAATTACTTTTAAGAATATATAATCAACAGGCAGCTGCGCTTGCAAGAGTACAAAAAGCCGCCGCTACTGTAACTCCAGGTTTATTTGGTAGGGGCTTTAGGGGCGGAGAGGGAGGAATTAACAGAAGGGCCGCTAGTGGTTATGTAGCAGCCGAAGCTCGTGATGTATCTCGTGGAGTAGGTGGTGCGCCAGCAAACTCTAAGGTTGTTTCAATTCCAAACTTTGCTTTTGGTGGCGGTAAGCGTGGCACAATGGTTGCTAATACTAGTGAATATATTGTTCCTAATTATGCTGGTGGCGGAGATGCTATATTTAATCGTGATATGGTTAAATCTGTGGGTCTTCCTGCTGGGGCAAGAAAGATAAATGCGGCTGATGGGTATGTACCAAATTTTGTGAGACCCAGGAGCTTGGAAAGATTAAGGGGATTGGCGAAGGGGGGAGGTCCAGAAGCTAAGGCAGCAAAAGCAGAATTAGCCAAAAGACAAAAAGCAAAATCGCAACAAAAATTAATATATAATCCACGTTTTGCCATGATCGTTCCGCAGGTTATCGGACCTAAGCAAAGAATACAAGGGAGTAGGAAGGGCAAAAAGGTGGCTTTCGATTTAGTTGGTTTTGAGCCTGGGGTTGGTAGCCGAGTTAGAAATGATGAACAATTAGATGCTTCCGTAAAAAAATATGCACTTGGTTTGGCAAATGCAGAGGCTAAAAAATTAGGCGCTCCACCTAGGCCAGAAAAGGTTGCAAAACTAGCAAATACTGGTGCGATATCTGCCCTGTCTGGAACAATATTTGAAACGGCCGTTAGCTCTTTGTTAAATTCAAAAGATTTTGATGCTAGGTCAGAAATAGCTGCATTTGATTTTGCTGGTTCAGGCGCAAATAAGAAGTTAAAAAAATTGTTCCCGCAGTTGGGTAGAGCAACAGAAATAGAGGCAAAGATTAGACCAAGCAAAGCAAACAAACAAAGCATGTTTGACAAAATTCTTAAGGCTACTGGTAATGCTGCTTTAGGTTATATTCCAAACTTTGCCGATGGAGCCTTAGATGAAGCGGTTGCTAGAGAGCAAGCTGCTGGCGTTCCAATTAATCAAATTAGAATTAATCAAAGCGGCAAACTTCGTAACGCTCAAAATCCACAAGGTCTTGCTGTTACAAATACTAGAGACGAGCCAACTGGTAAAATTCCAAACTTTGCAAAAACGGGTGCTGAAGGTTTTAGCTCAGGTTTAAATGCTTCCATAACTAAACTTTTTGCTTTGCAATTAGCCGTGGGTGGATTAACTAGCGTAATTGGTAGCACAGAAGAAGGCGCAAGTAATTTGCAAAAAAGTTTTGCGATTTTAGGTTCAGCCACAATGACTGCGGTCAACGCAATGTTGGTTATGTCAACAGTTGGAATCAATCCATTTGGGAAAACTGCGATTCCAAAAGGGGTTACCCAAGGTGTTGGAAAAGCTATAGCTGGCTTTGGAAGACTTGCTAAATTTATTGGCCCACTAGCTAAAGGTTTGTTTGCGGTTTCTAGATTTATAGGCCCAATAAGCATTGGGATTCTTGCGCTAAGCACTGCGTTAAAGCTATTCACTGGAAAAGGTATTTTGGGACAATTCGGAATCGGAGTTGAAAATTCTACAGATGCTTTAAAAAAGTTTAGAGATGAGCTTGAAGGGGGATCTTCAGAAGAAAAGAAAAAAGCAAGAGACGAGGCTCAAAAAAATGTAGGACGCCTTGAAGGAAACAAAGAGTTTTTCCAAGGTATAATTGATGCGGTACCCAGGACAGCTAGAAGAGGATTTTCGAGATCACTAACTAGGCAGGAAAAATTTGCACAAAAGTCATTACGAGAAATAGATCTGCAATTGCCACAAGCACAACAAAGGCTAGCGATTACAGAAGAAGCATTTTCTAAAACAGGTGCTGGCATAGCAGCTGGCATAGCAGCTGGTGAATCTAACCGTAAATTCCAAACATCCAAGGGCGCATCGGAATTTTTAAGAGAGGAAGGTCCTCTTGAAAGAGGAAGATTTGCAGTTCAAGGAGTGGGGGAAACAGGAGTTACAGGAAATAGAAAAAAAATACTAGAAGAAGAGCTTGCTCTTGCAAAAGCCCAAGGGACCGAAGAAGAATTTAACATAGAAAAAAGAATAAATGGATTAAAATTTGAAATAGAGGCAGGCAAGCAAAGATTTCAAATTACTGATGATTTTACAAATAAACTTAAAGAAGGGGGAAGTCTACAAACAGCTGCACTTGACGTTATAGCAGATCAAGTTGAAAAAGGCGGCGACTTAAATGATATACAAGACGCCCTAAAAGACAAAGGCATAATATTAAGAGATAATAATCAAAAGATTCTTAATAAAGAATTAGAAAGGTTAAGGGTTCTTAATTTAAGTTTACAGGCCCAGGAAGATGAAATTGATAATGAAAATGATTTAATAGATTTAAAAAAGGAAAAGTTTGCTGAAGAACAAAGGCTAGCAGGTTTGTTAGAAGACAGAAGGTCTGAATCAGCATTAGCTTCTATAACTAGAGATGTTAGTTTAAGGGGGCTTGATACTCAAACCAAACAAGGACCTATTTCTTCAGCAACGATCAGGTCTATTGGTTTTCAAAAAGAGTTTATTCAACTTGAACAAGAATTAGCTGATTTGAATGACGATAAATTAAATGCCGCAGCTAAATTAGAATCGCTTCAAAAAGAAGAGTCTGGCGCAACAAAACAACAACTTAAAGAAGCGAAGAATTTAGTAAAAGAAACTGAAAAAAGGTATAATGAACTAAAGCCAATAATACAGGCCGAAAAGAAGATAGCAGAATTTAGGGTGCAGCAAAGTGGCTTCGATTTGGGTATGGAAAATTTAAGGTCAGAAATATTGAGCTTTGAAGATAAACTTGGTCAGCAAATACCATCTCTATTTTCGAGTAATTTATCTCAGGCCATGAAGGACGCAATATCGGGAGCAAAAGATTTAGAAGATGCTCTTCTGGGAGCCGCCGCAAGCTTTACACAAACCCTAGCTGATGCATTTATAGATCAAGCAGCCAAACAAGCGACCGCATCTATATTGGGAGGTGGACAAGGGTTAAATGTTTTAGGAGCTGCCACGCAAGCCGCTGGGAGTGCAGCTGGGGGTGCAGCTAGTGCAACTTCTGGTGGTGGCAAGGGAGGAATAGGTGGATTCATATCTGGACTATTTGGTGGAGGAAAAAAAGCAGCCGCTCCAGGAACAACAGCGACTAATCCTTTATTTGTACAAGATGTTGGAGCATTATCTGGCGGTGAAACTGGAGGAATTGCAGAAGCAGTAAAAGAAGGACTGAGTGGAGAAGGAGAATCAAAAAAGGGGTTCTTTAGTGGACTAACAGAGAAGCTTGGAGGATTTTTTGATGGATTTAAAGACAAAATGGGCGGCCTGTTTGACGGTATAAAGGGGTTATTTACAGGAAAATCTGGAGGCAGCGGCGGTGGACTCGGTGGCATCTTCAGTAGTGTAATTGGCGCTTTTACTGGAGGAAATAGTTTTGGTTTGGGAAGTTTATTTAGTTTCTTTAATCAAGGAGGTTCAGTTGGTCGAGGGACCGACACCGTCCCAGCAATGCTAACACCAGGAGAATTTGTAGTAAGAAAAGAAGCGGTAGATAAATACGGAACAAGCTTTTTAAGTTCTTTGAACAAGGGCGTTTTGCCAATGCAAGGTTTTCAAAATGGGGGATCTATAACTCCTGTAACGTCTGAAATCGGTGGAAATACTTCAAATTCTTCTGTAACAAATAATTCACAGTTCTCTTTCAATATTGAAAATGGAACTGCGGAACAAACGGGCGGAGAAGGACAAAGTCAAGATCAGCGTCAATTTGCAGAAAGAGTCAGGGAAGCGGTCACAACTGTAATACATGAAGAGTCTAGAACGGGTGGGTCGCTAAACTATTTGAGATAATCATAGATGAGCGAAGAATTAGCAACATATAACAGGGATTTAAATGCAAGCTCCGAGATAGCTGCAAATTCTTTTGTTCCAGAATATGGTTCTTCTGTAAGTTTTACCTATGGAGATGTTTATTTAAATGGCGGAGATAATTCTGCAATGAAATTTGTTTTTGGTGTTAACAACACCAACATGGATATAAATTTAAAGTTTTCTAATAAGACGGAAGATGAAGCAAACTCTTTTTTAAGTTTGATGGAAGACGTATCTCAAAAAACAAGTGGTAATTTAGATTTTAATACACAAACAGCAGGCGGTGTAGAAATAGCGTTCCCAACGGGAAATGTATATAAAAATTTAGGAGACTTTCTAATAAAAGATTATTCTTTTAATTTTCATAATAATTTATTTGATATAGATTTAAATTTACAAAAAAACTCTCATTCTTTTATCTTTAATTGGAGTGGGTCTGCTTACTTGGATAAAGATCAAGTACAAAATAATTGGTCAGAATCCAGAAGCTACGAAAAATTTGATATTGTTTACTTTCCAGAGTATGATCTTTCTTCAAATCCTTTTGCAAACGGGCAAGTTAACAGAATAGAAAAATTTTATTATTGTGTATCTGGACATACCTCAACAATAAATAATAGTCCCACTGGCGTGACGGGAGATCATGTTTGGAAACAATCGTTTTTCTCTGATTTAGACGACGACGTAACAATATCGGCAGATAAAAATAATTTAGTATTAGATTCAAAAAACTCTTTTTTGATATATAACAAAACAAATGAAAATGAGGGTTTAATAAAGGGATTAACAATTAATTTAAAAAACAGATCAAACAAAGAGACAAGAGCTATAATTCATTTTATAGAAAAACACGAAAACGGTAGGCCTTTCGAGCTAAGTATACCGCAGCTTTATAAAAAAAGAAAGTTCTTCGTAGCAAAATCTATGAAGCATACATTTGTTTATAAGGACTGTAACGACATTACAATAGAAATTGATGAAACACTTAGGTATAAAAAAGACATATTTTTAAACAGCTTCTCGCATGACAACTAATATTAAAAGACCAGTTATAAGATATAATAATATATCTTTACTAAAGAGCACCTCTCCGTCTTTTTCGATAGATTCTAATAGTGGAGACAATGTTAGTTTTTTATCTAACGTGAACGGTTTAAGCTTTAACTTTTCTGTGCCAGAGTCGAAGGAAGATGTGATCTCTTCGAGATCTGTTTTGAATCATTTTTTCAAACCTGGTGTTGAGATTAATATAGACATACAGAAAAATGAAAATTTTATTGATTTATTTCCAGAATATTTTGTTACAGAAGGTTTAACTGGAGATTTGGATAAAGATTTTAATCTTTATGGTATAATTTCTGATGAGTTTCAAAATGATTCAATTTCTGATGGCCTTACTGGTTTTGATATGATTTCTTTTGGAAATTGTAAGTTGAATTCGTTTTCTATGTCTCAACAAGTAAATGGAATCATACAATCGGATTATTCTTTTACCGCCTACAATATGAAAGCAGAAAGGGTAGTGGGCGAAAACTCATCTTTTTCTGGAGAGCTTCCTTGTTTAAATTTAACTGGAGACCAAACAAATATAGTGTCTGGACTTCCGTTAACATATCACTTTACTGGACTCAATGAAAAATATCAAAAATCCACAACTGGCTCTTCTGTTTTTCCATCTTACAATACCAAGATACTTATAAGCGGTTTAAGCAATATAGAAACATTTATAATAGAAACAGACTCTATTCAAAATTTTAATTTTGATGTAGATGTGCCTACGAAAGAAATTTTTACCATAGGAAAAAAGTATCCTATAAAAAGAAAGGCTTTGTTTCCATCTGAAGGGTCACTTTCTTTTTCTAATAAAATATCAACATTTAGGGTAAATAGAAATGAAGATTTTGAAGATTTTTCTGCGGAAAGAGATTTAAAAAAATATTTAGAAAAGCAAGTTTTTTATAGCATAAGGATTGACATGGCTAATACAACTGGCAGATCTATTAGCTTAGAAATGCCTAGCGGTAGGCTTCAGTCTCAATCATATTCAACAGCCGTTGGTTCTGATTTTGATTGCAACTTAGAATTTTCTTTTGACTTGTTTGGAATGAATAATTCAATCTAAAGCTCGACCTTGATTCCAGCTTTATCTGCCTTTTCAACGGATTTTTGAAATTTTTCTTTCATTTCTTGTGGGTGCAGTTTGCCATTTGTCATCTTCTTGTAATCGTCGTATGTTTTTTGTTTTATTGGATCGACGCCTCCTGCTTGTTTGGCTCGCATTTCAGATGCCTCAGCGCTTCTTTGAAAGAGATCGTCATAAGTATCATTTTTTCCAACAGTTGAAGATCTAAATGAATCTGAGCTAAATGGGTCTATAGAAGTGTCAGAAGATAAGTTAGGATTGACAAAAATACGCCTCCAAAGGCCCTTCTCGTCTTCGTTGATTCCGTTATACTCATGAACGTCAGACATGCTTTGCATGATCTCCACAACCTCTCCAGTTTCCTTATTTTCATATAAATACAAGGGCATAATAATATTATAAAAAGACTCCCAACATTTTCTATCGGGAGTCTTGTTTTTTAATCTACAGAAATTTGAACCGCTTTCGAGTTTTCAGACTTTGGAAGTTTGACCTCAAGGATTCCGTTCTTTAATTTAGATGAAATTTTAGAAACATCAACATAATCAGTATCAATTCTTAAACTGACTACATCAATTGGTTTTTGTTTTTCATTATTAACGAAAACCTTTAAAATACTCTTGCGAATATTCGCAGTAATTTCATCAGAGCTGAATCCAACAATTACTTTTTTAATTAAGTAAAAATTTTCTTCATCTTTAATTTCCAGTGGTCCAACGTAGCCTTTACCATGTTTAGTAAAAGAGCCACCATTAAAGCCTTCATAAAAGGCGCTTTCAATTTGATCTATTAATTGTGAATACATAGGTCTTCATATTTGCAAAGTGTGTGCCAAACCTAGTTCATATCTTTAATGCCCTTAAGTAAGCGGTCTACAGAGCGACTGTAGGAAAATTCTTCTTTTAGAATCTCTCCTTCTGCGTTATTTTGTCCCTTTTTTGAGACAGCTAAATCCATGCACTCTGCCACATTGTCACTGTCCCAAGTATAGATATTACCTTGGTTAAATGGCTGACCTTTATTAAAAAATTTACCGTCATAACACTCTTCCCTGCCATTAGGTTCAACTAAAATAGAATTAACATTAGTTGCCCAGTCTTTATGAGATGTTGCGTTAAGAACGATTGACCACTTGCCCAAACAAGTTGCATTAAAGGCTGGTAGATTCCAACCCTCTGCGCCACTCAAACCAGTTAGGTCTATGTCAATGGCATTTAGTAAATCATTAACTTCTGAGTTGGTTTTTAGGTGAGGCAAAAAATTAATATTTGTATAACGCTTCCCTTCTAAGCAGTTTGATAGAATTGCCTCGTTTTCTTCTTTCTTTAAAAATGGATTTGTTACGCAGACTGTTAATTGATATTTATTGTTATTACCATACTTGCGTAGCCAAAGTTTTATAATTTTTTCTGTGTGCTTGCGTTTTTCAAACTTTCCCATTAACCCAAAGTGAACAACATCTGGGCTCAGATATTGTTTACCTGTTTTTTCGAAATCCTCATCAAATCCTACTGGTAAAACAAAAGCATCGACACCATGTTTTTTGAAAATTTCAGCAGAGTAATTGCTAGAAAAGAAAACCTTATCTTGAAATTTTGCTAGATTAATTTCTTCTGGGGTTGGTTCGTCCAATTCGTGAAAAGTATACAAGAGTTGTTTAGAACCAATTCTAGTTTGAGAGCCGTTTAAATGCCAAAGCTTAAAGCAAGGTATTTCTTTTGAAATCTTCTTTGACGCATTTTGTGCAGAAAGTTCTAACCAATTAGCGAAATCTTTTTCAATTTTATTGAAGGATTTAAAGTCTGCGTTTCCAGATATAGGAAACCAAGAAACGTCGACACCCTTCCGCCAGAGTTGGCGGAGGATGTTATACGTTACATTCCCAAAGGAAAGGGAATTAATGGGAGCTTCTACAGTTAACTGCATTAGAATGGAATTTCTTCATCAGAAGCAGATGTAGCAGCTTCTTCTTTCTTGGCTCCATCCTTGCTTCCTAGGAACTGAACATTCGCTGCTTTGACATAAAGCTTAGACTGTTTCTTACCGTCCTTTTCCCAAGTGTCTTGCACGATTCGACCATCAGCCAAAACTTGACGACCCTTAGTGAGATACTTTTGGCAGATTTCGCCAAGCTTACCCCACGCTTCGACATCGATGTAAGAAACCTTGTCCTTTTGTCGACTGTCATTTACTGCTACTACAAGGCGTGTGACGTTATATTCACCAGCCTGACGTGATTCGGGGTCTCTTGCGAGATTGCCCACCATTGTTACGTTACTATACATATTTTTTTATCTCTGTTAAATGTTTGTTGTGAATATTAATACATCCTTGTATTGATAAGTCAAGCTTTTTCGCAATTTTTTTCCAAGGGGTTAATTTTCTTCCGTTCTGGTATCGCATTTTAAATATCTTTTTTGCACGTTTGTCTTCGCATTTTTCTATAATTTTAAAAATGTTTTTTATCTCCTCTTGTTCTTCTGAGACAATCATATCTGAATTACAGAAAATATTATTTTTGCGATTGTAAGCTTCTTCACTTGTTTCATGATAAGAAGAATCTCCAAAAATAGACTCTTGCGGAAATTTTGTTTTTTTATTATAAATATTTAAACATTTCCACCTGGCTAGATTACCAATATAAGTGCTAAATTTTGCTTTTTTACTTTGATCAAACTTTATAGCAGCATCATATATACAAAAATCTTTGTCTTCTAAAACATCGTTTTTGTTAACGCCCTCAATTGAGTTTGGCAAATATTTATTAACCATTTCAACATATATGCCAGAGTGCCTTTCGATTAACTCTTTTAGGCTTTCTTCATCTTTAGTTTTTTTTACGTTATTTATTAGTTGTATATCTTCCATTCTTCTTCGTTACATTGTTTTAACATTTGCCACAAAATTTGTGCATGGTCTTTGCACTCGTGCATTTTGTCTGGCTCATAACAAGGCCAAGAGTGTTTTAAATCACAAACTTTTCTAACAAGCGGGTCATTGATTGCTTCTATTTCGTTTGGCGGTTTATTTCCCAACTTCTTTATGTGAATAACCTTGCCATAAGAGTCCTGAACTGTTTTAACCTCAAAATCAAAACGAACATCAGAAACTATTGGAAAATATTTTTTCCTATCAATTGAATCAATAACAATATCAGCCCATATAGTATTCGTGTGAAATTTTTTCATTGTCTCGCCATGACAAACCAACAAATCTCTGATCACTTTTTTTTCTTCAGTATCTTCAGTGAAAGCAGATATTCCGTAATTCTTTTTTAAGAAACTATCCAGTTGAGACTTCAACTCTTTGGCAAAAGAAAAAGTCTTTACTTCACATCCCCAATCATCTTCGATTACCTCTGCCAGATTTTTGGCCAAAGTATCTTTCCCCGATCTCGCTAATCCTGCTATGCCTATCATTATATATTTTTTAAAATTTTTGAAATATTTTTGGATTCTTTGTGCATTCCTATATCTGCGAATACTTGTTCTATTCTAAACAAAACATCTTTATCTTCAAATTCTAATTGAATTTTTTTTATTCTAATACAAGGAGAAACATTTAAATTTTCCCCATAAAATTCATTCGCTTGTTTTAGCGCATTTCCAGCAGCCTCTGAATTAGATTTTGCCAATACAACGGATGACCAGTCAGCGCTCTCACAGAAGTAGAAACTTCTTTCGTCGTTTTCATTTTTTATCATTGACTTATATCTTGAACTCTTTTTCAAAAAAGTCAATATATTTTTATATATATTTATTAAATAACTTATAAATATTTATAATATTTTATATATACTCGTTCGCTTCACTCTGTTCGCTCACTCGTATATCTATATTAATCGGACTACACAAAAAGTCAAGCTTTTTATATTTTTTTTTCTTTTTTTCAAAAAAAGGTTGACATAAACTTGTGTCTGTGTAAATTCTCTTACATATGTTATTTGAAGAACAGGTATCAAGGAAACCGAATCTCTATCCGTGGACGGATGACTTCGTAAACGCCATGCACAATGGCTTCTGGACAGATAAAGAATTTAACTTTCAGTCTGATGTTCAAGACTTTAAGGTAAATCTTTCTAACCAAGAGAGAGAAATTATAAAGAGAACTTTATCTGCGATTGGTCAGGTAGAAGTTTCTGTAAAGAAATTTTGGGCCAACTTAGGCAACAACCTACCTCATCCAGGAATTACAGACCTTGGGTATGTAATGGCGAACATTGAAGTCATTCACAATAATGCCTACGAAAGACTACTTAGCGTACTCGGTCTTGAAGACGTATTTGAGGAAAACCTAAAACTTCCCATAATTAAAGGTCGTGTAGATTATTTGAAAAAATATTTAGAAAAGTGCTACAAAGACGAAAAGAAGCAATACATTTACTCGATGATTTTGTTTACTCTTTTTGTTGAAAACGTATCTTTGTTTAGTCAGTTCTATATTATTAATTGGTTCAATAGGTTCGACAACGTACTTAAGGACACGGCTCAACAGGTCGCTTACACAAGTCGTGAGGAAAACATTCATGGACTGGTTGGAACAAAAATCCTCAACACACTTAGAGAAGAATATCCAGAGCTTTTTAACGCAGATTTACCAGACAGACTCAAGGAAGAAGCTCAGTGTGCATTCGAGGCGGAGTCTAAAATCATTGACTGGATTCTTGACGACTACGACAGAGAAGGACTTAATTCAGATATTTTAAAAGAATTTATTAAAAATAGACTCAACGAGTCTCTAGAACAAATTGGCTTTGAAAAGGTTTTTGATGTTGACGAAGAAAAGATTAATCTTACTGTATGGTTTGATGAAGATGTCTTGGGCAATTCCGCTACAGACTTCTTCTTTAAACGTCCTGTTGAATATTCCAAAAAGGACAAATCATTCGACGAAGACGATCTATTCTAATGAAATTTAATTGGTTAAACAAAGACTCACGACTTTTCCTTAAAAGAGGTTATCTTGAGGAGGGTCAAACAGCAGAAGGTAGAATCCGTGAGATTTCGGAGGCTGCCCAAAAGATTCTTGGAATCCCAGGATTTGCGGACAAGTTCGAAGACTACATGTCCAAGGGCTTCTACAGTCTCTCTAGCCCTATTTGGGCAAACTTTGGGCTTAGGAGAGGTTTGCCAATCTCTTGTTTTGGTTCTTATGTCGATGACACAATGGAGGAGATTTTAAAGAAGTCTGCCGAAGTTGGTATTATGACAAAATGTGGTGGCGGTACTTCTGGGTACTTTGGGGATCTAAGAGAGCGTGGAGCAGAAATCGCCAGTGGCGGCAAATCCAACGGCCCAGTTCATTTTCTTGAAATTTTTGAAACAGTGGCAAACGTTGTTTCGCAAAGCAATGTCCGTCGTGGTAGCTTTGCGGCATATATGCCAGTTGAGCATCCAGATGTTTTAGAATTTTTGGAGATTCGGGGAGATGGTCACAACATTCAAAATCTTTCCATCGGAGTCTGCATCGGAGACGACTGGATGAAAGAAATGCTTGCTGGCGACAAAGACAAACGCAAGATCTGGGGAGCGATTATTAAGAAGCGCTTTGAAAGCGGCTACCCGTATCTTTTCTTTTCGGATGCTATGAATAACAATGCTCCGCAAGTCTACAAAGACAAGGGTTTGAAAATTCATGCTAGCAACCTTTGTTCAGAAATTGCTCTCCACTCAAACCCAGAAGAATCTTTTGTTTGCAATCTTTCTTCCCTCAACCTGGTTGAGTACGACGAATGGAAAGACACAGACGCCCCAGAAACACTAACAATGTTCCTGGACGCCGTTATGACAGAATTTATTCAAAAATGCAAAAAAATTCCATTCATGGAGGCGCCAGCTAAGTTTGCGGAAAAGCAAAGAGCTTTGGGTATTGGCGTTCTTGGGTGGCACTCTTTTCTTCAGTCTAAGGATATAGCTTTTGAGTCAATGCAGGCTAAATTCCTTAATTCCGAAATACACAAACTTATTTACGAGAAAACCCAAAACGCATCTAAGCAAATGGCTCAAGTATATGGAGAGCCAGAGGTGTTAAAGGGCTATGGCCTAAGAAACGTTACGACGATGGCCATAGCCCCCACCACCTCAAGTTCTTTTATTCTTGGTCAGGTATCTCCAAGTATCGAACCACTAAATTCAAATTATTTTGTAAAAGACTTAGCTAAGGGCAAATTCACATACAAAAACCCATACCTTGAAAAAGTTCTGGAAAAATACGAAAAAAATGATCCCCAAACATGGAAAAGTATACTAGTTAAAGGCGGATCGGTTCAACATCTGGATTTCCTTAGCGATCAAGAAAAATCCGTCTACAAAACATTTGGAGAAATTAGCCAAAAAGAAGTAATAATTCAAGCAGCACAGCGTCAAAAGTTTATTGATCAATCTCAAAGCCTAAATATTATGGTTCACCCCAAGTCCTCTCCAAAGGACGTAAGCCAACTCATGATTTTTGCATGGGAACAGGGCGTGAAAAGTCTTTACTACCAAAGGGGCACAAATCCATCACAAGAATTAAGCAGAAATCTTTTGGAATGTGAGTCTTGCTCTGGTTAAGTGTAAAGTATTTTACACTATGGAACTAGACTTTACAGAACAAATCAAAAGCAACTCTAGCCTCTGGGAAAACATTCGCAAAAAGAAAGAACGGATCAAAAGGGGTTCGCCAGAAAGGATGCGCAAACCAGGAGAAAAGGGTGCACCCACAAAAGAACAAATAGAAAGAGCCAAAGGAGAAAAATCTAAAGCTTTAACCAAAGACCAAAAGAAAAAGTTTATGAGGCTAGAAAAGGAAGTCTCAATGAAAGATTTTATAAAAAGATACGGCGAAAAAGAGGGAAAAGCTATATATTATGCCACAATCACCAAAATGGCAAAAGCTGCAGATAAAAGAATACCAGAAAAAAAGAAAGATGGGACAAAGCGCCCTAAATCAGAACATTCTGATTTGTATACTGACGAAGATCCAAAAGATACAATCAAAGGTTTAGGCTTTAAGGATAAAAAAACAGCCCTAGAAAGTATAAAAAAAATTGAAAGGTCTGGTCGCCCACATGCACACAAGGTACAAGCAACAATGGCTATGGAGCAAAGGTCTAGGTTTGCAGCTAAAAATGCCAAAGATCCAGACACTAAAAAAAGACTTAAATCTGCAAATTTGATTTATAAAATATACTTAGAAAAATTAAAAAAAAGAACTAAAAATAATAAAAAATGAGCAGCTTTCATTTACATGACATCCAGAGAAAAACTGGCAAATTTATTCGTAAGTTTGTTTAAAAAGTGTAACATATTTATATGGGTGATCAAGACGATAGACTACTTAGGATAGAAGAAAAAGTTGACAAACTTTCAGATGCGGTTGTTTCAATAGCCAGAGCAGAAGAAAAACTTATTCAACTAGGAACCTTGACAGATGTTTTATTTAAAAAAATAGACGACATGAATTCAAGGATGATTGAAATGGAAAAAACTACCGCAGAAACAAAAGCTTTTATTAATGGATTTAATAAATTAACTTGGATTTTTGTAAGTGGTCTGCTCACGGCAGTTGCTGGTATTATAGCATATAATATGTGGGGTTAGGCTCAAAAAAAGTGTAAATTGCTATATGGCAGCAGGTACACATAATATTACAATCGAAAAAAGAGCTACGTTCTCTATTACCCTAACTATCAAAAATGTGGATGGAACCGCATTTGACCTTTCAAACGCTACGTTAGTTTCCCAGATTCGTATAAATAGTTCGAGTGCTCTTCAGGCTGATTTTACAACTAACGTAGTTGGAGACGCCACAAACGGGATTGCGACCCTTTCTCTTTCAAAATCTCAAACATCTGCGCTATCTAGTGCGCCAAGCTCTTACGACCTTTTTATTGATAAAAATGATGGCACTTCAGAAAAACTACTCAAGGGTTCTGTTACTATTGTTGAAAATGAAACAGCATGAGTATATCCGTCACAGTTTCTGAAGAGGGTTCTACTTCAGTTGTATCGACACAAGCCTTAAGTGATACAGTCCTTATAACTGGCGTAGATCTTTCTGACTTGCAATCCGCAACTGGCGTTTTAGACACCAGAGTCAACGCAAACGAATCGGACATTACAACCGTCAGTGGCCTGATCACTTCTAATGATTCTGACATCTCGGCATTACAGACTGCCACTGGCCTTCTAGTTCAGAAGTCTGAAACAGGTAACTTCGTCATCGACTCGGAAACTGGAGCTTTCTACGCAACCTCTAATCCCAGTGGTTTCATTACAGGGGTTGACCTTTCTGATTTAAATACTGCCACTGGCGTTCTAAATACAAATGTTAATGCTTTACAAGCTGTAAGCGGTTCTTTTGCTCAAACTGGTTCGGCTACTTTTGCCTTATTAAATGTTACAGGTAGAGTTGGTATAGGAACAACCAGTCCTGATTCTACACTTCATCTATCGTCCTCAGGCCCAACAATATTGACGATTGAAGCAGATACTGACAATGTAACTGAAACAGATAACGCCCGAATTGTTTTCAAGCAAGACGGTGGAGCGGTTATTGGCAGAATTGGTTATAAAAGTAATACTAATGCGTTAGAATTTATTAACCAGTTTGCTGATCACTTATCTTTAGGAACAAGTAATAGTGAAAGAATGAGAATTGATTCTTCTGGTAATGTACAAGTTGGAGCATCATCTGAAGCTAATTGTTTAATTGGCAATGATGGAGATTTAATAAATATAAAATCTAAAAAAGATGGTACAGATGCTATTCCATTAAC
>MDTB01192381.1_pt1 | contig 23905 bp, 25 predicted proteins | sample 811161 | NCBI WGS metagenome assembly MDTB01 (sample SAMN05326650, study PRJNA326480) | marine metagenome | isolation source: seawater | place: Mediterranean Sea | collected 2009
CATACTATTTTTTTTTGTAGTCAAAAAAAATCTTACATTCATATGAATAGTGGGGACGAATGGATTTTTCGGATGAACTACTACAGAAACCCCCATCGCTTCCCATGATTTTCCTTCAAGATGAGGACTGTTTGTAGTTGCAGAGCTTGGTAGTTTACTACCCATCACATGAGAAAAACCTACTCCACCTCTTTCAAAAATATTACCATCCTCTAGTAGACATGATATTCCACCACCGCCTTCTTTTCTATTCCATGAATCAAAAATAAAAAATTTCCCGTCAGCTTTTTGTAAATTTTCTACTATTTCTTTTTGAAGTTTTTGCAACCAGGATTTTACATTTTCTTTAAGGTGATTTGACATTAATTTAATACTCTTTTTAATTATTTTTTAATATATCGATTACCAATATCTGATCGAAATTGCATTCCATCAAAATAAATTTTTTTTACATTTTCATAGGCTTTTTTTTGAGCTATTGAAATATTGTCCCCCATACCAACAACTGTAATTACTCTTCCACCACAAGTAATTAAGTTATTATTTTCTAATTTTGTTCCAGCATGAAAAAAAATAGCATGCTTATCATCTTCAGGTATTTTTTTAATATTTTTTTCAACGATCATTTTATTTGGATATTCCTCTGAAGCAACTACAACACCTAATGATGTTCTTCTATCCCATTCCAATTCAATTTCTCCAATACTACCAGCAAAAATTTTTTCAAAAACTTCTACAAAATCACTTTTAAGTCTTGAAAGGATTACTTGTGTTTCTGGGTCACCCATTCTGCAGTTAAATTCTAGTGTAAGAGGATTACCAGATTTATTTAAAATTATTCCGGCGTAAAGAAATCCAAAATATGGGTTACTTTCGTTGGACATGCCATCTATTGTAGGTTGCATAATTCTACGCATAATAATTGAGTGCAATTCAGGAGTTACAACTGATGCAGGTGAGAATGCTCCCATTCCACCTGTATTGAGTCCTTTGTCATTGTCTAAAAGTCTTTTATAGTCTTGACTTGTAGCTAAAGGTAAAATTTTCTTACCATCTGACATGGCTATAAAACTAATTTCTTCTCCTTCGATGAATTCCTCTATTATAATTTTTTTCCCTGCAATACCAAAAATTTTATTAGAAAGAATTTGTTCAGCTGCAGCGTAAGCTTCTTTAAGAGTATTAGCTATAAAAACGCCTTTGCCAGCTGCAAGACCATCGGCTTTTATTACTATAGGTAATTTGTTTTTTTCAATATATTTTTTTGCTTCATAAAAATTTGAAAATGTTTGGAATTTTGCTGTTGGAATATTATTCCTAATCATAAAATCTTTTGAAAAGCTTTTTGATGTTTCGAGCTGAGCAGCAGCTTTTGTTGGACCAAAGATTTTTAAACCTTTTTTTAAAAAAATATCGGAAGTTCCTTTTTCAAGATACTGTTCAGGACCAATAACAGTAAAAGCGATTTTTTGATCTATTGCAAATTCTGCTAGTTCATAAGGATCGGATATTTTTATATTTTTAATTCTTACGTCAAGGCTAGTTCCGCCATTACCTTCTGCAACAAATATAGTTTGAATATTATTTGATTGTGCAAGTTTCCAAGCCAAAGCATGTTCTCTTCCACCGTTGCCAATTATTAAAATTTTCATTTTTTTTAACTTATGGTTTTAATAATTTATTTAATGATTAATTTGATTAGTGATAAGAATTTAGAGATTTAAAACTGCATTAGAAAAAACTTCTTGAACATCATCAATATTTTCTAGACTATCCAAAAGATTTTGCATTTTTGAAGCATCATTTCCTGAAAGTTCAATATATGAGGATGGTTTCATAATTACCTCAGCATGCTCCGGTTTAAATCCAGATTTTTCTAAATTTTGGCGCAAAATGGAAATACTTTGTGGGTCACAAGTGATTTCAAACCCCCCATCTTCATCAAACTCTACATCCTCAGCGCCGGATTTGAGTGCTACCTCCATTAAAGTATCTTCATTAGAGTCAGGAGCGAATATCAGCTGCCCACAATGTTTAAACATATATGAAACGCAACCTTCATTTCCCATTTTTCCACCAAATTTTGAAAAGGCATGTCTAACATCAGCTACAGTTCTAACTTTATTATCAGTTAAACAGTTTACAATTATTGCTGCTCCATTAATTCCATAACCTTCGTACCTAACTTCATCAAAATTTACATTACTATTATTTCCTGTTCCTCTTTGGATCGCCCTGTTAATATTATCTTTGGGCATGTTTGCGTCCATACTTTTTTCAACTGCTAGTCTAAGACGTGGATTACTTTCAATATCGTTACCACCTTCCTTTGAAGCAACAGTTAACTCTTTGATAAGCTTTGTCCAAACCTTTGCTCTTTTAGCGTCAGAGGCTGCTTTTTTATGCTTAATGTTTGCCCATTTACTGTGTCCCGCCATTTTAGTCTCTTTAAATTATTGGTGCGCAGTATAGTAATTAAATTTAATTCAAAATAAAACAAATTTTACCATAAGCTTTTTTTAAAATAACATTGCTTTTTTATTAATAATTATGTCTTTAAAAAATATTTTTAGTCTATTATTTGAACAAATTATGATATTTAATTAATATCTCAGATAAGATATTTTGTAAAAAATTTAAAAAAATACGGAGATTCTATGGATTTAGGAATAAGCGGAAAACATGCTTTAGTTTGCGGAGCTAGTAAAGGTCTTGGAAGAGGATGTGCTGAAGCTTTAGCTAAAGAAGGAGTAAATGTTCATTTAGTTGCAAGAAATAAAGAATTACTTGAGAAAACAGCTATAGAAATAATACAAAAAACTAAAAACAAAGTTGTAGTAAAAACAACTAGTGCGGATATTACCGACAAAGAAGATAGAGATAGAGTTTTAAATTCTTGTAAAAAAATTGACATATTAGTAACTAATGCTGGTGGTCCTCCACCAGGAGATTTTAGAAGTTGGGATAAAAAAATATGGATGGAGGCATTAAATGCAAATATGTTTACTCCAATTGATTTAATCAAATCAACCGTTGACGATATGATGAACAGAGGGTTTGGAAGAATTATAAACATAACATCAAGTGCAGTTAAAGCTCCAATAGATATTCTTGGTCTTTCTAATGGTGCTAGAGCAGGTTTGACAGGGTTTATTGCTGGAATTTCTAGAACAACAATCGAAAAAAATGTCACCATTAATAATTTACTACCTGGACCTTTTGACACTGATAGACTTAGATCTACGTTTGATTTAATTGCAAAAAATACTGGTAAAAGCTTCGAGTTCGTTTTTGAATCAAAAAGAGAAGCCAATCCAGCAAAACGTTTCGGAAATATTGAAGAGTTTGGAGCATTTTGTGCTTTTATTTCAAGTATTCATGCAAGTTATTTGACGGGTCAAAATTTTTTGATTGATGGTGGTTCATATCCTGGAACTTTTTAATTTAAGGGAAAATTATGCTAAAAAAAATAATATGTAGAAGTTGTGGTGGTCCTGATGTCATGGAGTATGTTGATGATGATGTTGGAAATCCTGGACTCGGAGAAGTTAGGATTGTTCATAAAGCAATTGGTTTAAATTATATAGATATATACTTTAGATCAGGATTATATCCATTAAATCTTCCATCCTCTCTGGGAATGGAGGCTTCTGGAGTAATAAGTGCAATTGGTAAAAACGTAACTAATTTTAAAATTGGTGATAGAGTGGCTTATGTTGCAAGACCTCCAGGATCTTATTGTCAAGAAAGAGTAATGTCTGAAACAAATCTGATAAAAATACCTCAAAGTATTAGTTTTGATATTGCTGCAGCAATGATGCTTCAAGGTATGACTGTTCAATATTTGTTCAACAGAACATGTAATTTAAAAAAAGGTGAAACTATATTATTTCATGCAGCTGCCGGAGGAGTCGGACTTATTGCAGCTCAATGGGCAAAAAAAATTGGTGTAAAAATGATTGGAACTGTTGGTTCAGAGGAAAAAGCTTCACTTGCAAAAAGATTTGGATGTGACATGGTTATTAACTATAAAACTGAAAATTTTGTCGAAAAAGTTAGAGATTTGACAAATGGAAAAGGAGTCAGTGTTGTTTATGACTCAATTGGTAAAGATACATTTTTTGATTCTCTTGACTGTTTATCACCACTTGGAACAATGGTTAGTTTTGGGTCAGCTTCAGGCCCAGTACCATCTTTTTCACTCAATGAGTTAGCTTCGAGAGGTTCACTATTTATTACTAGACCAAGTTTATTTAATTATGCTGCATCAAAAGATGAAGTTGAAAAAATGTCTTCAGATGTTATTAATATGATTCAAAGTGAGAATTTAAAAATTGAAGTTAACCATAGATACGCATTAGAAGATATCCAAAAGGCTCATGAGGACTTAGAAAACAGAATTACTACTGGCTCAATTATTCTTATTCCATGAAAATTAAAAAAGAAAATTCCAACACTCAAAATCCAATGAAACATCCTGAAGAACAGCCTATTGTCTCAAAAAAAGAGCTTCAATTTGGGAAACTTTTATTAGTATTGATTATTTCTATAGCTTTTATTGGAATATTATCTTATTTTTCAATTAGTTGGTTTGTTTAGATTTTTATCTTGTTGATCATCAATCTCGTATTTAATGATTTTTTTTTCACCATTTTTTGCAGGGAAATCTTCAAAAGCACTTTTTGCAAGATATGGCATTAGTTTGAAAAGATTATCGTCATAGCTTTCATTTTTTACTGTTATTTCATAAAGAGTTTTTTTATTGAAAGAATTTATAATTGAAATATTTAATTTATTTTCAAATTTTGTATATCTTCTTTCGTAACTACTTAGAAAAGTTGAATGATTCAAAAAATAAGATCTAGAGTAAAATGGACTATAGTATCCAAACGGATGATATCTTCCTCTTCCAAAAAAAGATCCAAAATGGAATGAAGGAGTATTTTCAATAATTATAATATCTCTAGATTTTGAGCTGACAGAAAAGTCAATCTTATAATTTGCATCAGACTTATTTTTGACTTCTTTAAATCCAATTCTTAGAAGCTCGTTTTTGATTATATTTTTATAATTTTTGTTTTCTAACTCTGGCGCGAAATTTTCTTTTTTATCAAAAATAAAAGTTTTATTTAGACTGTTGGATGGCCATTCTTGGAAAACGGTTACTTCATTTGTAATTAAATTTGCACAACTCATCAAAATGAATAATACTGGAAGAGATATGAGATGTACTTTTAATTTTGTTAAATATTTCATAAAAAATATGTAATTAAATAAATAATGTTACCAGAGAAATCAAAAGTTTTTTTTCGAAGTGATTATATTAAACCAAATTACTTGGTTCACAGTATTGATATAGGTTTTGATTTAGATTCAAGGTGTACAAAAGTTTCATCAAAAATGGTATTGAAACAGAGAGAGGAAAGATATAAATCTGATTTAATATTATTTGGCGAGGATCTTGAACTTGTTTTTATCCTAATGAATGGAAAAAGACTTTTAGAAAAAGACTTTAAAATAATTGATGGTAATCTCATAATTTCGAATTGCTCAAAGCTAGTCATACTTGAAATCCAGACTTTAGTTTATCCAAAAAAAAATACTTCTTTGATGGGCCTTTATGTTTCAGGTGAAAATTTAGTTACGCAATGTGAAGCAGAGGGTTTTCGTAAAATCACCTTTTTCCCTGATAGACCAGATATATTATCAAAATTCAGAGTAATGTTAAGAGCTAGTAAAAAAGACTATCCTATCTTACTTTCAAATGGAAATTTAACAGAAAAGGGAAATTTAGATGATGGTCGACATTATGCTTTATGGGAAGACCCTTTTAAAAAACCGTCTTATCTTTTTGCTTTAGTTGCTGGTAAACTTGTCACAAATGAAAGGAAAATTAAACTCAAGTCAGGGAAAAATGCTTTGCTACAAGTTTGGGTGGAGAAGAGTAATTTTGATAAAACAGATTTTGCAATGGAATCTTTAATTAAAAGCATAAGGTGGGATGAAGAAAGATTTAATTTAGAGTTAGATTTAGAAAGATATATGATAGTTGCTGTTAACGATTTTAATATGGGTGCTATGGAAAATAAGGGATTAAATATTTTTAACTCTAAATTTGTTCTAGCAAATCCAAGAATTTCTACAGATCAAGATTATGCGAATATAAAATCTGTGATTGCTCATGAATATTTTCATAATTGGACTGGTAACAGAGTTACTTGCAGAGATTGGTTTCAATTATCTCTTAAGGAGGGATTAACAGTTTTTAGAGATCAAGAATTTTCTGCAGATATGATGAAAACTACAAATGGTCTAGCAATAAAAAGAATTCAAGATGTAAATAATCTTAGAGAAAATCAGTTTCCAGAAGATGCAGGTCAAATGTCTCATCCTGTTAGGCCAGATAAATACTCAGAAATTAATAATTTTTACACTGCAACAATATACGAAAAAGGTGCAGAGGTTGTGAGAATGTTGCAAACTTTATTTGGTAAGGAAGGTTTTCTTAAAGGCATAAATTTATATTTTGAACGTCATGATGGTGAAGCCGTAACATGTTCTGATTTTTTAGATGCAATGGCATCTGCAAATGATAAAGATTTGAAACAATTTGAGCTCTGGTATAGCCAATCTGGAACTCCAAATATAATTGTTAAGTCTTATTATGACGATGTAGAAAATAAATATGATTTGTTTTTTGAGCAAAATAATAATATTACTTCTGATCAAAAAGAAAAAAAACCATTACATATTCCAATTATGATTGGTTTAATTGATTCAAATGGTAAGGATATGGGATTGCAACTTGAAACTTCAAAAACACATGAGGATATTGAAATTAAAGAAATACCAACTAACTTAGTTTTAGAGCTTAAAGAAAAAAAACAATTATTTTCTTTTAAGCAAATTTATGAAAAGCCTGTTCCTTCAATTATGAGAAATTTTAGTGCTCCTGTAATAATTGACTATAATTATTCTGATGAAGATTTGGCTTTTTTGACAATAAATGATAGTGATATCTTTAATCGTTGGGAAGCAGCTCAAAATCTCATAACAAGATGTATTTTTAATCTAATTAATCAGAAAGTTGATAATGAGTCAAAATTTTTTCCAAAAAAAAGTGATCATTTAATTATAAATATATTCAAAAAAATTATACATGAAAAAAAGTTAGATCCAATTTTAAAAAGCTTAATCTTAAATATACCCACTGAAAAAAACTTATCCAAAAAGATAGATATTATTGACCCAAAGCTTATTTATTTTTCAAAAAAAAATCTTTCAATTTATATTGCCAATACGTTAAAGGAAGATTTTTTATCATCTTATTTCTCTTTGGAAGAAAAAGATTCATACAACCCAGATATTTATAATTCTGGGAAAAGATCTTTGAGAAATGTTAATCTAAACTATTTATCAGAGATAAATAATTCAGAAATTGAAAAAATAATTTTAAATCAATTTAATCAAGGTAATAACATGACTGATCGTCTTGCAGCATTAAAAATTATCGTTAATAAACGTATTACTGGTGTTGAAAAAATTTTGAATAGTTTTATAAAGGAATTTCATGATGAACATCTTGTTATTGATAAATGGTTTACCATCCAAGCGGAAGCACCGTCAACAAATTTAGAACTTATTAAAAAATTAATGAACCACAGATTATTTAATTTAAGAAATCCTAATAGGTATAGAAGTCTAATTTTCGCATTTTGTAACAATAATCCATTAAATTTTCATGATAAAAGTGGGCAAGGATATTTTTTTTGGGCAGATCAAGTTATAAATTTGGATAAAGTGAATTCTCAAATTGCCTCTCGTTTGGCGAGAGTAATGGATAATTGGAAAAAATACACACCTAAGTTAAGAAAAAATATGGAATTAGCATTACTTAAGGTATCAAAAAATAAAAATATTTCAAAAGATGTATCTGAAATAGTCATTAGAGCACTTCAAAAATAAATAACTTTTCAAGAAGAAAATATATGAAATATAAATATTTAAATCAATATTTAATAGAACAAAAAAAAAATGATGATACATTATCTTCAGAATTACTATTACTTATTGAGTCAATACTTGATTCATGTGTTGAAATTAGTAATATTATAGGAAAAGGTGCTTTAAAAAATATGCTTGGTGAAGCAAATAATATAAATGTTCAGGGAGAAAGGCAAAAAAAATTAGATATTGTTTGCAATGAAATTTTACTTAATGGAAGTTCCTGGAATGGAACCCTTGCAGCAATTGCCTCAGAAGAATTACAGTCAATTTATGAAATACCTTCTAAATATGAAACAGGAAATTATTTATTACTATTTGATCCATTAGATGGTTCTTCAAATATAGAGGTCAATGCTACCATTGGTACAATTTTTTCTATTTTAAGAGTACCATCGTCTGATTTAAACATTACCGAAAAAGATTTTTTTCAAAAAGGTCTTAATCAAGTAGCCGCAGGTTATGTAGTTTACGGTCCGCAAAGTATTTTAGTTCTCACTCTTGGTAAAGGAGTAGCCTCTTTTACTCTTGATAAAGAAATTGGATTTTGGAAGTTAATAAATAATGATATAAAAATTCCAATAGTGACTCAAGAATATGCAATAAATACATCAAATTTTCGACATTGGTTTCCTCCCGTCAAAAAATATATAGAAGAACTTCAAGAGGGTAAATCTGGCCTAAGAAAAAAGAATTTTAATATGAGATGGGTGGCTTCCATGGTGGCTGATGTTCATCGTATATTAATGCGTGGTGGGATATTTATTTATCCCGCAGACAATCGTGATTTAAGTGTTCCAGGCAAATTAAGATTACTTTATGAGGCTAACCCGATGTCTTTTATAATAGAGCAAGCTGGCGGAGCAGCCACAGATGGAGTCTCAAGAATTCTTGAAATAGTTCCAGAAAAGCTTCATCAGAGAGTTCCAGTGTTTCTCGGATCAAAAGAAGAGGTTGATTTGGTTTCTAGTTATCACAAAAAATAATAATTATATAAAGATTAATTTTTATGTTTTGGAAAATGGTCAAGTTTTTTGTTTTTTTGCCATTTGCTATATTAGTGGCATATTTAATTTTGTTTGGATTATTTTTTTTGGGAGAATTTTTAATTAGTTTTTTTTAGTTTTTATTTTTTCTTATTTCCTCGAGATCTTTAAATAACCCAGGGTGAAAATATTTGAATTTTATATCATTAAATTTTTCATCATTAATAGATCGAAAAAAAGAATAATTACTTTTTTCTGGGTCAATGACTAAAATATTTCTTTTGCCAATTAATTTGATTCCACTTTCTTCTTCAAAATTATCTAAATTATTTTGATACTCAGGCCTTAACCAGTAGTGTTTTCCATTAGAGGAGTTAATATTTTTTAAAATTTTTAAATCTGGAGTGATCCAATAAACGTTTCCAATAGAAATATCATTATTGTGGAGATTAAATTTTTCTAATCCAGTTTGTTTTGAAAAAATTATAATTTTGTTGAAAGCACTACCTTCTTCAAAATTTGGTAATCTATTAATATCATGCCAAAAGGTATGTTTTGAAGAATTTTTTTCTAGATAATTTTCAATAGTTATATTTTGCAATTCATTATTAGGAGAAAGCCAATTTGAATGGAAAACCCATATATAAATTCCTAAATTGATTTCCCTATTATTTCTAAATAAACTCCATCCACTTACTATACTCCCACCATTTTTGACTATTTTTTTTTTTACATTTATGTGAGCATGTGAATTTTCAAATTCTATTTTATCTTTTTTTAAATTTGGCACTAAAACAACTTCAGAATTAGTAAAATTTTTTAAAGATGTATAAATATTGCTAGGCATTTTATCTTTATAAGTAGTTAAATTAAGTTTTTTTATATCAATATTAAACATAATGTTTGTCACAATTTTTTGAATTTCTAGAAATTTGTGTCACATACTAGTAATTTTTTTTGAGTAAAATCTAATAAATATTGTAATAATATTGCGAAAACTGCAGCAGGAATAGCCCCAGAAAGCATTATTTCATTATTATTTACTGCTAATCCTTGATTGATTCTTTCACCATATCCTCCAGCCCCAATAAAAGCAGCAATAGTTGCAGTCCCAGTTGAAGTTATAGCTGCAATTTTAATGCCACTAAAAATTGCAGGAATTGATTCTTTTATTTCAATTTTAAACAAGCATATCCAAAAACTTGCTCCAAGAGCAATGGCTGCTTCTTTAAGTTGTTTGTTTACTCTTTTCAAACCAAGGTTTGTATTCTCTACAATTGGTAACAAACTATATAGGAATATAGCAATAATTGCTGGAATAATACCTATTCTATTAAATATAAAAATTAAAAAAGCTAACAATGCTAATGAAGGTATTGTTTGTAATAAACCAGTAAGGTTTAAAATATATTTTCCAATTTTAGGAAAACAAAATGATAAGATTCCTATCGGAATTCCTATGGTCATAGCTAAAAAAATTGAGAAAAAAACGAGAAATATATGCTGAAAAGTTAAGATTAAAAAATTTTTATGAAATAATATTTCCATAAAACTTTCATTTTTTACTTCCATATTGCTACTACCTGATAAAAAAGTTTTTGCAATTACATCTAATGATAGCTTATTGATTTCTAGATCATAATTCATTTTTTGCATTTGAGCATTTGAAATTTTATTTTTTAATGTTTTGATTGTTTTAATAAATTCAGGATGACTTTCATTTAATGATGATCTGTAAATTAAGATTGATTTGTAAGAAGGGAAAAATTTTTTGTCGTCATCTAAAGTAATAATTTCTGAATTTAATAAATTTGCATCAGTACTATAAGCATCAATAATATCAACTTGATTTTTTTCTATTGCTTTATATGCAAAACTATGATCTATGCCTATTGCTAAAATTTTATTAAGATTATACTTTTCTCTTAGTTTTTGCCAGCCATCACTTCTACTTAAAAATTCATGTGAGAGACCAATTTTTATTTCAGGATTTCTAGCAATATCTGATATGGATTTTATATTAAGTTTTTCGGCAGTACTTTTTTTTAATGCGAGAGTATAAGAATTATTAAATCCTAATGGAATACCGACAGTAAGATCAAATTTTTTTAATTTTTTATTTATTTGGGCAATACTCATATGAGTATCTTCCTTTAATATTTCTCTAATGATTGTTCCAGTATATTCAGGATAAATATCAATATCACCTTGTTTTAAAGCAGCAAATAAAATACCAGTATTACCAAGGCCTTTTTTTTCAAATACTTTAATTTTGGAATTTTTTTTAATAACCTGAGAAATAATTTCTGAAATTATATATGATTCAGAAAATCTTTTGCTTCCAACAATAATCACTTCATTTGCTGAAGATAATTTAATATATATAATTAAAAAAACTAAAATTACAAATTTAAAAAAAGTTTTTATAAGATTATTAGATTTTTTATTAGAAAATCCATGAGCCAGATTTACCACCATGTTTTTCATTTAATTTCACATTTGTTATAGTCATGCCCTTATCAATGGCTTTACACATATCATAAATTGTAAGAAGAGCGACTTGAACAGCAGTTAAAGCCTCCATTTCTACACCAGTTTTCCCATAAGTTTCTATACTAGTTATACATTGAATATTTGATTTAATTTCGTTTTTTTTAAATTCGACATTAATTTTTGTAATTTCAAGAGGATGACACAAAGGAATGAGTTCACTTGTTTTTTTTGCAGCCATAATTGCGGCAATTCTAGAGATACCTAAAACATCGCCTTTTGAAGTGTTACCGGAAAGAATTTTTTTAAAAGTTGTTTTTTTCATTAAAATAAATCCACTTGCAATAGCAATTCTATGAGTTTTATTTTTTTCACCGATATTTACCATTTGTGCTTTACCATCGGCATCAAAATGAGTTAGGTGATTTTTATTTAATTTTGATTTTTCAGTCATATTTACTTTGTTATAAAAAAAATACTTAATTTGTTATTTTTTTAAAAAAATATAATATTTATGTATCATATCACTATGATGAAAATTTCTGTCTCAAAACTTATATTTAAACTATCACATTTCTTTTTAGGTGTTTTTTTTATTCTATTCACTTTTTTATCAAAATCTCAAGATTTACCCGATTTGGGAGGAGAAGAAGGTTCAGAGCTATCACCAATAGTTGAGCATCAATTAGGAAAGAGAATAATGCTTGATTTGAGAAAAGATTCTCTTTATTTGGATGATTTAGTGGTTATAGATTATCTTAATTATCTAGGAGGTATTCTCTTAAATTCAATTGACGAAGGCTCTAATGAATTAAATTATCAGTACTTTTTTTTTGCGATGAAAGATTCCTCAATAAATGCTTTTGCATTACCGGGTGGATTTATTGGATCAAATACTGGTTTAATAATTTCAGCTAAAACCGAATCTGAATTGGCTTCAGTTTTAGCTCATGAAATAAGCCATGTAGAACAAAGACACATAGCAAGAATGTTAAGTAATAGAGGTAGAAATTCTTTATTGCCAATTGCGGGATTAATTTTAGCTGCAATAGCAGGTCAAACAAGTCCAGATTTAGCTAAGGCTGCTTTGATGGGTAGTTCTGGGTTAGCTGCGCAAAATCAATTAAATTTTGGAAGAAATGCCGAAAGAGAAGCTGATCGACTTGGTTTAAAAATACTACTTCAATCTGGATTTGAGCCGAAAGGAATGATTAATTTTTTTGGTAGATTGCAAAAAGCTACTCGAAATAGAAGTAATAAATTACCCTCTTATTTACGAACACATCCATTAACAACAGAGCGTATTTCAGACATTGAAGCAAGAATAAGAAATTATCCTGAAACTAAAATAAAGGATAGCTTAGATTTTGAATTTATTAAATCAAGATTATTAGTCCTTCAAAATGATTCATTTCAGAGTATAAAAAATTCTGAAATTTTTTTTTATCAGCAACTAAATGAAGGTAACCTTAGTAAAAAATTAGCAGCAAAATATGGTATTTCTTTAATTTCATATGCTAGAAATGATTTTAGTAAGGCTTTTAATTTAATTAACGATATTTTAGAGCAAGTTGAAAAAAATTCTTTACAATTTAAAACAACTATATTGCAAAGTTTCATTATTGAATTAATGATAGCAAAAAAAAATTATGTACAAGCACTTAAAACTGTTGAGGATATAAAAAAAGAGTTTCCTTATTCAAAATCTATTTCAAGATTATATTTTGATAGTTTAGTTAAAAATGAAAAAAAAAAATGAAGCAATTAATTATCTTAGAGGAAAAACTGTATTAGAAAGAGAAAATCCCAAAATATATAAATTATTAGCAAAAACCTATGCTGAGATTGGAAAAAGCGCTTTACAGCATATGGCTCTATCAGATTATTATTTTTATTCTGGCGATATTAAATATGCATTAGAGCAATTAAAAATTGCAAGGAAGTCATATGATTTGACATTCTATGATGAGTCAATTATTGATGTAAGAGAGAAAAATATAAGACAAATAATTAGAGAATCAGAATTTAAAAATAAGAAAAAATAATTTTAAGCTTTTATTAATTCTGGTTTTGAAACAAAATTAAATTTTTTTTTAATTTCCTCTAAATCCGTTCTTTCTATATTCACCAAGTCATTTTTAATCTTTATTTGAAGTTTACCAAATGGATTAGTAAGCCATTTTAAAAGCTCTTCGTCTTTTATAAAATTTTGGTTAAATCTAAACAAATTTAGACAATATGCTAGATCTCTATCATCAACCATAGCCACATAATCTTTATTCCCTAAAACCAATTCACCTTTTCTGGTAAGAAAGACTTTTAAAATTTGTGATAATGGAATTTTATTATGAAGTATAAATCCATATTCTGGATCGGACCTTGCAATAAAAGGGGTAGTTTCAAGTTCAACAAAAACTTTTTGAGGCCCATTTTGAAAGAACCATGCTCCTCTTTTATCTTTTTCATAGTTTCTATATATAAAATCTAGTAATGCTTTATGTTCTATTCTTTCTCCTAAAGTATCTTCACCATTACCAGATTTATTTTTAATTCGAAATACTCCTCTTCTATCTAAACTCAACCAGCCATAGCAGTTTGGGACGTTAGGCCATTTTTTTAAACTATTTTTTACAATATCGTCCATACTTTTAAATTACAAAAATTATAAATTTCTTTTTTCTTTTAAATTTTCCTGATTTAATAAAAAATGAATTAATCTATTAGGAAGCCAATTTGTCAAATCTCCAATTTTCCCTTTAATGAATCCAACATGACCTCCATGAGCAGGATATTCCAGGATAACTGAATCTGAAGCAATTTTTGGTAGATGCCAAGACGGCAAAAAAGGGTCATTTCTTGCGTTAAGAACTAAAGTTGGAATTTTTATATTATTTAAAAAATATTTTGAACTAGCACGATGCCAATAATCATCAGTGTTTTTGTAACCATGTAGTGGTGCAGTTACGATGTTATCAAATTCATATAAATTTTTTGATGAAAGCATTAGTTCTTTATCAAATAAATTTGGAAATAGTATTAATTTTTCTAAGGACTTAGGCTTTAAAGTTTTTAAAAAAAAATGGGTATACATCATATTAATTCCTTTTGAAAGTGCTGCACCTCCAGCTGCCAAATCAAGTGGTGCTGAAATTGAACAAGCTGCATCGATAAATAAAGAGTCTTCAGAAAATTCACCCAACCATTTTAATAGGACGTTTCCACCCATAGAAAAACCAATTGAAAAAAAATTTGAAGAACTTTTTACTAATTCTAAATTTTTCATTTTGTACAAAATCCAGTTAATCTCTGCAGTATCTCCTGAATGGTAAAATCGAGGAGCCAGGTTCATTTCTCCTGAGCAACCTCTAAAATGTGGAATTGCAGCTGACCAACCTAATTTGCTTAAGAGCTTTAACATTGATGTCGAATAGTGACTTTTTGATGATCCTTCAAGGCCATGAAAAATTACTACAAAAGGTTTTAAGGGTCCACCTTTGAGAAAATCAACATCAATAAAATCACCATCTGGAGTGTCCCAGCGCTCTCGATCTAAATTCAATACTTCATTTTTTATTAATTTTGCTGGAATAATTGTTTGTAAATGACCACCTGGCAACCAAAAGGGAGAAGAGTAATTACTCATAAATTGTCAAAAAATTTTTTTTGTGGGAAAACATCAACAAATTTCAAAATATTAAAAATAAAATTTTTATTTATCTAATTTTATAAGATAAATTGTTCCACAGTAAGGGCACTTAGCAACATTTTGAGCATTAAATTTCAAAAAAACTCTTGGGTGAGATGACCATACAGCCATTGTTTTATTTGGACAAAATGCTGGTAAATCTTTTTTTTCAATTATTATTGGAGGATTTTGTTTTCTCATTATATGTTTATACTACTGTGAGCCAGTTAATGTACTCTTTATGCTTTCCAGTTACTATTTCATAAAATATTGATTGTAGTTTTTCTGTTATAAAACCTCGACAACCATCTCCAATAATTCTGTTATCAAGTTCTTTAATTGGCGTAACTTCTGCTGCAGTGCCAGTAAAAAAAGCTTCATCAGCACAATAAACTTCATCTCTAGTTATACGTTTTTCAATAACTTTAAGATTATTATCTTTAGCTATAGTTATAACTGAATTTCGCGTAATTCCATCTAAACAACTTGCTAAATCAGGAGTATAAATATTTCCATTTTTTATAATAAATAAATTTTCGCCAGCACCTTCAGAAACATACCCCTCAGTATCTAGCATTAAAGCCTCATCATAACCATTATTTACAACTTCTTGATGAGCTAGTACTGAATTTATATAGTATCCACTAGCTTTTGCTCTAACCATTGACGAGTTGACATGATGTCTTGAAAATGAGGATGTCTTCACTCGTATTCCATTATTTAATCCTTCTTCTCCTAAATAAGCTCCCCAAGGCCATGCTGCAATTGCAGTATGTATTTTGTTTTCTTTTGGAGAAAGCCCCATTTTACCGCTGCCAATCCATATAATTGGCCGAATATAACAAGACTTAAGCTTATTTTCACGAACAACTTCAGTCTGAGCTGATATTAAGGTTTCAAAATTATAAGGAACATCCATTTGAAAAATTTTTGCTGAATTTAAAAGGCGTTTGGTGTGATCATGAAGACGAAAAATGGCTGGGCCATTTGAAGTTTCATATGCTCTAATACCTTCGAAAACAGCCATTCCATAATGAAGACTGTGCGTTAAAACATGTAAAGTTGCATCTCTCCAATCAATTAATTTTCCATCTTTCCAAATTTTTCCGTCAATTTCTGCGAGCGACATATTTGATAGTCTCCTAAAGCTATTTTAAAAAAAAGATTTTAAAGGAATACTAGTAGTTTCATTAAAAAAAACTTAAAATCTTATATTTTAATGAAATTTAAATCAAATATTATTATTGAAAAAGAGGCTTTTTTTGAAGCACTAAGAGTTTGTCCACAGTTTTTACCTGGTTTGTTTGTATGGGGAATTGTTACTGGCATAGCAATGATTAATTCAGGTTTAAGCATATCTCAGGCCTCTCATATGTCACTTTTTGTTTACGCTGGGATAGCTCAGCTTGCAGTTTTACCATTAATATCTTCTGAAACCCCTATATTTGTCATTTTAATTTCAATTTTCCTTGTAAACCTTCGATTTATTATTTTTAGTGCTTTAATAGGACCTCATTTTTTACATTTGCCTTGGCAAAAAAGACTTTTTTTTGGTTATTTTAATGTTGATATGGTGATGATTTTCTTTTCAAAAAAATTTTCTACTAAATCTACATATATAGTCGACGGAAAAGTTGGATATTTTCAAGGCCTTTTTATTCCATCTTGGATAGTTTGGCAGTTTGGAAGTTTCTTTGGAATTATTGCATCTGATCGTATACCTTCTTATTTCGATTTAACATTTGCAGGAATTTTAGCAATGGTTACCATTCTTATTCCTTTGATTGTTAATAAGTCACTTTTAGTAGGAGTAATTTTTGCAAGTATTACTTCAATCTTATTGGTGGATCTTCCATACAAATTAGGAGTAGTTTTAGCGATAGTTGTGGGTATTTTTTCAGTAACTTTTATTGAAAAAATTAAACAACTAAAATAGTTTAGATATGATGGAATATAAAGAATATAGCTTACTAATTTTTTTACTTACTTTGATAACAATTTTTATGCGAAGTTTTTTCTTTTTATTTGGAAAACAAATATCATTATCTGAGAAATTACGAAATAGGTTAGAATTTGTTCCCGCGATTACTTTAGCATCAGTTTTAGCACCTGAACTAATATCACAAGAAAGTAATCAGATTCTTTTTTGGTTTAACTCAAAATTTTTTACAGTACTTCTTTCAGCTCTATGTTTTTTTTATACACGAAGTTTAATTCTCACTTTAGCTTTTGGTTTATGTTTATTAGAAATAATAAATTTTTTGTTTAGAACTCTAACACAGCTTTACTAAAACAAAATAATAAAATATTTAAATAGAAAAACTAGTTATGCAATATCTTAAATTAACTGATTTAATAAAAGAAGGTTTTTTGGGTGGAAAAAAAGTTTTTATTCGTTCAGATTTGAATGTTCCTAGAGACAACTTTGGAAAAATTACTGATGACTCAAGAATTAGATCTTCTTTAGACTCAATTGAAGAGGCATTATTTGCCGGGGCAGCAGTCATGGTGACATCTCATCTTGGCAGGCCAAAGGAAGGTATATTTGACTCTGAATATTCAATGTATGATATTTCAATTATTCTGTCAAAAATGTTAAATAAAAAAGTTATTTTTTTAAAAGATTGGATAGATGGAGTTGATATAAAGCCTGGTCAAATAATTTTATTAGAAAATTGTAGATTTAATAAAGGTGAAAAGATTAATTGTGAATTTTTATCAAAAAAAATTGCAAATTTATGCGATATTTTTGTAAATGACGCTTTTGGTAGTGCTCATCGAAAGGAGGCTAGTACTTTTGGAATTGCAAAATTTGCACCTGTAGTATGCGCAGGAATTTTAATGACTTCTGAACTACAAGCGTTAAAAAAGGTTTTTGAAAATCCGCAAAAACCTCTTATTGCATTAGTTGGTGGCTCAAAAGTTTCAACAAAATTAACTGTTTTAAAATCATTAGCATTAAAAGTAGATAAATTAATTGTTGGTGGTGGGATTGCTAATACCTTTTTGTTATCCTTAGGTTTTGAAATTGGTAAATCTATAGTTGAGAAGAATTTGGTTTCTGTAGCTAAGGATATAATTGATTTAATGGAAAAACGTAATTCTGAAATTCCAATTCCAATAGATGTAATTTGCTCTAAAAATATAGATAATTACTCAAAAGTAGAAGTGAAACTTTTGCAGGAAATATCACCAGATGATTTGATTTTAGATATAGGGCCTAAAACAATTATAAAATTTAATTTATTACTAAAAAAAGCTAAAACAATTTTGTGGAACGGACCTGTAGGAGTTTTCGAAATTGACAAGTTTGCTAATGGCACAAAAATTCTAGCAGAATCTATTGCAGATTCTAGTGCTTTTTCTTTGGCTGGAGGAGGAGATACTTTGGCAGCAATAAAAAAGTATGATTTAAAATCTAAAATTAATTATATTTCAACAGGTGGTGGTGCTTTTCTGGAGTTTCTTGAGGGCAAAGAATTGCCTGCTGTAAAAATTTTGCAAGAAAGAATGCTTGATGTTAGTAAGTTAAAATAGGATCTTAAATGAGACAGCGTGCCACAAAAATTATAGCTACCATTGGACCATCGTCATTTTCAGTAGAAATTTTAAGAAGTATGATTTTAGCTGGTGTAGATACTACTAGATTGAATTTTTCTCACGGAAATCCAAAAAGGCTTGCAGAATTAGCTTTTAATATTAGAAATGTAGCTCTTTCACTAGGGAAAGCAGTTGCAATTATCTCTGATTTGCAGGGACCAAAGATAAGAATTGGTAAATTTAAAGATAATAAAGTTAATTTAAAAAAAGGACAAAATTTTGTTTTAGATACAAATTGTGAAATTGGCAACAATGAAAGAGTTGGATTAGATTATAAAGATTTACCTAAAGATGTAGAAAAAAAAGATATTTTATATTTAAATGATGGATTAATTGCATTAGAAGTTGAGTCTGTATTAACTAATGAAATTTTTACAGTTGTAAAAGTGCCTGGAGAATTAACGAACAATAAAGGAATAAATAAAAGAGGTGGAGGGTTATCGGCAAATGCCCTAACAGCAAAGGATATGGAGGACATTAAAATAGCTATGAGTTTTTCATCTGATTATATTGCTGTTTCATTTCCAAAAGACGCAACTGATATGATCTTGGCTAGACAATTAGCTAATGTTGCAGGAGAATCTCTAGGATATAAACCACAGATGATAGCTAAAATTGAACGAGCAGAGTCAATTCCATTCTTAAAAGATATTCTAGAAGTATCAGACGGCGTGATGGTTGCAAGAGGAGATCTTGCAGTGGAAGTCGGTAATGCAGCTGTGCCGGCTATTCAAAAAAAAATAATCAGTATGGCAAGAAATACAAAAAAAATTGTCATAACTGCGACTCAAATGATGGAGTCAATGACAACAAATATCATGCCTACAAGAGCAGAAGTTTCCGATGTGGCTAATGCAGTTCTAGATGGGACTGATGCTGTTATGACCTCTGCTGAGACAGCAGTGGGTAAGTATCCTGTTGAAACAATTGAGGCAATGTCTGATATTTGTTTAGAAGCAGAAAAATCCGAAAATCTTTCATTAGACTCAGATTTTATGAATATTACATTTAAAAGAATCGACGAATCAATAGCTTACGGGGCTCTTTTTACTGCATATCATTTACGAGTTAAAGCAATTATTGCTTTAACTGAATCTGGATCCACACCACTTTGGATGAGCCGTCATAAAATTGATATACCGATTTATGCAATTACTCCAAGCCTGATAACACAGAGAAAAGTTTCTTTATTTAGGAATGTTTATCCATTGAAATTAGATTTAGATAATTTAGAGAGAGATTCAACTTTTGACTCTGCAAAAAAAATACTTGTTGAAAAAGGTTTTGTTAAAGAAAATGATATGGTAGTAATTACCTGGGGTGAGCCAATGGGTAGGGTTGGGGGAACTAATGCTTTAAAAATTAGTAGGATAAACAAATATTAATAATAGGAGATCATAAAAATGCCTTTAGTATCAATGAGACAACTATTAGATCATGCCGCTGAAAATAATTATGGAATACCAGCTTTTAATGTAAATAATCTTGAGCAAGTTACAGCAATAATGACTGCAGCAAGTGAAGTTGATTCGCCTGTTATTATGCAAGCTTCTGCTGGTGCAAGAAAATATGCTGGAGATAATTTTCTTCGTCACTTGTTATCTGCAGCTTTAGAAACATTTCCAAATATTCCTGTAGTAATGCATCAAGATCATGGCCAATCACCAGCTGTATGTATGGCAGCAATAAGATCAGGATTTTCATCTGTAATGATGGATGGATCACTAATGGAAGACGGAAAGTCTGTTGCAAGTTATGATTACAATATAAATGTTTCAAAAAAAGTAGTTGATTTTTCTCACGCTATTGGTGTGACAGTTGAAGCTGAACTTGGTGTTCTTGGATCTTTAGAAACCATGAAAGGTGACAAAGAGGATGGGCATGGAGCCGAAGGAACTATGACGCGTGAACAATTATTAACTGATGTAGATCAAGCAGCAGATTTTGTTCATCAAACCCAGTGTGACGCGTTGGCTATTGCTATAGGGACTAGTCATGGAGCATATAAATTTTCTCGGAAGCCCACAGGCGATATTTTAGCTATTGATAGGATTAAAGAAATACATTCTAGAATTTCAAATACTCATTTAGTAATGCATGGTTCTTCAAGCGTCCCGCAAGAATTATTAGAGGAAATAAGGCAATTTGGAGGCGATATGAGAGAAACATACGGCGTTCCAGTAGAAGAAATTCAAGAGGGTATTAAGCATGGAGTAAGAAAAATAAATATTGATACTGATATCCGATTGGCAATGACTGCTGCGGTAAGAAGGTTTCTTTTTGAAAACCCGTCAAAATTTGATCCGAGAGAGTACCTCAAGCCAGCAAGAATAGCTGCTACAAAAATTTGTAAATCAAGGTTTATATCTTTTAATTGTGAGGGTCAGGCCTCCAAAATTAATGTTATCTCATTAGAAAAAATGGCTTACAGGTATAAAAAAGGTGAATTGAAACAATTAGTTTCCTAAAATTTCAAAAGATTATTTATTTTTGCTAAAGTTATAGATATAAAGAAATGAGTATCATTTTTCATACTAATTTACGTTCATTACCACTAATAAATCGAGGAAAAGTTAGGGACAACTATGAGATTAGTAATGAAAGTATTTTGATTATTACGACTGATAGAGTGTCAGCTTTTGACGAAGTTTTGAAAGAGTCTATTCCACTCAAAGGGAAAATACTAAATCAACTTTCTAAGTTTTGGTTTCGTAAGTTTAATCATATTGTTCCAAATCATCTAAAAAAGATTGATCCTGAATTAGTTGTATTTGACGAAGAAAAAAATCAAGTAATTGGAAGATCGGTTGTTGTTAAAAGATTGAAACCTATAGCTTTCGAGGCAATTGTCAGAGGTTATCTTTCTGGTTCAGCATGGAACGAATATAAAAAAAAACAGTCTGTTTCAGGTATTTTATTGCCAAATGGATTGAAAATTAGTGAAAAGCTTCCTGAACCTATTTTCACTCCTTCAACAAAAGCTGATATCGGTAGCAATGACATAAATATAAATTTTCAAACTATGAAGAATAAAATTGGTAAATTATTAGCGGATCAAATTCGGGAAATAAGTATTAATTTATATTTAAATGCAGCAAATTATGCTTTAGGTAAAGGTATAATAATTGCTGATACAAAATTCGAATTTGGTTTAGATGGAAATGAAAATTTATTTTTAATTGATGAAGTTTTAACTCCTGACTCTTCGAGATTTTGGCCAATAGAATCTTATACTTCCGGAATCATCCCTATTTCTTACGATAAACAATTTATTCGAGATTACTTAAAAAAAAGTAGCAACTATAATAAGACTAAGTCTTTCCCAACTCTTTCAAGCGAAGTAATACATAAAACTACAGAAAAGTATTGTGAGGTTTATAAAAGGTTAACAGGAGATCAATTGGAGAAATGATATGAGCAAAATTTTAAAGTCAAAAATCAGTGTTGTAATGGGGTCATCTTCTGATTGGGAGACAATGCAATATGCAGTGAATATTATAAAAGATTTTAAAATAGGCTATGAATCAAAAATAATCTCTGCTCATAGGACGCCTGAGCGAATGTTTAATTATGCTAAAACTGCACGAGGCAAAGGGATACAAATAATAATTGCAGGAGCTGGAGGTGCAGCACATTTACCAGGAATGATTGCAGCAAATACCATACTACCAGTTTTGGGAGTGCCTGTACCAACTAGGTATATGAGTGGAATAGATTCTCTTTATTCGATTTTACAAATGCCAAAAGGATTGCCTGTTGCAACATTTGCAATTGGTGAGGCTGGCGCGTCTAATGCGGCTTTAGCTGCTATTTCAATATTATCTATTAACGATGAATCAGTAGCAAAAAAACTTTTGAATTTTAGAGAAAATCAAACAAAAAATTCATTAAAAATGAAATTACCTGATTAATTTATAGTAATTTTTTGATGAGAAAAACTAATAAAAAATTTTTAGGAGTAATTGGTGGGGGGCAGCTTGGAAGAATGTTTGCTGAGGCGGCTAAATCTTTAGGTTATAAAGTTATAGTTTTAGAACCAAATAAAAATTGTCCTGCAAGTCAATTCGCGGATGAGTTAATCTGTGCAGATTATTCAAATAATGATGCACTAATAAATATGAGTTCAAAATGTTTTGCTGTTACAACAGAATTTGAAAACGTTCCTTCATCGAGCCTAGAAAAAATATCAAAATCATGTTTTGTTACTCCTTCAGCGAAATGTGTCTCTATAGCCCAAGATAGACTAAAAGAAAAATTATTTTTTAAAAAGAATTTAAATCAGTTAGTTTCAACAACACTATTTAGAAGTATAAATAAAATTGATGATATTGATTTATTAACTGATGATTTCTTTCCAGGCATTTTAAAAACAGTTAGATTTGGTTACGATGGAAAGGGACAAAAAATATTTAAATCAAAAAATGAGTTACGAAGAAAGTTTGTTAGTTTAAAAAAAAATAATTATTTAATTGAAAAAATTTTGCCAATAGCATTTGAAATATCTGTTATTGCAGCAAGAAATAAAAAAGGAGAAATTATTACTTATCCTCCTGCAGAAAATAATCATATTAATGGAATTTTATTTACCTCAACTGTTCCGGGACCACATATATCTAAAAATTACTCAGATAAAGTAAAGTCAATAACCATAAAAATTTTAGATTCTCTAGATTATGTTGGGGTTCTTTGTGTCGAATTTTTTGTGCTATTTGACGGACAATTAATAATTAACGAAATGGCACCTCGTCCTCATAATAGCGGACATTTTACAATTGATGCATGTAAAGAAAGTCAGTTTTCTCAACAGGTAAGAACAATGGCAGGGTTACCTTTTGTTGATATTAGTCAAAATTCTCCAGTAGTAATGTTAAATATCCTCGGTAATTTATGGTTTTTAAAAGGTAATAAAAAATTTCTTGAACCAGCATGGGATAAAATTTTAAATTTAGAAGGTGTAAAACTTCATCTTTACGGGAAAAAAGAGCCGAAAATAGGGAGAAAAATGGGCCATATTAATTTTTTAGGAAGTGATTTGCAAATTATAAAAAAAAGATTTAAATCAGTATGTGAGATTTTAAATTTAGATTATAAAAAAGAATGGCTAAGTTAAATTCTAATAATATAGATATTTATAAAGCAG
>MDTB01213033.1_pt1 | contig 23902 bp, 23 predicted proteins | sample 811161 | NCBI WGS metagenome assembly MDTB01 (sample SAMN05326650, study PRJNA326480) | marine metagenome | isolation source: seawater | place: Mediterranean Sea | collected 2009
CTGAATAAAGGAACCTCAGTTTACCCAAGTGATTCCTTGGTTTTGCTCTAGTCATTGTTCAGCCTCGAAGCCAGGTCTGTAAGCATCATCACGGCCGGTTTAGGCAGACCAATCTGTCTAGGCGCACCGTTTCGGCTCAACAAATCATGCAAACTGTGCCAATCTCTACCGTGTTCAGCAATCATTAGCGGATGTTTCGTTACGGTAACGTAAACAGGCGTGGCGATAAGATGAAAGTGGGTGAAGGTGTGCTTAAAGCTCGCTGCTGTAGCAATGTCGCCTATCTGTGTTTCTGAAAAACCGAGCTCAGCTAGAACCAGCAGCGGATCGCTATCTTGAGGATATTGCAGAGGCGCCCAAAGTCCTCCCCACAATCCCATTGGCGGGCGTTGCTCTAGCAGGACTTCTTCTGCCGCGTTCATGATTAGAAAAAACTTTGCGCTGCGAGACGGCTTGGCCTGTTTCGGTTTTGGCGTAGGCAGCGTCGCTACTTGGTTAGCCGCAAGACCTTTGCACGTGGTCTGGACCGGACATTCACCGCATTTAGGTTGTTTGCGTGTACAAATCATCGCGCCCAGATCCATGATGGCTTGAGTATAGGTCGCAACATTTTTTTCTGGTGTTAGGGTCGTCGCGACTTCCCAAAGATGCTGGCTCACCGACCGTAAACCAGGAAAACCATGTACTGCCTCGTGACGAGCAAGTACTCGCTTCACGTTGCCATCGAGAATCACTCCGCGTTGATTCTGACTCAGAGCTCGAATAGCGCCAGCAGTAGAAGGTCCGATTCCCGGCAGCGCTTCTAACTCATCTTGTTGGGTAGGTAACTCGCCGTTGTATTGTTCGACAATCGCCTGCGCGGATTTATGTAAATTGCGCCCTCGCGCGTAATAGCCCAGGCCGGTCCAATGGTGCAGAACATCGTCCAGCTCTGCTGCAGCCAACGCGGTGACTGACGGGAAAGCTTGCATGAACCGTTGATAGTAATCGATAACTGTCACGACTTGGGTCTGTTGCAGCATGATTTCGGACACCCAGACTCGGTAAGGAGTCGGTTCTAACTGCCAAGGTAGGTCTTTGCGGCCGAATTGACGCTGCCAGCGGACTAAGGCCGCTGCAAATTCGCTCATTCTTATTATTGATCCTGTGGTTGTTTACTTTTCTGCTTCAAATCACGTTGTTTTTGTTCAAGTGCTTTTTTGAGGTCTTGTTTGTGCGGAGCGCCGTTGCGCCTTCTTTCAAATAGATCGCTAAGCCTTGATTTCGTCTCGCGCAGGCGTTCCGGTAGAGCGTCATTCAACTTCTCTCGAAGAGAAACGATTTTTGCGTCTGTCATGCCGTTGATAGACCGTTTAATTGTTTCACCTATATCGATTTTGGGTTTGCAATTCGGTTCTTTAAGCGACCCGTCGCAGGTGAACTTTAACGGTATTCCCTGCAAAAATTTTGGAAATTTGATGCCAAGGTTGTTCGTAACAGGCTGATTATTTTCAGGCGCCACTTCTTCTTTATCGGCCGCAGCGCTCTTACGAGCCTCAACAATTATCGAGCCGTTCAAAGACATATCTCCTGAGGTTAAATCGAATTGCCCTCCAGCATCCAAGAGTAAGTTATCTGCGCGCATCTTTAGGGTGCCTTGTTCACCCTTTTGAAACCAGCTCGCGTTCAGCTTGGCATAGCCCAAAGGGTTGGTTAGTGGTGCTAACTTTAATTGCGCCAGCCCCTGCGCCCCGATTTTCTCGATGATGGCATTGATCCCGCTGACATCCATACCACCATCGATACCATTAAACTCAACTTCTCCAGTTAAATTTTTGATGAGCGCCGCGAGGGTAATACCGGTTGTTTCATGCAAAGAGTTGAGATTCAAGGAACCGCGCCAATCTAGGTCTGATTCAAAGCTTCGTAAAATCTCAGCCACGCCAATTGCGTCCGCCTTAGTCTTTAAACGCCACACAGGACTCGCCTGGTTGCCGTCTAAATTAAGATTAAAGCGTGCGGGTGGCCCGGCGCCGTGCTTTGCTTTTCCATCGACCAGAATTACTCCGTTACTGAGTGAGGCGTCTACCGCTACAGATTCGACGAGGTGAAAAGGGTTGGTGAATTTTAGTAATTTACAGGTCCCACTGCCCGACAATCCCAGCAACATGCTTGGATCGAATAGCGCTTCGGAGGCCAGCGTATTGGCCTCTACTTGTGCAGAGATTAGCGCAGCATTTTTCTCCTTCTCCTTTATTGCTTGGTTCGCGAGCATTTTGTTGTTTGCGACAAGCTCCGGCCCACTAAACGCAATTGCTTGGGGATTCGAGGCTCCTGTAGTTATTGACCTCGCTGCGCTATAGCCAGTCGAAGCAGCGAAAAAGGCTGGTGTTATTTCCCCTGTTCCAGAGCAGTTTGCGTTCAGCCAGGGGGAATTGATCTCCGAGTTGTGCAACGTCACGCCATACCCTCTTCCCGTCTGAGGGTACGGGTCTCTACCTCGCAACTGGTCAACGCTTAACCTGGCTTCAAAATGCACTTGTTCGGCGTTGGAATTATCCAGGTTCGAGCCTTCTCCCTTTAAGGGGGATAGACGCAAGGCGCCTGTTAAATTCATAGCATGGCCAAAAGCCAGTGGCGCTAGTGTGAGGGACGGGAAGTCATAATGGCTGGTGTCGCTTACTAAATAGAGCCCTTTCAGAGCGATCTCTTGAATAACCCAGTTTTCGGGTTGGCTAAGCAAATCGATCAGCCGTGTGCTAACGGTTGCCTTATGAATCTCGACGCTGTGTAGCTGGCTGGCTTTCGTCCCGCCTGTCATCTCGGTTTTTGTGTTGGCTACGGCAATGTCCTCTAGAACTAAGGTAATGGAAGGAAAAAATTGCCAGCTTAGTGAGCCTCGAATCATTACTGGGCGCGCAAGCTCGGCGCTCGCGATTTTTTCTATGTCGTTGCGTAAGACCTCGGGGTCGCCGAGCATATAGACGACGGTTCCAATTGTGAGAATACCGAGGAGGAAAACAGCCAAGATTATTTTGCGAATCCACTTCATCTGATCAAATTCCTTTAAACTGGAAGTACCAAACCCGCTCCTAGTCGAGGCGTGTGGGTGAGATTAATGTAGGAAGTGAATAGATGGCTGTCGATAGTTTTGACCCGAAAGCGGTTAATGCACCGCTCACCGGTAGCATGATTACCGAGTTAAGTGCGTTGGCCAAGGCAGCGGCGCCCCCAAGTTGTGAAGAATTGACATTACAACCTGAACAAATCACTCGCTTTGCGCCTTACGCTGCACACAACGATTGGTCTGTCCATACCGGTACCTTAAGTGAGGCTGAATTGCTCAGCTTGATTCGTTTGTTTACCCTCGGTGAACGGCAGTACGCAACGTGGGCTGCGGGTGCCAAGTCGCCGGTGGTGGCAATGGTTAGTGAGCTCAAATCCAGAAACGCGCTACCCGCCGATCTCAACAGCTGGATCAAGCAACATACCAAGAATCGTTTTCTACCCTATGGCGACCTGATCCAGCGGCTGTAATTGTGAGCCGTGGGCATTACACTGCGCCCGCAAACGCCTCGAGGGCCAGACATCATATCAATCGAGTCTTTGGCTACTTTTTTCGGCTTCGTTTTTCGGACTTGGAAACAAGATGGATATAGAACACCGCACCAGTACGGTCACTCGCGATACTAGCGAAACGCAGATTAACGTCACCCTCAATTTAGACGGTCAGGGTACGGCAGAGCTTGTCACTGGCGTGCCCTTCTTCGACCACATGCTCACCCAGATCGCGCGCCATGGGCTCATCGACCTGCATGTGATTGCTAAGGGTGACTTAGATATCGACGCACATCATCTGGTCGAGGACGTGGGCATTGTGCTCGGGCAGGCTTTGCGGGAGGCCGTTGGCGATAAAAGTGGCCTAACCCGCTACGGCCATGCTTATGTGCCTTTGGATGAAGCTTTGTCACGCTGCGTAGTCGACTTGTCTGGCCGTCCGGGTCTGCATTATCGCGTGGACTATACGCGTGGCCGAGTTGGCGAGTTCGATGTCGATTTACTGCGCGAATTTTTTCAGGGATTTGTTAATCACGCCATGTTGACCCTTCATCTCGACAACATACATGGTGACAATGCTCACCATCAGGCCGAGACGCTGTTCAAAGCCTTCGGTCGCGCTCTGCGTATGGCAGTAACCTCAGACCCTCGCATGGCGGGCATTGTGCCGTCTACGAAAGGTAGCCTTTAGCCCATGATCCTTATTCCCGCGATCGATCTGAAAGAAGGCCAGTGTGTTCGGCTGCGTCAAGGTCGTATGGATGATGCGACAGTGTTCTCGAACGATCCGGTTGCTACCGCCGAACATTGGCTTGCTGAAGGCTGTCGCCGCTTGCATATCGTTGATTTAGATGGCGCGTTTGCTGGCCACCCAAAGAATGCTGAGTTGATCTCAACAATGGTCACGGCTCTTGGCGAGGTTCCAGTGCAGGTAGGTGGCGGCATTCGCAGTACAGATATTGCCGCAGCTTATTTCGACGCTGGCGTGGCGAATGTGATTATCGGAACTCAAGCGATCCGAGAGCCGGCGTTTCTAGCCAAGTTAGCGCAGCGCTATCCCCAACAGGTTACGTTAGGCATTGATGCGCGCGGCGGTCGCGTGGCGGTATCTGGGTGGGATGAAGAAGCTGCGGTCGACGCTATGGATCTTGCGCGCAGCACCGCTGATTTGCCCCTCGCTAGCATCGTTTATACCGATATTGACCGCGACGGTATGTTGCAAGGCCTTAACGTAAGCAGTACCCGCGCGTTAGCGGAAGTGGCTGGCGCACCTGTGATCGCTTCTGGCGGCGTGACGAACCTGAATGATCTAAAGCAACTTCAAAGTGTTTTTGCCGATGCGCCGCATCTGCTTTTGGGCGCAATTACCGGGCGCGCCATTTACGAAGGGGAATTGGATTTTTCCGCCGGACAGAAGTTGTTAGATGAGCTTAACGCGCCTCGGTCAACAGGGTAACCGCCGCAGCTAAGGTTCGCGCGTCGTCGCCGTCGGTAACAATGTCAGGCAAAATTCCTCGGTTATGAATTCGTTCACCGTTCTTGTCCAGATAATAGGCTGTGGTCAATTTGAGTCTGCGTTGTTCATCAAACGGCGGTAGCAGCGTTTGCACCGATCCTTTGCCAAAAGTGCGAGTGCCTATCAAGGTTGCTCTCTCATTACGTTGCAGCGCCGTGGCAACTACCTCTGCAGCCGACGCCGAGGCACCGTTGACTAAAACCGCTATTGGCTTACCGGCTAAAATATCGCCCGATTGCGCAACGAACTCGTGATTTTGGTGCGGATGACTGACGTTCTCGGGACCACCGCCACGTGTCACCAACAGTTGCCCTTGATCGACAAACAAATCGGCTACTGCGATAGCTTCTGTCAACAAACCACCGGGATTGTTGCGCAGGTCGATGATCAGACCAGCCATCTCTGACTTTTGTAGATCCGCCAACGCCGCCGCTGCGTGTTCGGCCGTGCCGTAGGAGAACTCTTTTATCCGCAACAAGCCGATCGCATGTTCAAGCTCGCGATGGCTGACGCTTTGAATCGCAATGGCAGCTCTGGTCAGGGTCGAATGAGCTGCTTGCGTAGCGGCCGGACTGATTGTCGCCAACGTCACTTTAGATCCAACAGGGCCGCGTAGCCGTTCCAGTAGCTGGTTAAAGGATTGACCTGCAACGGCTAACGAATCGACCTCAATAAGCTGGTCGCCGCTGTTTATCTTTGCCTTGGCGGCTGGACTGGTCGGCACGACGGATTCTACGAAAATGCCTTTGGCTCGTTGCTGCAGGCGCAGCCCGACGCCGCCATAATGCCCTCGCGACTGCGCTAAATAACTTTCATACGCCAGCTGATCGAGCAGCATGGAATCCGCATCTAGCTGCGTTAACAAGCCATCTATGGCTTTGTTGGTCAGCGCCGCGTGATCCATCGGTGCGACGTAGTGGCGGTTAATTTGCGTGATGGCGCGATATAGGGTCGCGATACTGCGCTGCTCGGCTGAAAAAGAGTATTGGAATAGAACAGCGCCCAATAAGACACCGGTAAGCAAGCTGACGGCCAGGCATATGGTAAATAGAAGCGGACTGCGCATGGATAATTAATCTACGGTAGCGGCATGGCTATGCTGTCCTTGGTTCGTGCCTGAATAAAGTTGGCCTGCGGCGTTGCTGAGCGCACTTGTTCTAACCAGATGACGCCATCGTAGGGCTCGCTGTTGCCACGGGTGCCAATGAAATCAATGTCGCCATCCCCGTCCATATCCCGAGCCAACCATTTATCGTACATTCCGCGCTTGCGCCGCGAGATGTCGTGACGAATCCATCGCGCAGTGACGTTTTGGCTGCCAGGATTTTCGAACCAGACAATGCGTCCTAGCGGACTTGCGGCGGTTACGTCGGCACCGTCTTCGGCTCTTGGGCCGCGGCTATAGCTCCCGGCAAATGCGTCGAGATCGCCGTCGCCGTCGATATCTGCCATGCGCACCGAAACCAGTTGATCTGGGTCGATGGTACCTAAAACGTGCGTTTGCCAGACTGACTTCGAGCCGGACTTTTGCGAGGTGGGTGCAGCGAGCCACAAAAGATAGTGCGGCCACGCAGTGCTGATGATGTCGAGACGAGCGTCGCCGTTGAGGTCTGCATACGCCATATTAAAACCGGTTAGCGCGGATTGTTCAGGCTGATCTTTGGCGTCAATGGCATGCTGTTTAAACACATTGTCACCTTTATTTTCGAGCCAAAAAATACGTTGCTCGCGACGACTACCAGCAACGATGTCCAGGTCACCATCGCCATCTAAATCGACTGGTTCCGCATTGATGGGAATGCGAACCTGCGCCAGTACCTGCTCTTGCCATAGATTGCCATCCAAGGCGTTAGCTGGCAGATGGAACTGAGAAATATTGTTGATGTCCTGATCAGCGTCGGTGGTGTTCTGAGAACCCTTGTTGGTCGCAATCACCTCCGGGCGACCGTCTGCATTGGTATCAGCAAAAAACACCCTGATAAACGAGCCACGATTTTGCGTGATCATGGGAATGGTATTGGCCCAGCGAGCGGATCTCGCTGTTTCACCGGGATTTTCAAAGTAAATGAGATGCGCGAGTTCACAGGCTACAACAATATCCGGATATCCATCTTGATTGACGTCAGCGATGCTGACATCTTCAGCCGCTGCCGCTTCAACGCCGGAGGCCAGGGTTGTCAAGTGCCAGGTGTTCGGGTCTACACTACCAAAAGCGATGCGCACATGGCCGATGGGTTTGCCGTCATAAACCGTGTCAGATTCGTGTACGGAAACGATATCGAGATACCCATCTTGATCCAGGTCCGCCATGGCTAATCCGTCGCTACCGGTTAGATCCAGGCCGCCAATTGCTGAGTCATCAATGATGTGTTCGCGCCAGCTGATAAAAGCGTTTGTCTGATCTTTTACCCGCGCCTGGCTGAGCTGATCGGCGACACTGACGATTGATTCGGCTTGACTCGCTGGTATAGCGATGCTGAGCAGCGCAGCAATACAGTGAACCAAAAGCGTTCGATTGGGTGGGTGTCGCTGCCAGCCAAGTAGCGTTAGTGGCATTTTCATCTCTCCGAAAGTCTTCACTGAGTAAAGTTGTAAACGCATCAGACCGCGAAAAGCTTGTTGGTTCAACGGCGCACCCAAGTAATGGGGTCTTTTGGCACGCCCTTGTGGCGCAGTTCAAAATACACGCCAGTGCTTGTGGCCCCGCCGCTATTACCTGCGGCGGCTATGATTTCGCCCCCTTCCACCCAGTCCCCAGGCTGCTTTTCTAGCGTGTCGGTGTGCCCATACAGGCTCATATAATCGCCGCCATGGTCGATGATAGTAATGAAGCCGAAGCCTCTAAGCCAATCTGCGAAGACCACTTTGCCGCGATAAATTGCGGTGATGGGATCGCCCACGTTGCCACTGATTTGTAGACCCTGCCAGGACATAAGGCCCGCTGATCGCGTTTGTCCAAAGGCCGCGCGAATGCTGCCTCGCAGCGGCAGAGACAAAGACCCTCGAGCCGCAATGAAATCCTTACCGTCAAGAGTACCCAGGCGTGCTTGCAGCGTGCGCAAGAGCGCCTCTAGCCGCTGCTGACTTGCGACAAGTTGGGTACGCTGTTTTCTCTGATCTGCTGTTTCTCGCTGCAGTTGCTCAATAGACTTTTTGCGCTCCGCACGAACTGTTGCAAGGCTGTCTACCTCGCGCTGCAAAAGCGCCACTTGGTTTAGCTTCAGTTGTTGGCTGTCGAGTAATCGCGCGTTGGCGAGCTCCAGTTGATTGACCGTTATCTGATATTGGTTAACCACTTCCAGGCGAGCTTCACTGAAATAACCGTGATAGCGCACGAGCTCGGGTAGTTGCTCGGCTTTTTCACGATTGAGCAGCCGTTTGAGAAAGTCGTCCCCACTGAGTCGATAGGCAGCTCGGATGTGTTTTTCTACGGCGGCCAGTTGAATCTGCTGGCGCTCTTGTAGGGTCTCGCGTTCTGCAAGCGCCTCTTCGAGCTCGTTATTGATCAGATTCAGATTGGCATTCTCTTTGCCAATGACTTGGTTGAGGTCTGCTATCGCGAGGTCTTGATCACGTAGGCCAGTTTGCAATTCGTTGCGCTTTTTTTCTGCATCTGACAGCCATTCGTCCAACGCGTTCAGGGCTTTCAGAGTGTCGGCTAGCTCAGCTTGAGTTTGCGTTACCTCCACCATGCCGCCACTTGGTTGAGCGCTGACTGTTATCGGGCAAGCGGCGAGTGCCGCACAAACGCATAGCAGACGTGCGCTGCGCTTCACTATAGCTTAAGCGCTTCGTTGCGAAGGCATGGCAGGATTGGAATTGCTGTTAGGCTTTTTCCTACCGCTGGCTGGTCCCTGTGAAGCCGGATCGATTAATGAGCGGCCGGTCATCTCTTCGGGTACGGGCAGACCCATCAATTCCAATAGGGTCGGCGCCACGTCCGCTAACGCCCCTTGTTGTACCAGTTTGACGTCCCGCTGGCCGATATAGACAAGCGGCACCAAGTTAGAGGTATGTGCGGTATGTTCTTGCTGAGTATTTGGGTCGCGCATTTGCTCGCAGTTACCGTGATCGGCGGTAACCAACATTTGTCCGCCCGTGCTATTGATGGCTTCTTGCAGGCTGCCAAGGCACCGGTCGAGTGTCTCAACCGCTTGAATCGCTGGCTGAAGTTTTCCGGTGTGACCCACCATATCCCCATTGGCGTAGTTGCAGACAATGACATCAAATCGGCCAGCGTGAATCGCATCCACCAATTCGTTGGTCACGCGCTTTGCGTTCATTTCTGGCTGTAAATCATAGGTGGCAACATCGGGTGAGGGAATCAGCACACGTTCTTCCCCGTCGAAAGGTTCTTCGCGTCCGCCGGAAAAAAAGAAAGTGACGTGTGCGTATTTTTCGGTCTCAGCGATACGCAGCTGCTGCATGTTTTGTTTCGCGAGATACTCGCCAAGCGTATTTACAAAACGTTCTGGGCCAAACGCACAGGGCAACTTTATGTCGTCTGCATATTGAGTCAGTGTGATGAAGCTGCTCAGGTTGACGGTTGAACGTCTCGTAAAGCCGTCGAAGTCGGCGTCTGCGATAGCGCGAGTCAGTTGGCGAGCGCGGTCAGCGCGGAAGTTCATGAAGACCAAAGCGTCTTCATCTTTGAGTTTGACGGGCAGGTCGCCGGCGGCGTGTATGGCCACGGGCTGAATAAATTCGTCAGTCTCGCCGCGCGCATATGCCGCATCTAGCGCATCCATAGCATCGGCCGCATGAAACGGCGCTTCGCCGCGCACGATGAGATTGTAGGCACGTTCTAGTCGGTCCCAGCGCCGGTCGCGATCCATCGCAAAGTAACGCCCAGTCAGGCTTGCGAATTGTCCGCAGCCAAGCTCGCCGAACAGTGCATCGGCGTTTTTTATTGAGCCTGCCGCGCTGCGTGGCGGTGTATCGCGGCCATCTAGAAAACCGTGTAGATAAATTTCTCGTATACCCTTCGCTGCGGCATTGCGAATCAGTGCAAAAATTTGCTCCTCGTGGCTGTGTACCCCGCCAGCGGAGAGCAACCCCATAACGTGAAGCGCCCCGTTAGTTTGTTCCAGCTTGGTAAATACGTCACAGATGACAGGGTTCTGCGCAAAATCCTCGGTATCGATGGCGTGATTGATTCGGCTAAAGTCCTGGTGGACGATGCGGCCAGCACCAAGGTTCATATGGCCGACTTCAGAATTACCCATTTGCCCTGCGGGTAAGCCGACATCCACGCCAGAACCAGAAATTAGGCTGCGCGGATGGTTTTGCCATAAAGCGTCCCAAACCGGGGTTTGCGCTTGTGCTATCGCGTTGTCTTGTGAATGCTCGCTGTAACCAAATCCATCTAAAATAACCAACAGTGTGGTTTGCTTCATGGTTTGATAACTCCAGATCTAAGTCGATAAAGCGAAAGTCTAGCAAAAAAGCGAAATCGGGTGGCTCGTTTATAGTTGTCCAGAATAGGGTTTCGAGAAAACCACCCGTGTATACTATCCGCCCGAAAAACGCGCAGCAGCATTTAAGGTTCAATGAATGGAACAGTTTTTTACCTTCATCGGCAATCATCCATACCTGGTCGGCATCTTTGTTCTTCTTCTGATCTTAACCATTCGCAACGAATTATCACGCGGCGGTCCAACCGTGGGCACGCAGGAACTAACGCGCCTTGTTAACTCGGAGAACGCTGTGGTCCTTGATGTTCGCGAAACAACGGAATTTAAACAAGGCCACATTGTTGGCGCCCTCAATATTCCTCATGAAGCCTTGGCGGATCGTCTCAACGAACTCAAAAAATATAGTGATCGAAAGCTGATCATTGCCTGCAACATGGGTCAGCATTCTGCGTCTGCTGGCACGATGCTGCGCAAGAACGGTTTCGACAATGTGAGTCGTCTTAGCGGTGGCATTACCGAGTGGCGCGGCCAAAACCTGCCTTTGGTCAAGTCATGATAGAGCAACATTAGGTAGTGCCTAGTAAGGCCACTGAAAGACAAGCATAGGGCAACCTCCGGAAGCCGCATACAATCAAACGATTTTTAGCCAAGCCAGACTACTTCACGAAACAATAGATGCACAAAGAGGCAGTTCTCACCGCAATTAACAGGTGCCGTGACGGCTCGCCGACAAGCCAACGACCGCTCGAAATTCAACAGACACGCTTTAAGACATAGCGCAAAGGATACAAGATCATGGCGGAAGCAGAACAAGCTCCAATGCGCATGCGCATCGATAAAATCTATCTCAAGGACGCCTCGTTTGAGTCCCCTGCAAGCCCACAGATCTTCGTTTCGACGTGGCAACCTGAACTAAAACTGGATGTGAATACCAGAGTGACGCCGCTCGAAGGGAATTTGCACGAAGTGGTTTTGACCGTTACGGCGACGGCCCTGCAAGAAGATAAACCGGGGTTTATCGCAGAAGTGCAGCAAGCCGGTATCTTCCTCATAGAGGGGGGCGATGCAGCGCAGTTGGCTCAGGTACTTGGTATTGCTTGCCCCACGACCTTGTTTCCGTATGCGCGCGAGGCAGCGGATGCGTTGGTCGTGAAGGGCGGTTTCCCGCCGCTGCAATTGGCGCCGATCAACTTCGAGTCACTTTATATGCAAGCGCGGGAAAACCAAGCTGCCGAACCGAATCCAGAGGAAGGCGGTTCTGAACCGGGTTCCGATCCATCCCGGGTCACACACTAAGCCTAAACGACGCGCCGCAGAAGCGTTATCGGGCGTTAGGGAAGCCTTGCTGCCGCAGAGCCTCGAATGCAGCAATGGCGACTGCATTTGACAGATTGATGCTGCGAGAGTCGCTTCGCATGGGGATGCGCAGTTTTAGTTCTGGCGCGAAGCTCTCCAAAACGTCGATGGGTAAGCCGCGCGTTTCTGGACCGAACAATAGCGCCGAGCGGTCGCTAAAGGTTGCGTCCGCATAATTCCGTGAAGCTTTGGTTGTAAAAGCGTAGACGCGGTCTGCGTCGATTGCAGCCAAGCAGTCTCGTAGTGAATCGAACAGAGCGACGCTGGCGAGATCATGATAGTCCAGGCCGGCGCGGCGCAGTCGCTTATCATCCCATGCAAAGCCCAGCGGTTTAATTAGACATAAACTCACGCCACTGTTGGCGCATAGGCGAATGATGTTGCCGGTATTCGGCGGTATTTCAGGCTGGTAAAGGATCACATGCACACCTAAGTGTACCGTGATTAAGTGTAATGAAGTTCCTGCATTTTACGCGTCAACGTGTTTCGGCCCCATCCCAAAAGCTCAGCCGCGTCTTTCTTGCGGCCGCCTGTTTTACGCAGTGCCACGTCGATCATGATGCGTTCGAATTTAGGCATAGCGGTGTCCAGCAGCGGCGCGTTGGCATCGCTGTCGAGCAGCGTGCTCGCCCAGATATCCAGCCCAGCCTCCCAATCTGCGTTGGCTTTTGGCGGCGCGGATTGCTGTAGCTCCGGCGGTAAATCTTCAATCAGAATCGTTCGCGAACTGGCCATAACCTGAAGCCAGCGGCAGGTGTTTTCTAACTGACGAACATTGCCAGGCCAGGCTAGCGCGCTGAGGTATTCTGCGGCACTTGGATCTAACCGTTTTGGCTCGTCATCGAGCTCCTTCGCTGCTTTGTTTAAAAAATATTCAGCCAACAGCGGAATATCCATACGCCGCTCCGCCAGAGCGGGCACATGCACTCGAATAACGTTGAGGCGGTGGAACAAGTCTTCGCGGAAGCGACCGTCGGTGACTTGGGTCTCAAGATCCTGGTGTGTTGCCGCGATAATTCTTACGTCGGCTTTTACCGAGTAATGTCCGCCCACTCGGTAGAATTCGTTTTCGGCTAAAACCCGCAACAACCGAGTCTGGGCTGAGGCTGGCATATCGCCAATCTCATCTAAAAACAGAGTGCCGCCCTCGGCTTGTTCGAAACGGCCGACGCGGCGCTGCGCGGCACCGGTAAATGATCCTTTTTCATGGCCGAAAAGCTCGCTTTCGATGAGTTCGTTTGGGATGGCGGCTACGTTCAATGCAACAAAGGGCTTGTCCTGCCGGGGACTGTGTTTGTGTAGCGCTCGCGCCACTAGTTCCTTGCCGGAGCCGGATGGTCCGTTGATCAGAACGCTGATATTTGATGAAGATAAGCGACCTATGGCACGAAAGACCTCTTGCATCGCCGGCGCCTGGCCGATGATTTCGGTAGATTGAGGCAGTAGCGAAGGTGGTGTCGCATCGGCCTCTTTGCCAAAAGCGATGGCGCGTTGTACGACCGATACGGCCTCGTCTACGTCGAAGGGTTTAGGTAAGTATTCAAACGCGCCGCGTTCGTAGCTGGACACGGCACTCTGTAAATCGGAGTGAGCGGTCATCACGATTATGGGAACTTGCGAGTGGGTATTGCGCACCTTTTCTACAAAATCTAAACCTGACATACCGGGCATGCGGATGTCGGTCAAAATGGCGATAGGTGGGTCATCGTTTAAGTGATGCAAAGCTTGGTCGGCGGTATCGAAAGCGGTGATTTGGATGCCCGCCTGGCCTAAGGCTCGATCAAGCACCCAGCGAATTGCGCTGTCATCGTCTATTACCCAAACACTTTCATTCATTAGACATCCTATTTTTTGAGGTCTTCATTGACCTATCATTTAATTAGTTTCTTGAGTGAACGGCAGATAAATCGAAAAGGTGGTTTGCCCCGGTTTACTGCTCACTTGAATGGTGCCTTGATGTTGGCTGATTATGTTTTGTGCGATTGCTAGGCCCAGACCAGAGCCGTTACTTTTGCCGCTGATCATCGGGAAGAAAATCTTTTCCAACATTTCCGGTTCTATACCGGGGCCATTATCGCTAACGCTTAAGCAAATGACCTGGCGGTGACGGACTGTGCCGATGGTAAATTGTCTGATCACCCGTGTTTTGACACAGACGTGAGCTTGCGCTTGATTGACCAGTGCCTCACAGGCGTTTTTAGCGACGTTCAACAGCGCCTGAATCAGTTGGTCGCGGTCAGCCTCCACTTCAGGCAGGCTCGGGTCGTAGTCTCTATGCCATTCAATCGGCGTTTGTCCGGTTTGTAATGAGTCCGAAGCGAGAATTTGAATAACGTGCTCGCACAGTTCTGGCAGATTTTGTGGTTCAGTAAGCGGCACTTGGCGCGGGCCTAACATACGGTCTACCAAGCTGCTTAATCGGTCTGCCTCATTGATAATGACGCGGGTGTATTCGCGTAACTCAGCTGTCGGCAAATCGCGCTCTAATAACTGAGCCGCTCCGCGTATTCCGCCAAGGGGGTTCTTGACTTCATGGGCAAGGCCGCGAATCAGACTGCGGGTGGTTTCTTGGGTCGCTGCAGAGCTTCTGTTTTGGCTGATGGTGTTGAGGCGCGTGGTGGGCCGCATCTCTATAACAAGACCTTGTGTATGGTCCAGCAACGAAGTGGATAGATCGACATCTTCGATGACTTGATCCGGTAAATGCAGGCGTGTATCTCTCGCAGTGAACGGCTGTCTTTCATCGAGCGCTCGCCGTAGCGCGGGGACCAGGGTGTCTGTGCGTATCAGCAGGCGCTGCATTAGCTGACCCTGGGCCTGGCTCGCTGAGAGACCGAGAATCTGTTCGGCAGCAGTGTTAACAAATGTCACTCTTAGATCTGAATCCAGCACGATCACGGCTGTGATGAGGGCGTCTATCACGTCGCGACTAGATGTGGCTGCATCATTAAACGGGCTGTAGCTTTGCTTGCTGCTCATTAGGTCACGCCTTTTCTATCTCGGCGGCAAGGCAACGGTAGGTGACGACAGGAAAATTTGTAGCCTTGGTTTCGGGTCGTGAGCTATTTCCTCTCAACATAAAAGCACCGTTTTGCCTGGTGGGTGTGGTTCCGTCCGATTGTGGTTCGTTGCCACGGTTTCTCAATGCCAACTGCTCTTTAGAATTTAATCATCATACGCACCAAATTAGTGCAAAATGACATGCGGCGCAATTGCCACACGTCTGGTTTTCGGTGGGCTTTAGTAGTGGGTTTGGCGGTGGGCGCTGAGATGATTCTCCGCGCCCACCTGGATACTGGCCAATGCTATAGCAGCGGTGGCAGTAGCTTTAGCCCAGCGCTTCTTTGGTCGTCTTAATGATCGCTGCAGCAACCTTATATGGGTCAGCGTTGGACGCGGTGCGTCGATCTTCTAAACGTCCTTTCCAGCCGTCTTCAACCGTACCGATTGGAATTCGGATTGAAGCGCCGCGATCAGAGACACCATAGCTAAACGTGTCGATTGATTGGGTTTCATGCTTACCGGTCAGGCGTTGATCATTGTCCGCGCCGTAAACGCTGATATGACGCTCAATGTTTTTACCGAAGTTTTCGCAAATTTTGGTAAAGACCGACTCATCTCCAGAATCACGCATTAAGCCGTTAGAGAAGTTTGCGTGCATGCCTGAACCGTTCCAGTCCAAGTCGCCAAACGGCTTAGGATGCCAGTTGATTGCATAGCCGTATTTTTCGCCGGTACGCTCAAGCAGATAGCGTGCAATCCAAGTCTCGTCTCCAGCCTCTTTAGCGCCTTTAGCAAACACCTGGAATTCCCACTGGCCCGCAGCTACTTCGGCGTTGATGCCTTCTACGTTGATGCCTGCTTCCAAGCAAATGTCGAAATGCTCTTCAACACAGTCGCGTCCGTGTGAGTTAGCTGCTCCGACGGAGCAATAGTAAGGACCCTGAGGTGCAGGGAAGCCGCCAGCGGGGAAGCCAGGCGGTAGCTGGGTGTCTACGTCCCATAAAAAGTATTCTTGTTCGAAACCAAACCAAAAGTCGTTGTCGTCGTCGTCGATCGTGGCGCGACCGTTAGACGCATGCGGGGTGCCGTCGGCGTTTAACACTTCCGTCATAACTAGGTATGCGTTCTGTCGATCTGGGTCTGGATAGATGGCGACTGGCTTTAGCAGACAGTCCGAATCACTGCCATCAGCCTGTTCGGTGGAACTACCGTCGAAAGACCACATTGGGCATTCGGCCAGGGTGCCACCGAAATCCGATTCGATTCGGGTTTTGCTGCGGAGGCTTTGGGTCGGCATATAGCCGTCTAGCCAGATGTACTCTAGTTTCGTTTTCATTTGATTGAATCTCCTGTTTGATACGTATCAACGCTGAAGCAAGCGATGCTCAGACGCCTTGGCGGTCGGCGGCGAGACTGCAACCGTGTCTGCCAAACCCCGTGCCTTCCAAAAACCGTGTCTCTTGAAACAACGGCGACCATTTTGACCCAGTCAGCTTTAGCCCCAAGAGCTTAAGTAACTTGACCACTTTTTGAGCAAGATGCATGCCAGCCGAATCCTAACGTAATTTGCCTATCGATAGGACGTTCTGGCTGTAGTGGGCCGCTTATTTTGCGCAAATTTGGTGCTTTCGATGTGCCCAAACGCAGAATATGGTCAAAAATAGTGCATAAGGCGGGTGTTCGTTGCCCAAAATCGGGGAATTCTCTGAAAAGCCGGTGGTCTCGTGAGCCTGCGCACCAAATAAGTTACCTTGCTTCAAACTACATTGCGCAAAGACTGCATAAAAGTCGCCTCACCGGCCGCCAAACTGACGCCGAGCGATTCGAGGTGATCGTTAAGAGGCAGCCCTATTTTAGGCACACAATGAGAGATGAGCGATAAGCCAGCATGGGGAATCGAGAGTGATGGATTGGTTTGGTTTTTGTCTGTCTTGCTGGACTAGTAAAGTGCAAAAGCGCAGAGGTAACGGCTTTGGCCAGGCTGCGCGTCGATTGTTCCGCATCCAAGTGTTGAGGTTACAAAAGACCTCACCCCGATTGGGACATCGCTACCGAGTTAGTCCATAATCCGCGCCCATCCGGTCCCCTTCAATTATCCCGCGCTGATTAAGCGAGGGTTGATTACCTTTTCAGGAGCAAGCACTTGGCGACAAGTTTGAACATTCGTAATGTGGCGATCATTGCCCACGTTGATCACGGTAAAACGACCTTAGTTGACTGCTTGTTGAAGCAAACGGGCCTGCTGTCCGGTGCCGATACCGAACGGGTTATGGATAGTAACGATCTGGAGAAAGAACGCGGCATTACAATTCTGGCCAAGAACACGGCTATTGAATATGAACAAACCCGCATCAATATCGTCGATACGCCGGGGCACGCAGACTTCGGCGGCGAAGTTGAGCGCATTCTGTCTATGGTCGACGCAGTCATCTTGCTCGTGGATGCTGTGGACGGGCCGATGCCGCAAACCCGGTTCGTCACTCAGAAGGCGTTTAGCTACGGCCTTAAACCGATTGTAGTGGTGAATAAAATAGATCGTGACGGCGCACAACCAGATCGGGCCATCGATGAGGTTTTCGATTTGTTCGACAACTTGGGCGGCAGTGACGAGCAACTCGATTTTTCCATAGTCTATGCCTCGGCAATTAACGGCGTGGCGGGTCGCGAGCTTGATGCGATTCAGGACGACATGTCTCCGTTGCTGGACTTGATTGTCGCCGAAGTGCCACCACCGCAAGTGGACATCGAAGGCCCGCTGCAACTGCAGATTAGTGCATTGGACTATTCCACTTACGAAGGCGTGATCGGCATCGGCCGAATTGCACGTGGCACGCTGCAACGTAATCAAGCCGTAACCGTTATTGATCGCGAGGGTTCCGAGCGCAAAGCGAAGGTGATGAATATTTATACACACCGCGGACTCGAACGAATCGAGGCAGGGAGCGCTACCGCTGGCGACATAGTCTGCATTACCGGCATCGACAAAATCGGCATCTCAGACACCATTTGCGCTCCAGAAAAGGTGGAGTCGCTGCCGCAGCTTTCGGTTGACGAACCCACTCTAACAATGATGTTCTGCGTCAATAATTCACCGCTTTCGGGTACCGAGGGAAAATTTCTGACCAGCCGTCAAATCCGTGATCGGTTGCTCACTGAAGCCTCGCACAATGTTGCGTTAATGGTTGAAGACACGCCGGACCCAGACCGCTTCGCGGTATCCGGTCGCGGTGAATTGCACCTTTCTGTATTGATCGAAACCATGCGGCGGGAAGGTTTTGAGATCGCTGTCTCACGGCCTCAGGTGATTTTTCGGGAAGAAGATGGGGTGGTTCAAGAGCCTTATGAGACCCTGATTTTAGATATTGAAGAAGGTCATCAGGGCAAAATTATGGAGTCTCTCGGCGACCGTCGCGGGGAACTGCAAGAGATGCAGCCTGATGGTAAAGGCCGAGTTCGCCTGCAATTTAGAATACCCAGCCGAGGTATTATGGGGTACCGCCCGATTTTCCTCTCGCAAACTTCGGGCACAGGCATCATGTCGTTTGCGTCAGCCGGTTTCGGCACAAAGATCAGCGATGATTTGGGCCAACGTAACAACGGCGTTTTGATCTCAAATGCACAGGGCAAGGCGGTGGGATTCGCTTTGTTTAATTTGCAAAACCGTGGGCGCCTTATGGTCCGTCCCAATGACTTGATCTACGAAGGGATGGTTGTCGGCATTCACAGTCGCGGCAATGACCTGACGGTAAATCCTCTGAAAGAAAAGAAGCTGACTAACATCCGCGCTGCGGGCTCAGATGAAAACATCATCCTCACGCCGGCTGTTCAATTTACGCTAGAGCAAGCGCTCGAATTTATTGATGACGATGAGCTGGTCGAAGTCACGCCGGCGAACATCCGCGTGCGTAAGCTGTTGTTAAAGGAACACGAACGCAAACGCGCCTAACAGGTAAAATTAGTCTAATCCTCGGCGGCTTGTTTGGGTTTGCGTTCTATAAGCCGCGCCAAGACCACACCCAGCTCGAATAAAAGCCAGGTCGGCAGCGCCAAGAGCAATTGTGAAATAACGTCTGGCGGTGTCAGTAACATGCCCACAACAAAGCAGCCGATAATCACATAAGGCCTTTTTTTGGCCATACCGTCCGCGCTGGCGAGACCGGTCAAAGCCAGCAAAGTGGTGACGATTGGAATCTCGAACGCAAGTCCAAAGGCGAGAAACATCTTTAGAATAAAATTCAGGTAGTGATTGATATCGGTCATGATGCTGACGCCATCTGGCGCAACCTGAGTGAAGAAAGCGAATACCAACGGCATCACCAAAAAATAGCTGAATGCCATGCCTGCGTAGAACAAAATCGTACTCGACACCAAGACCGGTACAGCAAAGCGCTTTTCCTTGCGATATAGGCCGGGGGCAATAAAACCCCATAATTGGTTTAGAAGGAAAGGGATGCCGATCGCTACTGCGGCAAACAGGGCCAGTTTGAACGGAGTTAGAAATGGCGACGCGACCTGTGTGGCGATCATGCCGGCGCCAGCTGGCAGGCGTTCTAATAGAGGCCGCGCAACTAACTCAAATAACTCGTTAGCAAAGTAATACATCGGCATAAACAGGATCGCCACGGCGATTAGGCTGCGTAAAATGCGGCTGCGCAATTCGAGTAAGTGCTCTAGAAACGGTTGCTCAGTGCCGTCTACAGCCTCGTCATGTGGATCTGTTTTTGGGGTATCGCTCACCGGTATTTACTGCCGTTTTTGATTCGCCGCTTCTAATTCCGCATCGGTAGTGGGTCGTACGATGGGTTCGTTGGGGGCGTCGCTTGGTGTGTCATGCTGGTCCCCGCTCGATGCTAACGTCGCGTTCGCAGCCTCTGCTGCTGACGCAGCATCATCTGATAGCGCCGCGCCTGGTGTTTTTTCGACCTCGGCCTGGATTTCGGCAAGCTGTGGCGAGCGCGCTGCGGTTGGTTCACTAACCATATCCGTGTTGGAGGGGGCGCTGTTCATAATGGATTGGTTGGCGGCTTTGACTTCGTCCTCGATGCGTTTCATTTCCTCCATAACGGCCTCGTTATGAAGCTGTCGGCGTACATCGTCCATGCCGATTTCTTTCTCTATCTCTGAAGTCAGATTGGTGACGGTGCGGCGCAGGCGTCCAAACCAAAGGCCGAGGGTACGCAGCGCTTCCGGCAGGCGCTCGGGGCCGATCACCAGCAAGGCCACCACTGCGATGACCATTAGCTCAATGCCGCCGATATCAAACATTGCGGTTCACCAGCACCAGGGGTCGTGGATTACTGCGTTGCCACACAAGCCCGCTCTAGCCTTTCGTATCCACTTTCTCTGCGCTGGCCTGGGTTGACTGTTGATCAACTTCTCCGGCCTCGCCTTCAATTATGCGCGCAGCGTCGTTATCGCCGGAAGTTTTACGCTTGGCGTCTTCTTCATTGACCGCTTTGCGAAAGCCTTTTATCGCACCGCCCAATTCGCTGCCGATGTTCTTAAAACGGCGTGGACCCATGATCATGAGCACGATGCCAAACACGATCAAAAGTTCCCAAATACTGAATCCAAACATAATCATTCTTCCAAGATGATGGAGTATCGCTAGTATAGGCACCTCTGCGGCTAGGAGATAGGACCTGCCCAGCGGCGTCTACTTCCGTCGGCGAACAATGCGGATGCTAGTCTGCCGAACGATTCGCTTTTTCTTCGTGCCCGCTGATGCCAAAGCGCATGCCGAGCTCGTCCAGAACCGCGCCAGAGTCCAAGTCTACTTGATGTAACAACACCATCGTGTGAAACCAGAGATCGGCTACCTCCTTTACCAGCGCTTCCGGATTGGCGGAATCGATAGCATGGTCCTTGCCGGCAATAATGACTTCGGTGGCCTCTTCGCCCACCTTCTCCAGAATTTTATTGATTCCGCCGGCATACAGCGAAGCCACATAGGAGCGTTCTGGGTCATCCGCCTTGCGCTCACTTAGCACCGTATCAAGTTTGCTCAAAATCATGTCTATATTCCTGCATCGCCCCAGCGGCGCTACTTTGTTTGCGTGCGCAGCAGTATAACGCCGATTCCACTGAGCAAGACGCCTAGCGCAAGCAGCGTCGTTGATCGGGCATCGCTGAATATCTGGCTCGTTACCAGTAGGACTCCAGACGCGAATAAAATCCAGGCGAAGCCGCGCCTTTGGTTACGCTGTTGGCGCTGCAAGCGGCTGACCTCTCGGTTCAGCCTGTAATTGGTTTGTTCTTGGATAAGCCAAGCTCGTCGTCGCGCGGGCGTATATTCAGACAATATCTGTGGCAGTCGGCCTATATTTTTTAATAGCAGCGGCGTCGCTTCAGTCATCTCCTCCAGCCATGCTGAGGGTCCCATGTGCCGCGCTGCCCAGCGTTGCATAAACGGTTTGCCGGTATCCCAGAGATCTAATTGCGGATACAGCTGCCTGCCGAGTCCTTCGACATAAAGTAAAGTTTTCTCCAATAGCACCAGTTGCGGTTGGACCTCCATCTGAAACTGGTTGGCTGTGGACAGCAGATCCGTTACTACATTGCCGAAGGATATTTCTGCCAGCGGTTTGGCAAAGATTGGGCTACAGATACGTTCGATAACGGCTTCTAATTCTGCTGGATCGGTGTCCGGCGGCACCCATCCAGAGTCTAAGCAAAGCGCGGCTACACGTGCAAAGTCCCGCTGAAAAAAGGCCAGCAAAGTCTCACCGAGATAACGTCGGTCGGTGAACTCTAGCCTGCCCATGATGGCGCAGTCCAAAGCGATGTATTTAGGGTCTTCTGGATCGCTGATGTCGACGAGGATGTTGCCAGGATGCATATCGGCGTGAAAGAAGTTGTCCTCAAAGACCTGAGTGAAAAAAGTTTCGACACCTTTGTGCGCTAAGACCTCGAAGTCCACGCCGGCTGCACGCAGACGATCCAGTTGACCAATTGGCACGCCCTCGACATATTCCATGACCAACAAGTGGCGACGGCTAAACTCAGGATAGGCGCGCGGCACGTAAAGTAAATTAGAGCCGGCAAAATTTCTGCGCAGCTGGATCTGATTGCGCGCCTCAGCGTATAAATTCATTTCTTGTCGTAAAATCGCGCGCTGATCTGCTATGACCCTGGGTAGATGGAACATTTGCAAAAAATCGAAGCTCTTTTCTAACCACTCTGATAAGGCCAAAAGCAGCCCCATCTTTTCCTCAATGTCGGCTTCGATGCCAGGGCGTACGACTTTGATCACCACGTGACTACCGTCGATCAACTCGGCGCTATGGACTTGGGCTATAGAGGCACTTGCTAACGGCTGCGGTGCAATGCTGTGAAAGACTTCGGACCAGGCCGTTCCTAACGACTTGTCAACGTGGACATAAATGTCGAAGTCAGCGATTGGTTCGACCCGATCCTGCAGCTGTGCCAAAGTCGCCGCGACTTCTGGCCCCAGCAGATCAACGCGGGTGGAGAGTAATTGGCCGAGCTTGATGTATACCGGTCCAAGTTTGAGCAGCGCTTCTTTGAGCTGCTCACCCAGATCGCGATGACCGATTGGATACACACGCTGCAGAACTGTCAGAGTTATCCAAGCTGCCGTTCCCGAAACTTGCTCAGTAGGAATAAAGTGGTGAAGCCGATAGCGTAAAACGTGATGGATCAGACCGCTGAGGCGACGCCAGTCAGAAATTTGCATCAGCCAGCGTCGCTGTGTGCAGAGCCAACTTTGGCTTCTCTTTCGGTAATTTTCGCGGCCAACCGATCGACTCGCATGCGCAGTTGGTCCAGGTCCTGTAGTAGTGTGGTCACGTCGGCTGAGGTTGAAAAGTGTTCGCCTGCTTTACGTTTCAAGGTATCGCCAACAACATCAGCTAGATTTTGTAACGCGCTGAGCCCGGCCTCAGCTAGGTTCGCGATGGCATCTGCCTGCTTTGGCTCTAAGAAAGTTAACGCTCGCGCCAGATCCGGACGGTAGCTTCGCGCCAGCTTTTGCAGTGTCGTTAGCAGGGTGGTGTCGCCCTCTATGGTCACAGCAGAGGTCAGTTTGCCATCAGCGACAAGACGCAAGAGATCCGTTAGGCGGCCATGCAGGATCGCCTGCGGTTGCTCTGCTGGACCCATTTGCAGCTTCACCCAGCTGGCCGCAAAGGTGATGTGTAGCGTGAGCTCGGGATCCTCGCATGCGATTTCCAGACATTGGTCAGCGATTTGCGCGACGGCAGCCGCAGCAACCGGATCTAAATCCAGCGCCGAGTTAAGCGCCTTGTTTACGCATGGCAAAGCCTGTTCGATTAATGCTATTGGCGTGGGTATAAAACTGAGCATGAGATTGTTTTCCTGGTTGGCTCGTCTGGCGTTTGAATCTTGCGCGTCTCGTGAATCTCAATACCTCTGCTCGCTATCTCATAGCAGGCTTCTGGTAAGTCAGAAGCATCAATGGCCGAGGTGTGGTGAGTTAGAGAACGGAGCCGCGATGAATGGCCGCGATTCCACCGACTAAATTTTCAAAGTAGACGTCACGAAAACCAGCATCCTCGAACATTTGCTGCAATGCCTCCTGGCTTGGATGCACTCGTATTGACTCGACTAAATACTCATACGGCTGTGCCGCGCCAACTAGCGCTCTGCCTGCTGTGGGCCACAATGCCTGAAAAGCTTTATAAGCAGAACCCAATAGCGGCGACTTCGGTTGCGAAAACTCCAGCACAATTAGCGTGCCACCCGGACGAATAACGCGGTGCAGCTCTCGCAAAGCAGTATCTTTGTCGGTGAAATTGCGGATGCCAAAACTAATGCAAGCCACATCAAAAGCGTCGTCGGTAAAGGGTAGCGATTCGGCGGGCGCTCGGCAGTATTGGATTTGGGTCATACCCTTATCGAGCAGTCGATCACGCCCGACGGCTAACATCTCTGCGTTTAAGTCGGTCATTATGACCGCCCCGTCATGGCCGACTACCGGTCCGAACAATGCTGCCATATCGCCGGTACCGCCGGCTAGGTCAAGAACGCGATGGCCAGCCCGAACGCCAGACATATGAATCACCATGCGCTTCATGATGCGATGCGTGCCAAACGA
>MDTB01231560.1_pt1 | contig 23899 bp, 17 predicted proteins | sample 811161 | NCBI WGS metagenome assembly MDTB01 (sample SAMN05326650, study PRJNA326480) | marine metagenome | isolation source: seawater | place: Mediterranean Sea | collected 2009
AGGGTGTTGCTCACGGAGAAGTCATTTTTTTAGCCCTACCTACCCCAGAAGATGAAGATGGCTCTGCCGACTTATCTTATGTGTTGGGTGTTGCCAACCAAATTGGTGACCTTATGAAAGATTACAAAATTGTGGTAAGTAAAAGCACCGTGCCAGTAGGTACAGGCGAACGCGTAAAAGCAACGTTAAAAGCCAAAACAGATGTTCCTTTTGACGTGATTTCTAACCCTGAGTTTTTACGTGAGGGTTTTGCTGTGGAGGATTTTATGAAGCCCGACAGAATTGTGGTGGGCGTTGAGTCTACGCGCGCTAAAAAAGCCATGGAAAAGCTTTACACTACCTTTGTTCGCACAGGCAACCCCATTGTATTTATGGATATCAAATCAGCAGAGCTAACCAAATATGCAGCCAACGCCTTTTTAGCTACTAAGATTACGTATATGAATGAAATCGCAAACTATTGCGAAAAGGTTGGTGCTAACGTCGATGATGTTCGTATGGGCATGGGACTAGATGAGCGTATTGGTAAACGTTTTCTTTTTTCAGGGATTGGCTATGGCGGTTCATGCTTCCCAAAAGATGTTAAAGCATTACACAAATCGGGTAAAGATGCGCAGCATCACTTTGCTATTTTAGATAGTGTCATTGAAGTAAATGAAAAACAAAAAACAATTTTGTTCCCCAAAATGGAACAGCATTTTGATGGAAATTTAAATGGTAAAAACATCGCAGTTTGGGGACTGGCATTTAAACCCGACACGGATGATATTCGTGAAGCCCCGGCATTGTATATGATTGAAAAATTATTGGCTGCTGGAGCAACTGTTACTGCCTTTGATCCAGAAGCAATGAATAATGTGAAAGCAAAATTGGGAGACAGTATTTATTTTGCATCAGGCATGATGGAAGCAGTAAAAGATGCAGACGCGCTGCTGATATGCACCGAATGGCACGCCTTCAGAAATCCAGATTTTGACAAGCTTAAGGAGACCCTAAAAGGGAATGCCATTTTTGATGGGCGTAACATTTACAATTCCAAAGAAATGAAGGCGATTGGATTTGCATACTATTCAATTGGAAGATAAATGAAAACAGCTTTAGTTACTGGTGCAGCAGGCTTTCTTGGGTCTCATTTATGCGACAAATTATTGGCAAATAATATGGCAGTAATTGGGATGGATAACTTGATTACAGGTTCCATGTCTAACATTGCCCACTTAGAGGAAAACCCAAATTTTAGTTTTATTCATCACGATGTATGTGAGTTTATTGATATAGCAGAGAATTTAGATTATATCCTTCACTTTGCCTCTCCCGCAAGCCCCATAGATTATTTGAAAATCCCCATTCAAACGTTAAAAGTAGGCGCACTTGGTACACACAATGCTCTAGGATTGGCACGTGCAAAAAATGCGCGTATTTTGGTGGCTTCTACCTCAGAGATTTATGGCGATCCGCTTGTACACCCACAAACCGAAGATTATTTTGGAAATGTAAATACGATAGGCCCTAGGGGTGTGTATGACGAGGCCAAACGCTATTTGGAATCCATTACTATGGCGTACCACCGGTATCATGGCGTGGACACCCGCATTGTACGTATTTTTAACACCTATGGACCTAGAATGCGCTTAAATGATGGACGTGTTATTCCTGCCTTTATGGGGCAGGCTCTTCGCGGGGAAGACTTGACCGTCTTTGGCGATGGTTCACAAACACGCTCATTTTGTTTTGTTGAAGATGAAATTGAAGGAATTTTTCGTTTACTTATAAGCGACTATCACTTGCCAGTAAATATTGGAAATCCAGATGAAATTACCATTTTAGATTTTGCCCAAGAAATTATTGAATTGACAGGAACCGATCAAAAAATCGTCTTTAAACCACTCCCAAAAAATGATCCGCTACAACGTAAGCCCGATATTGCCAAAGCCAAAGAAATTTTAGGTTGGGAGCCACAAGTTGGTCGTAAGGAAGGGATGCAACACACCTATACCTATTTTAAATCTTTAACAAAAGAAGAGCTAAAAAAGGTAGAACATCGTGACTTTACCTCTTACAAAAGTTAAAGCAGTACAATAATATAACCTGTTGCCCGTTCTATTTCTACCAACCTTTTAAATATTGAATAATTTTACTCCTCGTAGAACAACACTGTTTTATGCTCTTTTCTTTCTATTTGAGTTGGGGGTCTGCATGGCTTTTCTATATTTTCTTCTCACCCAGAACTTTTTAATAAGCCAAGATATATACGTTGAATTTTATGTGCCGATTTTTTTGGTTTGGAGTATAAGCGCATTGGTCGCTAGGCTTTATTATTATGAACGAAACCTTACCTATACCAAGCAGCTTCAGCGTTTTATTTTTTTCTGTGTACTTTTTTCTACTCTTTTTTATATAAGCGGCTTTATTTTTTTAAATCCTACTCTTTTATCTATTTATAGTATTGTATTCTTTTTTTTAGTTGTATTTACAGCAAAAGCAATTACAATTAGTCTGTTATTTTGGCTGAGGAAGAACTTTAATTTGTTTCAAAGGAATATCCTTATTTATGATTCCAAAACGGGAAGGCGTTTTGCCCAAGATATTAAAGAGTTAAAAAGAACGGGATATAGACCTATTATTGGGAATAAAAAGTTGTTCGAAGTAAATGCGATTGACAAATTATTAGATACAGTTCAGGAAAAAAGGGTTAGTACTATTTTTATTCCTTTTGAAGTAATGCTCAAAAAATCAAAAGAACATATTATTAATTTGGGTTGGGATAAAGAGATTAGAATAGACTTAATGGCAATGTATGACTTTCCAATTACTGGAAATAACGCCCGCTTTTTTGGACTCACGCAAGCCATAAGACACAGAATAAGCCCCCTTGACACAGAATTTAATATAGCACTCAAAAGAATATTTGACATTTTTTTTTCTCTGACTGTTATTTCGGTTTTTTTGTCATGGTTTGTTCCACTTTTAGCACTTGTTATCTGCTTAGATTCTAAAGGCCCTGTATTTTTTATCCAACAAAGACCTGGTCGACACGGGAAAATGTTTCCATGCATCAAGCTTCGTTCAATGGCAGTAAACAATAGTACAGAAAAAGTTGCAACTAGGAATGACACAAGAGTTACTCGAATTGGAAAATTTATTCGTAAAACTAGTATTGATGAGCTACCACAATTTTTCAATGTTTTTATTGGCCACATGTCTGTAGTTGGACCTAGACCAAACCTGACTTCGCAAAACGAGTATTATATTAATGTTTTTGATGAATACCGAAAGCGAATGTATTTGAAGCCAGGAATTACTGGATTGGCACAAGTTAGCGGTGCTAGAGGAGGAATCGAGAATGACATTGAAATGAAGCACCGTATCAAATACGACATTTTCTATATCCGTCATTGGTCGTTTGCCTTGGACTTTAAAATTATCATCCGCACAGTATTTAATATTTTTAGAGGAGAAGACAAGGCGTATTAAGCCGCTGTTTCATAGCGCTTGGTAACCAAATAAACACCCATTAGTACTACTACTGCAGCTATCAATTTTGATGGTGTAAATGCGTCTGCTCCTACTATTATGGCGTACGCAATACCAATGAGCGGTTGCAAATAGGTAAATACACCTATAGTACTCGCTTTAAGTTGTTTTAGTGCATATACATTGAGCAAATAAGTTAAAAAAGTTGTACCAACAACGACATATCCGAACCGCCAAATGGCTTCGAAAGGAAGTGTTGTCCATGAAACAGCATTAAACTCTTTATATGTTACAGGTAGCGACATCAAAAACCCAAACAAAAACAACCATTTGAGCAAGTGAACGGTAGTGTATTTCGCCGATAGCGACTTTACCAATACCAGATACATCCCAAACCCTGCTGCATTAAACAAAAACAAAAAATTCCCCAACGGAATGTTTGGAGCATCTTGTCGTATTTCACTGCCAAACAAAATCAAAACCAATGCTCCAATAAATCCCAATGTAACCCCTACAATTCGTGGTAAAAGGAGCTTTTCTTTAATTATAGCAGCAGAAAACACAAATACCAAAATGGGCGTAATCGTAATAAGCACAGCGCTGTTAATAGGAGTAGAAAACTCAATTCCTTTGAAAAAACAAAGCATATTGAGAGCCATTCCCAAAAAGGCACAAATCACCATATGCGGAAAATCAGAACGGGCAATACGTTGCTTAGGAATAAAAAAACTAACCAACCAAAAAAGGCCAGTCGCACCTAATAGTCGCAATTGTACAAAACCAAACCCTTGAATATGCGTAGGCATTACTTCTTTAGCAATGGTATGGTTTAGTCCATAAATTGTGGTTGCGCCAAAAGCCGCTAGAAGAGCAAGTGTACGCTTATTCATGTAGTGCATTCTTCATTTGAGCGACTATAGCCTTGTTATTTCCCAAAAACACTTCTTTGTTCCATATCAGTATTGGACGCTTAAGACAGCTGTATTCTTGTTCCAACAAATCCTTGTAAATTGTTTCTGTAAAATTTGTCCCCTCTTTTTTTAATTGTGCATACACACGCCCTCGTTTGTTTATTAACGCCTCATAGCTTTGGGTATGTGCATACAAAAAAGCTAATTGGTCAGCAGTAGCTTTATGATGCTTAACATCTTGCAAAAAGGAAGCATTTTCTATATTGAGCTCTTTGATAATACGAATGCATGTAGAGCAGCTTGATAGGTAAAGAAATGTGTTTTTCATAGTAATGCAAAGGTTAGTAAATTCACGGGATTATAAGGCATCTTTAATCAAACTTAAATACATTTGCTCAAACTATAGCTATGGCAAAGAAAAAACTGCATTTCAACTCCCGAACCATCCACGGCGGACAAAAGCCCGACAAAGCCTATGGATCTGTTATGCCGCCGGTTTATTTGACTTCAACCTATGCTCAAACAAAGCCAGGCGAACACCTTGGTTATGAGTATAGCAGGTCACACAATCCTACGCGTTCAGCCTTGGAAGCCTCTTTGGCTAGTATTGAGTCTGGCACGCACGCACTTACATTCGCATCAGGCATGGCAGCCATTGATGCTGTAATTAAATTGTTACAACCTGGCGATGAAGTCATCTCAACAAACGATTTATACGGAGGTACCTATCGCATTTTTACTAAAGTATTTGCATCCTATGGAATCAAATTTCATTTCGTCCCAATGGGACACATTGAAGAAGTTAAAAAACACATTAACGCAAACACTAAATTGCTTTGGGTAGAAACTCCAACGAACCCACTGATGCAGGTGCTCGACATCAAATCCATGGCGTCCATTGCAAAAGCGAATAAGATATTGCTAGCGGTAGATAATACGTTTGCGTCGCCTTACCTTCAACGCCCGTTGGAATTGGGCGCAGATATTGTGATGCACTCTGCAACAAAATACTTAGGAGGTCACAGTGACGTTGTTTTGGGTGCTTTGGCGCTAAATAATGCTGATCTCGCCAATCGCTTAGCATTTATTCAAAACGCTAGTGGTGCCGTCCCAGGGCCCATGGACGCTTTTTTGGTACTTAGAGGCATTAAAACACTACATGTAAGAATGCAGCGCCATTGCGAGAACGGACGTGCTGTAGCCGAATTTTTGGCACTGCATCCTGAAATTGAAACGGTCTATTGGCCTGGATTTGAAACTCACCCGAACCATGAGGTAGCAAAAGCACAAATGGATGATTATGGAGGGATGATTTCGTTTATTCATAAAGATAACAGCCTCAAAAAAGCGGTTGAGATTGTTTCATCGCTTGAAGTGTTTACCCTTGCAGAATCGTTGGGGGGTGTAGAAAGCCTGGCAGGTCACCCTGCGAGCATGACACACGCTTCTATTCCTAAAGAAGAACGCGAAAAAACAGGCGTAACGGATGGACTTATTCGTCTAAGTGTCGGTATTGAAGACAGTAAAGACTTGATTGCAGATTTGGCTCAGGCGTTAGGCTAAGTTTTTAAAATTTAATGTACATTCGATTACAAATTTAAATCTTATGGAACAAATTATCAAAGGATTCTTGAGTGAAGTAAGTAAGCGTAATGCACACGAACCCGAATTTATGCAGGCGGTTACCGAAGTCGCACAAACCGTATTACCTTACATCGTAGCGAATGATATCTATCATGGCAAAAATATCTTAATGCGTATGGTAGAGCCTGAGCGCGTGGTTATGTTCCGCGTACCCTGGGTAGATGACACAGGCGAAATTCAAGTAAACAGGGGATATCGAATTGAAATGAACTCAGCAATTGGCCCATATAAAGGAGGATTACGTTTTCACGAGTCTGTAAACCTGAGTATTCTTAAGTTTTTGGCGTTTGAGCAAGTATTTAAAAATGCACTCACAACTTTGCCAATGGGCGGAGGTAAAGGCGGAGCAGATTTTAATCCAAAAGGGAAATCGGATGCGGAGGTAATGCGCTTTTGCCAAAGCTTTATGACCGAATTATTTCGCCATATAGGGCCTAATAGAGATATTCCTGCGGGTGATATTGGTGTTGGCGGCCGAGAAATTGGCTATATGTTCGGGCAGTACAAAAGGTTAAAAAACGAGTTTACAGGCGTGTTGACCGGTAAAGGAATATCATGGGGCGGTTCGCTTATTCGACCAGAAGCAACAGGATACGGTGCTGTGTATTTTGCACAGAATATGCTGGAGGCAAAAGGCGAAAGCTTTGAAGGTAAAAAAGTGGTTATTTCTGGGGCTGGAAATGTAGCACAATACGCCGCTGAAAAAGCCATTCAGCTTGGCGCAACATTACTTACGTTGTCTGATTCTTCCGGCTTTATTCATGATCCTGATGGCATAGATCAAGAAAAGTTGGACTACATAATGGAACTTAAAAACATAAACCGTGAACGCATCCATAAATACATAGAAAAATACCCTTCTGCAAGTTTTCATAAAGGTCAAAAGCCATGGGGGGTACTATGTGATATTGCCATGCCGTGTGCAACTCAAAATGAGTTAGACGAAAGCGATGCTAAAACACTAATATCTAATGGATGTTACTGTATAAGTGAAGGAGCAAACATGCCTTCAACACCAGCGGCTATTTTACAGTTTCACGCAAACCACGTGCTTTATGCTCCAGGAAAAGCCTCTAACGCAGGTGGGGTTGCCGTTTCAGGTCTTGAAATGGCACAAAATTCATTACGCTACAACTGGTCAAGAGAAGAAGTAGACCAACGCTTACAGGATATCATGAAAGATATTCATAAGGCCTGCGTATTGTATGGCGCTGAAAATAAAGTCATTAATTACGAAAAAGGTGCAAATATTGCCGGTTTTGTAAAAGTAGCGGATGCCATGTTGGCACAGGGTGTTGTATAGCATACCACAAGGTCGTATTTTCCGTTTTGTTTATGATGAAAGTTAGTTTTCTACGTTTTCTTTTTATTGCTATGCTAAGCGCTTTCAATGTTTGGGGGCAAAATAAGCAATGGAAATCGATGTATTCTTACTACAATACATCTATGGCAACAACCTATAACAAAACTGTAATTACGGTGGCTGAAAATGCACTCTTCCTATATGACCCTGATCAAAATAGTACTGAAACGATTACTACTGTCGACGGTCTTTCGGGGGATAATTTTTCGGCAATAGCTGTTTATAATGGTGCAATCATAGCTGGTTTTGATAATGGGATGGTAGCCAAAATAGATATTGACACCAAAAAAGTTGACCTCGACAATTCTATTGAACGTAACGTTAACATTACCGCGGATAAAAAGAAAATCAATCAATTCCACATATACCAAAACACGGTGTATTTGGCAACAGGGTTTGGTATTGTGGAGCTAAACCCCGTAACACTGGAATTTGGCGACTCCTATTATTTTGGCGCACAAGACTCTAGAATTGGTGCAAATCAAGCGGTTGTTTATGAAGATTATTTATATGCTGCGACCTCGGAGGGAATATATAGAACGGCACTTAATAACCCAAACAAGCTGGAGTTTTCTACTTGGGAATTACATGCATCAGGCAATTGGATTGCCTTGTGGAAACAAGACAATTTATTATATGCAGCAAAAGATGAAGGAAATGCTGTTTCTTTTTTTCAGCTACATGATAACATCGCTCAAAAAGCACGCTTTCCAGGAAAAGCAAAACATATTGCTCCGCATGAAGAAGGAGTAATTTTAACGTTTTCAGGCATTTACAGTTTAGATAAGTCATTTGAAACGATAACAACAATCGATGACGTAAACAAAAATACATTTCAGTTTGGTTTAGTTGCTAATGGCGAGATATATATTGGCACATCCTCAGTGGGATTAATTCGATACGCTGCAACTGCTGAGGACAAATTTGTAAGCCCAAAGGGACCGTTACGAAATAGTATTTTTGATATCGAATCATTACCAAACGAACTTTGGATTGCACATGGCGATTATAGCTTGTTTTATAACCCATATCCTTTAGAGAAATACGGTATTAGCCACTTAACGGACAGTGGCTGGGAGAATATTTCTACTGAATCTCTTTTCGCAGCAGAGAGCATTGTAAGAGTCGTATCACATCCAACGGAAATAGGCACTTTGTATGCATGTTCCTTTCATGGGGGCATGGTCTTGCTTGAGGATAATGTTCCAAAAGAGCTTTGGAACGCCGAAAATAGCGGGCTAGAAAGTCTTTCATTTGTAGGACCAGATTATGTGAGTATCCGTGTGCGGGATGCTATCGTTGACGATAGCGGAAATCTTTGGTCCATAACAACTTTTGTTCAAAAGGGACTAAAAAAACGGAGCCCCTCAGGGCAATGGACATCCTATGATTTGTCAAAGGCTGTATTAGACTATAGTGCGGAATCAGGGTATTCTAATCTAGAATTATATGAAGATAAAATTCTTTTTTTTGGTGGATTGAATAGCGCCCTAATTGGCGTTGATATCAGCCAATCACCTCCGCAAATCAAACGTCTTATGGGCGGTGATTTTGGAGTACCCTCCGACGACATACGCAGCCTTCGTTTAGACAAAGACAATCACCTTTGGGTGGGCACACGTGATGGCGTTGCCGTACTCTATGCGCCCAACCGGTTTTTTGAACCCGAAACACAATTGCGTTCTATTGTAGTTGAGGATGGCGGAAACCTTCGTGAATTGCTTTCGGGGCAGCTTATTACGGATATTGAAGTCGATGGCAATAACCAAAAATGGGTGAGTACGGCAACTTCTGGTGTTTTCCTCCTAAGCCCTAACGGAAAAGAAATTTTGCAACATTTCACTAAGGAAAACAGTCCATTACCTACTTCTTCCGTTAAAACTATTGGAATCGATAATGTCACAGGCAAAGTGTATTTAGGCACCCTTAAGGGGATGGTGGTTTTTCAGGGTGATGCCTATGCCGAGTCTGAAATGCTGTCTGAAATAAACGTGTTCCCAAACCCTGTGAGACCTAATTTTACAGGAAGCCTGGTTGTTAGAGGATTGCATCAAAATTTCCGCATCAAAATTACCGATATAGCAGGAAACTTGGTGTATGACACAACGAGTGAAGGCGGCAGTATTAGTTGGAATTTACGCTCTTTTTCAGGGCAGCGTGTTCGATCAGGAGTTTATCTCATTTTTGTTTCTTCTCAAGATGGACTTGATAGCGCCGTGAAAAAAGTGATGATTGTAAACTGATGGAACAGCCCACTCAAGCAATTGTCCTAAACGCCACGAAATACGGCGAAACAAGTGTGATTTTAAATGCCTACACAGAACAAGTAGGATTGCGCGCATATGTGGTTAAAGGGGTTCGATCAGCAAGGCGAAACAAGACATTTTCTATGGGAATGTTCCAGCCACTTACTCAATTGGAATTGGTAGCAACTACACCCAAACGCAACGGCCTGTCTGTTTTAAAATCAGCTAAGATTATACACCCTTATAAGACCATTTCAACCGTAATTACCAAATCGAGTATTTGTATGTTTCTGGCAGAGGTGTTAAGATCGGTTCTAAAAGAAGAAGAAAAAAACACATCACTCTACCATTTTTTGGAGCATGCACTTATATGGATTGACACACATGATAAGATAGCCAATGTGCATATACACATATTGATACAACTTACCAAGTATTTGGGGGTTTATCCTGATGTGACTCACATTTCACACCCCTTTTTTGATGTGCAAAACGGACAGTTTTGTGAACATGCAAATAGCAAGGAATGTGTCTCTGGAGACGAAATAGTGTTGCTTAAAACTTACTTAGGTACGAAATTTGATAGATTGGAAACGATTTTGGCTACTGCCGAGCAGCGCAGAACATTGTTAACGCTTCTAATGCGGTATTATCAGCTGCACGTTCAGTCGTTTAGAGCGCCCAAATCATTAGATGTGTTGTATGAAGTTTTTAGTTAATACGCTTTTTTTATTTTTTACATTGTGCGGTGCGGCGCAACAGGTTGTAGTAAAAGATGCTATTACACACGAGTTACTTCCCGGTGTGAGTATTTACGATTCTAAAAAATCACACTTTGAAACGACCTCTGAAAATGGTAAAGCACTACTTGACAAATTTGATAATAATGCAGCCATATCTTTTTCTTACATGGGCTATCAAACGCAAACTTTTCAAAAAGGTAAAATTATATCCCAAAATGTTGTTTGGATGACCCCCAACACAGAAAAACTGGGAGAAATTATACTGTCGGTTTCTCGTTCTTCAGGAAAAAAGCAACGATTAGCACAGCAGGTAGGCATTATGAGCCAGCAAGAAATCACACAAATAAGCCCTGAAAATACAGCCGTATTATTACGTGAAGTTCCAGGCGTTCGGGTTCAGCAATCGCAAGGCGGAGGAGGAAGTCCCGTGTTACGTGGTTTTGAGGCAAACCGTGTGCTTTTGGTGGTAGATGGCGTTCGTCTTAATAACGCTATTTTCCGCTCGGGGCACGTTCATAACGCCCTTTCCGTTGACCCGCTTAGCCTAAGTAGGGCGGAAGTTATTTTTGGACCCTCATCTGTAGGCTATGGCTCTGATGCGTTAGGAGGCGTAATTCATTTTTACACCCGAACACCTCTTATAAATCAAAAGGACCCCCTGCGCTTTGTAGGCTCATCATCTTATACCTTTATCCAAAACACCTCTAAACAATCGGCAGTAATTGAATATAGTGCACCAAAGTGGGCAGTTTTACAACAGGTTTCATATTCCCAATTTGGCGATATTATAATGGGAAAGCGAAGGACACATGGCTTTGATAATTGGGGTAAAGTATTTAAATATTCTCAAAATTCAGAGACCAACTATAGGGCAACTCCATCTACAAATAATACTCCAAATGTGCAGCGAAACTCAGGATACGAACAATTAGATTGGTTGCAAAAATGGGTTTATCACAACGCTAACGGAATCAAATTTACCCTCAACCTGCAAGGTTCTCGATCAGGGAATATCCCTCGATTTGATAAACTTTCAGAAACCAAAGACGGAGAATTACGCTTTGCCCGCTGGGAATATGGCCCCCAAAAGCGGTGGTTAATTTCGCCACAAATTAGTTTTGTTGGCAATAAGTCTTGGTTACAATCAGGAAAAATAATTGCCGCTGTTCAGTTGTTAGAAGAATCGAGAATCCAACGAAAGTTTGCAAGTCTTAACAGAGAAACTCAGCAAGAACAACTTACTGTTTACAGCATCAATGCTGACTTTACAGCCAAAACACGGAAAGGTCGTGATTGGTCGTATGGATTAGAAATCACACATAATCAAGTTAACTCATCAGCGTATGCGCAAGAACTTGATGTAGTGGCCGACAAAATTGTTACACTGAATCCAATAGTCACTATTCCAACACGCTATCCTAGTGGTGGAAGCACGTACACCACTTTTTCAGGCTATGTGGACCATAGATACGACATTAATACGAAGAGCACGTTGAGTTTTGGTGCAAGACATACCATTACAGAATTGGATGCTGCATGGACCGAGCAAGCACTAATTGATGCAAAGTTGGCAAATGCCTATCAAAAACATGAGTCCTCAAACGTAACGCTTGGATACAATTATAAGCCCAACCCACAATGGCAATTAAAAGCACTTTTTTCTACTGGATTTAGGGCACCAAACATCGATGACTTGGGGAAAACCCGTGAGAACAATGGTATATTGAGTGTCCCCAACTTAGAGCTTGAACCCGAATACATTTACAGCTCAGAAATTGGTATTCGCAAGCAATGGAATGACGGGTCGTTTTTAGAGACCAATGGATATTATGCATTTGTACACGACTATATTGCTCGTGGGCCATATAATATTTTGCGCGACATTACAACCAACGACATAAGTACTATCATGTATTCTGAAGATGAGGTAAAAACTACCGCAAACATCAATGTTGGTACTGTAAAAGTGTATGGGTTTAGCGCACAAAGCAAATGGCTGATTATGCCCAAAGTATCATATCAGGGTTCATTGACATATACACGAGGAGAAGGAAACAACCTTAGTGGAAATCTTCCTTCTATAAGTCCACTTTTTGTTACTCAAAAAGTGCAGTGGCAGCTTCCAAAAGGGGAACTTTCTGTGCAGTGGCATCACGCAAAAAACAAAGCCTCAGAAGCGTATTCCCCTTGGGGCGAAGACGGTCTTGAAGAAACACCACTGCTTGCTAACGGCACCTATGCAGGCACCCCTGCGTGGCATCGGTGGGACGTACAATTTGCACTTCCCTTGAGTAATGTACTGAATCTTTCTGGGGGGGTTTTTAACCTGTGGGATACGCACTATCGTGAATTTGCATCGGGCATTTCTGCACCGGGTAGAAGTGCTAAGCTTGTCTTAAGGTATGAATTGTAGCGATTCCATTTCAATACAACATAACATTTTGCCTTAAATTAGTTACTTTCGCATGCATAATTTTAGAGTAAAATTTTGTTTCCAACCTACTCACATCTTGATTTAACAGCGGTTGCCGAAGAGATTTCTTCATTCTGGTACGAACACCTCATTTTTGAGGCGAGTATAGATACACGTGAAGGAAGACCACCGTTTGTGTTTTTTGAAGGGCCTCCTTCTGCAAATGGATTACCTGGAATTCATCACGTATTGGCGCGTGCACTAAAAGACATTTTTTGTCGCTACAAAACCCAACAAGGATTTCAAGTGAAGCGCAAGGCTGGATGGGACACACATGGACTTCCAGTTGAACTTGGCGTTGAAAAAGAACTCGGAATTACCAAAGAGGATATTGGAAAAACTATCAGCATTTCGGAATACAACAACGCCTGTAAAGAAGCGGTAATGCGTTATACTGACGTATGGAACGATCTTACCAAAAAAATGGGGTATTGGGTGGATATGGATAACCCATATATTACCTACACCTCAAAGTATATGGAATCCGTTTGGTGGTTGTTAGCAACACTTTACAAAAAGGGGCTGATTTACAAAGGGTACACCATTCAGCCGTATTCGCCAATGGCAGGAACGGGATTATCCTCTCACGAACTAAATCAACCGGGATGTTATCGTGATGTTAGTGATACATCTGTAACAGCTCAATTTAAAACCAGAGACACCTCGCTTCCCGAAGCACTTAAAGGCAGTTTACCGCTACATATTTTGGCATGGACAACTACACCTTGGACACTTCCCTCAAACACAGCCCTTACTGTGGGGCCAAAGATTTCCTATGCCGTTGTGCAAACGTTTAATCAATATACGCACCAACCCATTCGTGTGTTAATTGCTAAAAAACTTATTGAAAAACAGTTTGGAAAAAAATATCAGCAGGTTGAAGTACAAAACGAATTAGCAACCTTTGACAAAGACAAAAAATCGATTCCATTTTGGATTGAGCAGTATATCGTTGGTGCCGAATTAGTTGGAGTTCAATATGAACAGATTTGGACTCATGCACCGCTTCCGTATCAAAACCCTGAGGATGCGTTCCGTGTTATATCTGGAGATTTTGTTACTACAGATGATGGAACTGGGATTGTGCATACAGCCCCTACCTTTGGCGCAGATGATGCCAAAGTTGCTAAAGAAGCTATACCACCCATACCGCCTTTATTGATATTGGACGAAAACGAAAACCCTGTTCCACTTGTAGACCTTCAAGGGAAATTTAGACCTGAAGTCGGGCTGGTTGGCGGCAAATTTGTAAAAAACGAATACTATCCAGAGGGCGAAGCACCAGAAAAGTCAACTGATGTGGAAATTGCTATTCGTTTAAAAGAAGAAAATAAAGCCTTCAAGGTAGAAAAGTACGTTCACAGTTATCCGCACTGTTGGCGCACCGATGCTCCTGTGCTATACTATCCACTTGACTCGTGGTTTATTAAAGTTCAAGATCACAAGCAACGTATGGTTGAGCTAAATCAAACCATTCAATGGAAACCTTCAAAAACAGGTGAGGGACGTTTTGGAAATTGGCTTGCCAATGCAAACGATTGGAACTTATCACGTTCCCGTTTTTGGGGAATTCCGTTGCCTATTTGGCGTACTTCTGATGGAGATGAAACCCGTGTAATTGGCTCTGTTGAAGAATTGAAAACCGCAGTTGATGAATCTGTTGCTGCGGGTTTAATGATAAAAAACCCATTGGCTGATTTTGTAGTTGGAGACATGTCCGAGCGCAATTATGAGCGTGTAGATTTACACAAAGACACCGTGGACGAATTGGTTCTTCTGAGCCAATCGGGTAAACCCATGTATCGCGAAACAGACCTCATTGACGTTTGGTTTGATTCGGGAGCAATGCCTTATGCACAATGGCATTATCCTTTTGAAAACAAAGAAAAAATAGACAAAGGGGTTACTTTTCCTGCCGACTATATTGCTGAAGGTGTTGATCAAACACGGGGTTGGTTTTATACACTTCATACCATTGCAACACTTGTTTTTGACTCGGTTGCCTACAAAAATGTTGTTTCTAATGGGTTGGTCTTAGACAAAAACGGACAAAAAATGTCTAAACGCTTGGGCAATGCCGTAGATCCATTTGAGACACTAAAACAATACGGACCTGATGCTACCCGATGGTACATGATTAGCAATGCAAATCCATGGGATAATTTGAAATTCGATTTAGAGGGAATAGAGGAAGTACGCCGCAAATTTTTTGGAACGCTTTACAACACATATTCCTTCTTTAGTTTATACGCCAATATTGATGGATTCACTTTCTCAGAAGATGAAATTCCAATTTCAGAACGCCCAGAAATTGACCAGTGGATTTTATCTGAACTGCACAGTTTGATTCAAAAAACCACTCAATTTTTTGATGCGTTTGAGCCTACGCGTGCTTGTCGTGCGATTGCCCATTTTGTAACAGAGTATTTGAGCAACTGGTACGTGCGCTTGTGTCGTCGTCGTTTTTGGAAGGGATCTTATGAGGCCGACAAAATTGCAGCATACCAAACATTACATGAGTGTTTGCTTTGTGTTGCAAAAATGATGGCGCCAGTTGCGCCATTTTACGCAGATAGGCTTTATCAAGACTTAAATAGCATCACCAAACTCGAGGCAGCAAGCTCTGTGCATTTGGCGTTTTATCCACAATCAAACGTGGAGGTTATTAACCCGCTTTTGGAACAAAAAATGCAACGCGCACAGAAGATCACTTCTTTAGTATTGTCGCTGCGGAAGCGCGAAAAAATCAAAGTTCGCCAACCTTTACAGCGTATTATGATTCCCGTTTTGGATGAGCAACAACGGCAACAATTGGAGGCTGTTGTGAATCTAATTGCAGCTGAAGTAAATGTGAAGGAAGTCGAATTATTAGATGACACCTCATCTATTTTGGTAAAAGAAATCAAGCCAAACTTTAAAACATTAGGTCCTCGCTTTGGCAAAGACATGAAACTTGTAGCTCAAGCCATTCAAAACCTTAACGAGGCGCAAATACAAGAACTCGAAAAACAAGGGACATTAACTGTCAATATAAACAATAAACACTGTATTTTAGAAGCTACGGATGTTGTTGTCAACTCCAAAGATGTTGAGGGCTGGTTGGTTGCGTCGGAACAGGGCGTTACTGTTGCACTCGACATCCAAATGAATGAGACCCTTCGTTTGGAAGGTATGGCGCGTGAGCTTGTAAACAGACTCCAAAATATGCGCAAAGACCTTGGATTTGACGTAACGGACAAAATTGAGATTACACTCAAAGAAAGTGATGAATTAAACGCCATTTTAAATGAAAACAAAGCGTATATTCAACACGAAATTTTGGCTACAACCATATATGTAGTAAAGGAAGTGAGCAACGAGGCTACAGAACTGGTTTTTGACTCCTTGCACACTCAGGTAACAATGGTTAAATCATAACAACCAATATTATGGAACAAAAAAACCGATATAGTGACAAAGCCCTTCAAGAATTTAAGGAGCTAATTGAAGAAAAAATAGCAAAGGCACAACACGACCTTGAGCTTATTAGAAGTGCTTACATGAATGACGGGAACAATGGTACCGACGATACCGCTCCCACATTTAAAGCTTTTGAAGAGGGCTCAGAAACCATGTCCAAAGAAGCGAATACACAATTGGCTTTGCGTCAAGAAAAGTTTATTCGGGATTTGAAAAATGCACTTATCCGTATTGAGAATAAAACATATGGCGTATGTCGCGTAACGGGGAAACTCATAAATAAAGAGCGATTAAAATTAGTGCCTCATGCAACGCTTAGCATTGAGGCAAAAAACATGCAGCGTTAATTTATGCCGCTACGGAAACTTTGTTGGATTGTCATTGCCGTTTTGGTACTAGACCAAGCGTTTAAAGCCTATATTAAGCTCAACTACTCTCTTACATTTTATGGGAGCGATGCTATTGTAGAATGGGGTTGGTTTCGTTTATTGTTTGTAGAAAACAAAGGCATGGCTTGGGGTGCACGCCTCAACGATATTTTCCCATTTATTTCAGATAATACTGCCAAACTGCTTCTCAGTATCTTTCGGTTAATGGCTGTGTCAGCCATTGGATATTGGCTTGTACGGGCAACAAAAACAGCAACACCGAAGGGGCAACTCATTGCCGTATCGCTCATTTTTGCTGGCGCTTTAGGTAACATTATTGATTCTGTTTTCTACGGGGTATTATTTTCGAACAGTTATGGGCAAATTGCCACGTTTTTGCCTGCCGAAGGAGGCTATGCGCCGCTTATGTTTGGGCATGTTGTTGATATGTTGCAATTTCCCATGTTTACTTGGACATGGCCCGACTGGTTACCACTCATAGGAGGCAATAACTTCACTTTTTTTGAACCCGTTTTTAATATCGCAGATAGCGCTATAAGCATTGGCGTAGTATTACTATTATTAAAAACCCGAAAGGCAAAAAGCTAAAAAGTATATACTTTATTGGGTGTTACCACAACATCCAATGGAATATCTGTAGCTAAAGAATCTTCTATTTTTTCTATTGGCGCAAAACAAGAAATGCCTATAGTTTTACATTCGGTGGAACATCGCGATAAAAACCTATCGTAATAGCCTTTTCCGTAACCAACACGATGTCCATTTTGGTCAAAACAAAGAAGTGGAACCACAACAGTTGTAATGTTTTGAGAGTTTACATAACTAGTGCTTAACGGCTCTGGAATTCCCCATTTATTGGGCGCAAGAGGCATTCCTTTTTCCCAAACCACAGCCTCCATTTTCCCATTTGCGTCAATTACTTTTGGCACACAAATTGGGTTTTGCTCAAAAGTATCAAACCATTTTTCCATAGGGATTTCATAATGATGCTCACTGTCTAAATAAAGCATTAAAAGCCCTTCGCGTATAAGATTTTCGGCAATTACCAGCTCAAGTATAGCGTCACTTGCAAGAGTGCGTTTCGCGACAGAAAGTGCCTTGCGTTTTGCGCGATACAACAATCGTAATGCATTCTTATTAGGCATGCATAAATATAACCGTTTAGGCGGTAAGTTTTTGTATTTTAGTAACATGATAAAAGAGGCACTAAAACGGCAAGTAGCTTCACTTCCTCACGAGCCCGGCGTATATCAATATTATAACGACAATGGTGAGATTATCTATGTAGGTAAGGCCAAAGACCTGAAAAAAAGGGTGTCATCTTATTTCAGAAAACAAGTGGATTCCCGAAAAACCAAAAATCTTGTACATGCCATTTGTAGCCTTAAACATATAGTAGTTCCTACCGAATCGGATGCATTGATTTTGGAAAATACACTTATCAAAGAGCATCAACCCAAGTACAACATCTTACTTCGTGATGATAAAACCTATCCATGGATTTGTATTAAAAAAGAACGCTACCCCAGAGTATTTGCCACACGAAAAATCATTCAAGACGGCTCAGAATATTTTGGGCCGTTTACCAATGCGAAAACCGTTCGTGTCCTTCTTAATCTAATCAATGAGCTTTACCCACTACGCTCCTGTCATTACGACCTTAGCGAGATGCATATTGCGAACGAAAAATACAAGGTTTGTTTGGAGTACCATATTGGAAACTGTTTGGCCCCCTGTGTGGGTAAGCAAACCACAACACATTACGATGAGTCAATAGCGCATATCCGCAATATTTTGTTGGGAAAATTCAAGCAGGTAAACAATGCGCTTACGCGCGAAATGAAAGCCGCTGCCGAAACCTTACAGTTCGAGCATGCGCAAAAAATAAAACTGAAAATGGAAGCCTTGCAGCATTATCAATCCAAATCTGCGGTGGTAAGTGCAAAAATTAACGCTGTTGATGTTTGCACTATTGTCTCTGACGAGTCGAGTGCATTTATCAATTTTTTGCAGGTTGCCTACGGATCTATTGTGCGATTTCACAGCATGTCCATAAAAAAGAAACTGGACGAGACGGATGCGGAGCTTTTACGTGTGGTGGTGGTAGAATTGCGTCGCAGATTTGAATCTTCCTCAACAGAAATTTTACTTCCTTTTGAGTTGGACTTGGGCGAAGCGGTTCGAGTAACAGTACCTAAAATAGGTGAAAAAAAGCAGCTTTTAAATTTATCGTTGCGCAATGCGAAGCAAAACCGATTAGAGCAACTAAAGCAAATTAAACTTACAGATCCAGAGCAGCACAGCCAACGGGTGATGGCACAAATGCAGCGAGATTTACGTCTTTCTGAATTACCACAACATATAGAGTGTTTTGATAATTCTAACATTCAAGGAAGTAATCCCGTAGCCGCATGTGTGGTGTTTCGAAACGGGAAGCCGAGTAAAAAAGAATACCGTCATTACGGGATCAAAACAGTTGAAGGACCAGATGATTTTGCTTCGATGGAGGAGGTCGTTTATCGCCGTTATAAACGTTTGCTGAGCGAGGGTGAAGCATTGCCTCAACTGGTTGTAATCGATGGTGGAAAAGGACAGCTCAGTGCAGCGCTCAAAAGTTTTGACGTATTGGGAATTCGAGGAAAAGTAGCCATTTTGGGGATTGCCAAACGATTGGAGGAGCTTTATTTCCCAGGCGACCCAATCCCTTTATTTTTAGATAAGCGATCGGAGACCTTACGCATCGTGCAGCAGTTGCGAAATGAGGCTCACCGATTTGGGATCCGCCTACATCGAAACAAGCGCAGTAAAAGTGCTATCAATTCAACATTAGAAAACATCCCTGGAATTGGAGAAAAAACAGCTATAGATTTGCTAAAAAAACTTAAATCGGTAAAGCGCATTAAGGCTGCCAAAGAAGCAGAATTAGCTCAGATAGTTGGTCTTGCCAAAGCCAAAATTATCTTTACCTATTTTAACAGCAACTAAACAGATCAACTTTCGTTTTTCTCAAGGTTATTTTAACATTTAAGATAAATGCTTTTGCGTACTTTTGTCAACATGACGCTTAATCGATGGTTTTGGATAGTGGCGGTTGTGTTTGTGCATCTTACATATTCCCAAGAATATCAAGACAATTCGACTCCCCAAAAGACGGGTTTCCTAACTGCTTCCAATGATGCATTTAAAGCCGGAGAATGGTTTAAATTTCGCCTTCACTATGGGATTTTTAATGCGAGTTATGCCACTATTGAAGTCAACGAATCGGTTTGGGAAGGCAAGCCCGTTTTTCATGCTAAAGCTGCTGGCAGAACTACAGGTTTTGCACGCTGGTTTTTTAAAGTAGATGATTATTACGACTCCTATTTTACAAAAGATACTACTCGCCCCTTGTTTTTTATTCGGAATATTAACGAGGGCGGTTACAAAAAACATGTTACCATTCGTTTTGATCACGAAAAAAACAAAGCGTTTGTTGATGATAAACTCCAAAACAAACAAAGCACCTTTAAAACAGCGTCTAATATTCAAGACCTCATTTCCTGTTTTTATTATTTACGGAATGAATTTGATGTTTCATCAGTAAAAAAAGGTGAATTTGTAGTGGTAAATCTATTTTTTGATGAATCGAATTACGCCTTTAAATTTAAATTTTTAGGAACCGAAATCATCAAAACCAAATTTGGAGATGTTAAAGCATTAAAATTTAGGCCTTATGTGCAGTCGGGACGTGTGTTTCGAGGAAACGAAAGCATAACGCTTTGGGTAAGTAACGATAAAAACAGAATTCCCATACGCCTACAGGCAATTTTACGTGTTGGCAGTATTACTGCTGATTTGGAAGAATTTAAAGGACTAAAAAATTCATTTGAAATTGTTGTTAAAAACTAAACTTTTTTTAACGATCATCGCTTTGGTGTTATTTACTGCTTGTAGTAAAACAAACAAGGAGCCGGTTGGAATTTTACACCCTCAAGAACCAGATGTTTTTGCCTTTGGCTACAAACTCAACGACTTTGAGGTGGTTCGAGATACTGTTCGTAAAGGCGACACGTTTGCCGATATATTTTTGGAAAATGGTTTTACATATCCACAGATATACGACATCAACAGAAAAACAAAAAAGAGGTATAACTTTAGAAAAATACAACCCAAAAAGCCATATACTTTTTTGTTCGCCAAAGACTCTGTAGCTACTCCTGTGGCATTCATTTATCAGCCCTCTATGCTGGATTATGTAGTCGTAAATTTGAAGGATTCCATTTTTGCAGAAACAAAAAAAAAGGAAGTAAAACTGCGCACATTTGAAGCGCAAGGCGTCATTACAAGTTCGCTTTCCGAAACGCTGGAAGCCCAACGTCTTAGTCCGTTGTTGGCGTATGACTTATCGGATATTTATGCGTGGACTATTGACTTTTTTAGACTTGAAAAAGGCGACAGGTTTAAAATTATATATACCCAAAAATATGTAGACGATTCTATTTATGTAGGATTAAATCGCATTCATGCAGCTTACTTTGAGCATCGCAAAAACCCGTATTACGCTATTGAGTTTGAGTCGGACTCTGTTCGTGGTATTACCGAATTTTTTGATGAAAAAGGCAAGAATTTACGCCGTGCATTTTTACAAGCACCCGTGCAGTTTTCAAGGATTTCCTCTCGATACAATAAACGTCGTCGAATTTCATATTACGGCCGCACAAAACCACACTATGGAACTGATTTTGCCGCCCCAGTAGGAACACCAATACGGGCCACAGCAAGCGGGACTGTTGTGGCAGCAAGCTATACGCGCAGTAACGGAAATTATGTAAAAATTAGGCATAATGGCAACTATAGCACTCAATATTTACACATGAAAAAACGTGCCGTCCGTAAAGGACAAGCTGTCAAGCAAGGCGATCTCATTGGAACAGTTGGTATGACAGGTTATACTTCTGGGCCACACGTTTGTTATCGCTTCTGGAAAAACGGTAAACAAGTAGACCCGTTTAAACAAAAACTCCCTGAAGCCAAACCTATTGACTCCAAGTTAAAAGAAGCCTATATGGCCTATATGCAACCCTATAAAGAAGCATTAGATTGTATCGAATTTTACTAAACAAATAAGCAACTCATGTCATTTCCAAAAATCAACCCAACAACTACCGCTAGCTGGAAAAAGCTAACGGAACTTGCAGCTAACCGCAAAACCTTACAAGCATATTTTGCCAAAGAGGATGCTAGAGCTAATCAGTTTTCAGTTGAATGGAACCAATTTTTTGTGGATTATTCTAAAAACCACATTGATAAAGACATCAAAGAAGCGCTTGTGTCTTTGGCAAAAGAAGTGGGCCTTGAAGATGCACGCGCGGCGTATTTTGGCGGCGAAACCATTAACCAAACTGAGGCGCGCGCTGTGTTGCATACAGCACTCAGAGCAAAAGAAGCCGCAGTCATTCGTGTGGATGGTGAAAATGTAGTACCAGAAGTATATAACGTACGCGAGCAAATCCGCATATTTAGTCAATCGGTTATTGATGGGAGCCGAAAAAGCAGTTCAGGACAGGCGTTTACAGATGTAGTAAACATCGGAATTGGAGGCTCAGACCTTGGCCCTGCCATGATTACGGAAGCTTTGGCATATTATAAAAATCAGCTTGATGTGCATTTTATTTCCAACGTAGATGGCGATCACGTGATGGAAGTACTTAAAAAAGTCAATCCAGCCACGACATTGTTTGTGGTGGTCTCTAAAACATTTACCACGCAAGAAACCTTATCAAATGCGACTACTGCTAAAAAATGGCTCGTTGATGCACTGGGTGAAAGTGCCGTTGCAGATCACTTTGTAGCGGTATCGACAAACCTTCCTGCCATTGATGCTTTTGGGGTTCAGTCCGAAAATGTATTCCCGATGAACGATTGGGTAGGTGGGCGTTTTTCGCTTTGGAGTGCTGTTGGCTTGTCCATTGCACTTGCCGTTGGACCAGATCATTTTGAAGCGCTTTTAGAAGGGGCACATGAAATGGACACGCATTTTGCTTTAGCACCCATTGATGAAAATATCCCTGCAATCTTGGCATTGCTGACGGTTTGGTACACAAGCTTTTTGGGCGCACAGTCAGAGGCAGTAATTCCATACACGCAATATTTGCATCGCTTGCCGGCATACTTGCAACAAGGAATTATGGAAAGCAATGGAAAGTCTGTCAATCGTAATGGCGAAGCAGTTTCATACCAAACAGGGAATATTGTTTGGGGCGAGCCGGGGACCAATTCACAACATGCGTTTTTCCAATTGATGCATCAGGGAACCAAATTGATTCCCGCGCATTTTATTGGATTTGTGAAATCGTTACACGGCAATCAAGACCACCACGACAAGCTGATGGCGAACTTTTTTGCGCAAACCGAAGCCCTAATGCAAGGAAAAACGGAAGCGCAAGTGCGTGAGGAGCTTACTGAAAAAGGATTATCTGGAGAAGCCTTAGAAAAATTAGTGCCGTTTAAAATATTTACGGGCGACAAGCCAACCACGACGTTGTTAATTGAAAAGCTAACCCCCAAAACCCTTGGCGCACTTCTGGCCATGTATGAACACAAAATTTTTGTAGAAGGCGTGGTGTGGAATATCTTTAGTTACGACCAGTGGGGCGTGGAACTTGGCAAGCAATTGGCATCTGTTATTTTGGATGAGTTTGACACCAAAAATAATGGCTTACACGACGCATCTACGGCGCAATTATTACGCCGCTTTAAAAGTTAACAAAACGTTAAAATAGTTTAACATTAAGCTAACTCTAGATGTTAGCATTACGCTAGATTTGTAATAACTAATTATTCAAATAAAAATGAAAAATCTATTAACTATTGTTGTTGCTTTTGCATCAACTTTTGTGTTTGCACAGCAAACAACTGTAAATGATTCTATTTCGTTAAACGAAGTGGTCGTAACTGCTGGTCGTAGTACTGTCGATTTGGCTGCCACAAGATTAACACCAATTGCAGTAACTGTTGTATCTCAACAAGAAATTGAATCTAAAATTGATCAAGAAGATCTTGTAAGCGTGATGCAAAATATGCCCGGAGTATATGTTCAAAATCAAATGGGCGGTTTTGGCAACAGTGCTGTATTTCTTCGCGGATTTAATCAATCAAATACCGCATTTTTATTAAATGGTCAACCGATGAACGCAGCTGAGGATGGAAAAATGTACT
>MDTB01194990.1_pt1 | contig 23894 bp, 25 predicted proteins | sample 811161 | NCBI WGS metagenome assembly MDTB01 (sample SAMN05326650, study PRJNA326480) | marine metagenome | isolation source: seawater | place: Mediterranean Sea | collected 2009
GGCCAGTAGGGGATGGAGCAAACCTACAATTAAAAGACATTTAATATTTTTAGACTATTTTAGTGAAAGTTTCTATATAAAGAAATTAATCTTCCTTGAATTTTTATTCTGTTTGCAGCATATATCTTGGTGTCATAGTTCTTATTTGCCGCCTCAAGAGCAATTGTTTTACCTTTTTTTCTAATTCTTTTTAAAGTAGCTTCTTGATTGTCTATCAAAACTACAGCTATTTGACCGTTATCTGCTGTCGATGACTTTTTAATTATAACAGTGTCTCCGTTATTAATTCCAGCTTCAATCATAGAGTCGCCTTTTATTTTAAGACCAAAGAATTCACCATTACTTTGTAATTCTTCAGGTAAAGCAACTTTGTCAACTTCTTGTTGTATTGCTTCGATTGGCGTGCCCGCTGCAATACTTCCTAGAACAGAAATTTTACTTGATTTTTGATTTGATTTATCCAAACCACCTTTTATCACGCTTGGGGTGAATGAATTAAAAATGTCATTAGCACTTGCGTTTTCAGGTAATTTTACTACCTCTAGCGCTCTTGCTTTATGAGCTAATCTTTTTACAAAACCCCTCTCTTCCAAAGCAGAAATCAATCTGTGAATACCTGATTTCGACTTAAGGTTGAGTGAATTTTTCATTTCCTCGTATGATGGAGAAATACCCGAAGATCTAATTTTTTTATTAATAAATATTAATAGATTTTTTTGTTTTTTTGTAAGCATAGAACAAACCTCGTACATTTATGTTCTACAAAAGTTCTTTTTAAATTACAACTCAAAATAAATGGCGATTTTATTGAATTATTTGAATTAATTTCCTCATTAATTCCTGCGGTTTGTCAGATTTGAGAAGTGATTCACCTATCAGAAAATTTTTAATTCCAGTTTCATCATAAATATATTTTGCATCTTTCTCATTTTTAATACCACTTTCAGAGACCAGTGGTCCTTTATGAGATTTGAGAATTTTATGAATAGAAATGGTATTATCTAAAGAAACCTCCAATGTTTTTAAATTTCTATTATTAATTCCAATTATTGCCTGTTTATATTTTAATGCTTTTTCAGCTTCATTTTGATCATGCACTTCAATTAAAACTGATAAATTATTTTTAAGAGCTTCGGTATACATTTCGTCTGCTTGTTTTTCACTAAGCGCAGCTAAGATGATTAAAATACAATCACAACCATAACTTTTTGAGAGAACCACTTGATAAGGATCAATAAAAAAATCTTTTGCTAATATAGGTATTTTAAATTTATTTTTTATATCTAAGATATGATCTAGTTTACCTAAAAAATATTTTTCTTCGGTCAGCACCGATAGGCATGTTGCACCATTGTTAAAATACATTTTTGCAACATCTATATGATTAAAGTTATCGATCAAAATACCAGCAGAGGGACTTGCTTTTTTAATTTCGGTAATTAAAGAAATACCTTTGTTTTTTTCAATTGCATTTTTAAAATTAAAATACTTTTGCTTTTTTATATTTTCCTCTAAAAATTCAATAGGACAATTTTTTTTTATAATATTTAGTGAATTTTTTTTATCTTTAATAATTTTTTCTAAAACATTTGTCATTTGTTCAATTGAATTCTTAACAAGTGTTGAAAAACATTTCCTGATTTTAAATGTTCTGTGGCTTTTTTAAAAGCCATTTTAAACTTATCTTCTTTGCCAGAAACGATTAATCCTGCAGCAACATTAAGTGCCACTGATTGAGAAAATTCATTTAATTGTCCTTTGTAAATCTCAATAATTTTTTGGGAATTATATGTTGCATTTTTTCCTTTTAAACTTTCTTTATTAGAGTAATTTAAACCAAGATCTTTAGGATTAATAATAAACTCTTTTATATTTCCATCTTTAAGTTCTACAATATTTGTATCCGAAAAAGGTGAAATTTCATCCATCCCATCATCACTATGTACAATATATGCATGAATAACATCGTTTTCTTTTAATGCTTTTGCAAAAGGTAGCATCCATTTTTTATCATACACTCCTACCACTTGCCTTTTTACTTGCGCGGGATTACTCAAAGGACCAATTAGATTAAAGATTGTTTTTTTACCAATTTTTTTTCTAGCTGGCCCAACATATTTCATTGCTGAATGATAATTTGGAGCAAACATAAAAGTAAAATTAAATTTTTTTAAACTTTCTTCTGCCTCTTTAGGTTTTAAATTTATATCTATATTTAAGGCCTCTAATACATCGGCCGAACCACAATTAGAAGAAACAGCTTTATTTCCATGTTTTGCTACTTTTACACCCATACTAGCTAAAACAATAGAAGCGGCTGTGGAAATATTTAAAGTATTTTGACCATCACCGCCAGTTCCGCATGTATCAATGGTGTTTTGATCTGCTTTAACTTTAATTGCCTTGTTTCTTAAAACAAAAATTCCTCCGGCTAATTCATCTTTAGTTTCTCCTTTTTTTATAAAGGACTCTAATATTTCTATTGTGGAATTCTCATCGTATTTACCATCCATCAGCTCATTAAAAAGAATTTTACTTTCCTCAATAGAAAGATTCTGACCTTTTTTTAAATTTTGTATAATATTTGACATATTAATTTGAAATAAAGTTTTTAATTAATTTCATTCCCACTTTAGTACTTATACTCTCGGGATGAAATTGAAATCCATGTATATTATAGTCTCTATGCATTAGCCCCATAATTGTTTTATTTTTGGTTTCGGCAGTTATAACTAGTTTTTTTGGTAATTTATTACGATCAACTACTAGACTATGGTATCTAGTGGCCTCAAAATTATTTTGAATATTTCTAAATAGCCCTTTTTTATTATGTTTTATCCTACTTGTTTTGCCATGCATTAAATTTTTTGCACTAATTATTTTCCCACCAAAAACTTGTCCAATTATTTGGTGCCCCAAACAGACACCAAGTATAGGAATTTTTTTATAAATTTGCTTAACAATTTTTAAGCAGTTTCCAGCCTGATTGGGATTACCGGGTCCAGGTGAAATTACTAGTTTAGTATATTTTTTTTTTAAAATATTTTTTCCGTCAATTTTATCATTTCTAATTACGTCAACGTTTTTATTAAATTTAGAAATATAATGGTATAAGTTAAAGGTGAAACTATCATAGTTATCTATTAATAGAATTTTCATTAATCTACTGCTTTCATTAATGCTCTAGCCTTGTTGACAGTTTCAATATATTCTTTTTCAGGATGACTATCTGCAACTATACCGGCTCCTGACTGAACGTAAAATATATTATCTTTTATAACTGCGGTTCTCAATGCTATGCAAGTATCAAACTCATTATTTGGAGTAAAATATCCTATCCCGCCAGCATAAAGTTTCCTTTTGCTTTTTTCTAACTCATCTATAATTTCCATAGCTCTTATTTTTGGTGCCCCACTTACAGTACCAGCAGGAAATCCTGAAAGAAGGGTCTCAAAAATTGACTTATCTTTATTAAAAATACCCTCAACATTCGAGACAATATGCATCACATGTGAATATTTTTCTACATTAAATCTTTCTGTTACTTTAATAGTATTGACCTTAGATACTCTTCCAACATCGTTTCTTCCCAAATCTAATAACATTAAGTGTTCTGCCAACTCTTTTTTATCTTTTAATAATTCTTTTTCAAATTTTAAATCTTGTTTTATTGTTTTACCCCTTGGTCTAGTACCAGCTATTGGTCTAATAGTAATTTTATTATTACGAAGTCTGACCAATATTTCCGGACTACTTCCTAATATTTTAAAATCTTTATAATTAAAATAGAACATAAAAGGAGAAGGGTTAGACTTACGAAGTTGATTATAAATTTCTAAAGGTTGCTTATTAAATTTTCTTTCAAATCTTTGACTTAAAACAACTTGAAATATATCTCCTTTTTTAATGTAGTCTTTGGCTTTTAAAACTATTGATTTAAACTTATTTTTAGAGATATTAGATTTAATTTTATGGCTATTTTTTTTAAAAGTAAATTTTTCTGGTAGTTTAATATTCTCATATGCTTGAAATTTATCGAAGTTGTTTTTTATTGACTCATATTTTTCATAATAGTTTTTAATTCTTATATCATTATAAACATTTTCAATGTAGTACATTCTTCTTTTTAAATTGTCGTAAATTATTAATGTTCGTGGTCTAGATAATCTTACATCTGGTATATCTAAATCTTCAGCACATTTATTAGGTATTTTTTCAATATATCTAATTACATCATATGAAAAATAGCCAACCAGCATAGATGCCATTTTTGGTAAATTATTGTGAATTTTATTATTAAATCTACTTAATAAATTATTTAAAAATTTTAAAGGGTTGGATTTTATTTTACTCCTTTTTCCTTCTGTAAAAACATTTATATGATTTTTACTTATATCCCAAATTTTATCAGGATTTAAACCGATTATAGTATATCTTCCTCTAACTCTACCTTTTTCAACAGACTCGAAAATAAAACTATTTTCCTCAGTTGAGACAAATCTAAACAAATTTTCAACTTTTGAGTAATCAGAACATTTTTTTGTGGCATATAGTATCTGATTTTTTTTGTTTTTATGATGTTTTATAAAATCATTAAAAGTTATATTTAGTTTCATTAAAGTGAATTTTTAATACGATCAAAAGTTTTTTTGTTTATTTCTACGTTATATTTTTTATTAACACTTTTATCATAAATATTATAAATTGATTGTGAAATATTTAATTTTGCTCTTAGTTTGAATTTTTCATAATCATCTGAATTTTGTGAGATTTTTTTGTAATATGTTTTATCAGTTTTTATTATAAAGTTTTCTTTTAACAATCCATCAGTAATGAGGTTAATCTCACCATCTTTAGTCTCTAAAATTCTTTTTGTAACACTTTCGCTAAATACTTGATTTTTTTTTAAACCATCAATTTTAATATATTTTAATTCTAAATTATAATTTTTGATGTAATCATTTAATCTTTGATCATTGAATTTTCCTTCTGAAATTTCTCTTACTACTTCAGTATTCATTTTTATTTTGTTTTTTAGTCTAACCTGAGCTTCAATACCTGATCTTATATTTTGATCTGTTAAGTTTAAATTTTTTTTTGTGATTTCCGTTAATTCAGCTAAAAAATAATCTTTTTCTACTTTAATAAGTTCAGGAGTTTTCTTATCCTTGATTAAAATTAACTTATTTAATAAATTCTTTTCAATATTTTCAACTTTTTTTCCTTCAATATTTATACTTTTGCTATTAATATCTTTTATTTGAATTATCTCGGTTTGAAAGTCTTTTGTGATTTCACTAAAATTTTTACCATCTAGGATATTATTTTCAATTTCATCTAAAACTTTAAAATAATTTTCATCATAATTTTTTTTACCAGTTAATATTTGTGATTTGAGATTTATGTAATTATAAGATTTAAATTCTTGAACAAGTAGATTCTTCGTTTTTTCATAAACTTCTTTTATTTCATTTTCATCTACGGGTTTGTTGTACAAAGATTTTAAATTGACGTAATGAATTTCTTTGGTTTGATTTTCTCTATTATATTCATGATTAATATAAAAATCGGGTATTGAGATGCCTTGAGCAAGATAACTTAACAATTGTCTTTTTTTTTCTTGTTCAGCTATATTTCTTTCCAATATGGGTGCCGTTATACCACTTGTTAATAAAAATTTTTCATATTCAGTTCTCGAAAATTTATTGTCTTTAAAAAAAGTTTGATCATTTTTTATTATTTGACTGAGTGATTTATCAGTCAGTTTGATACCTAAACTCTCTATTTCATAATTTATAATCTTTTTTCCAATATAATCTGATAATATTTTTTCCAATAAATCGGTTTTAGATATTTCTTGCCTATTAACTGTGCTAAGATCTAACCTGTTTAAATAATTTACGAACTCTTGAGTACCTATTTTCTCAGAATCTACAGTTGCTATAACATTTTGATTTCCACCCCTGAAAATATCTCCCATCCCCCAGAAAATGAATGGTAATATAATTATTCCTACCAATAATTTTAAAAAAAATGATTTAGAGTATTTTCCTATTGATCTTATCATATTAATAATTTATTAAAGTTTTTATTAATACACCTATAAATTAAATTACAGCAATAGGCAAATAACATGAAGTATTTTATTGGAAATTGGAAGATGTTTGGTATTCCAAAGTCTATTAATATTATAAAAAAAGTAAATAAATTCAAAACTAATCATAAAATTAAAAATTATAGAGTAATCATTGCTCCACCATTCACATTACTTGAAAATTTTTCAAAGAAATTTAAAAATTCAAATATTTTTATTGGCGCTCAAAACTGTTTTTATAAAGAAAAATTTTCATCTAATACAGGTGCTATAAGCCCATACATGATAAAGAATATTGGAGCAAAGTATGTAATAGTCGGACATTCTGATAATAGAGCTGAGGGAGATGATGATGATAAGTTAAATCATAAACTAAATTATTGCATCAGAAATAAACTAAAAGTTATATTTTGTATTGGAGAAAATAAAAAAGACAAAAAAAAAAATTAACGTTTAGGGTTTTAAGAAATCAATTAAAAAATGTATTAATTAAAAAAATTGATATAAACAAAATTATAATAGCTTATGAACCAATCTGGTCAATTGGGACTGGTTCAATACCTAATAATAAAGATTTATCAAGAACAATTAATTTTATTAAATTATCTTTAAAAAAAAATTATAAGCATAAATCTCCACCCGTTTTATATGGTGGATCTGTCGACGAAAAAAATATTAATCAACTTAAAAATATACATGAAATTGATGGTTTTTTAATAGGCGGAGCATCAAAATCTTCGAAAAAACTTATTGATATAATAAAGAATTACTATAGATAAAGGCTTATGGAAAATATCCTATTAATAATAAACATTATTTTAGCTACTATTTTAGTTGTGGTAATTTTATTACAAAGATCAGAGGGAGGAGCACTCGGATTAGGGGTTTCACAAGATAATTTCACGTCAACTAGATCTGTTGGGAATTTTTTAACAAAATTTACCGCTATAATTGCAACTTTATTCATTATAACTAGCATAGCTTTAGTTTCTATATCGAGAGATGAGCTGCGTGAAACACAGTCAGTTTTAGAAAAACAAAGTGATGAAGACAGCAATTCTCCACAAATTCCTGACTCTACAAAATAAAACTTTTTTTTAACACATTTTTATCTTATAACATACTTCCATGGCGCGATACATTTTCGTAACTGGCGGCGTGGTTTCCTCTTTAGGAAAAGGACTTTCTTCTGCTTCACTATCATATTTACTTCAATCTAGAGGCTTTAAAGTAAGACTACGAAAGCTTGATCCATATCTTAATGTCGATCCCGGAACCATGAGTCCATTTCAACATGGTGAAGTTTTTGTTACGGACGATGGCGCTGAAACCGATTTAGATTTAGGCCATTATGAGAGATTTTCAGGTATATCCGCTAATAAGTCAGATAATATTACGACAGGAAAAATTTATAACGATGTTATTAAAAGAGAGCGTAAGGGAAAATATTTAGGAAAAACCGTGCAAGTTATACCTCATATCACGAATAGAATTAAAGAATTTATCAATAACGATGTGTCAAAAGAAGATTTTGTAATTTGTGAAATAGGCGGCACCGTTGGAGACATTGAAAGCCTACCTTTTCTTGAAGCAATTAGACAATTTTCAAATGAATTAGGTAGAAACAATACATTATTTATTCATCTTACTCTCGTCCCTTATATGAAAGCATCTGATGAAATTAAAACCAAACCCACGCAACACTCTGTTAAAGAATTAAGAAGTATAGGAATACAACCAGATATTATTATTTGTAGATCAGAAAGGTCAATACCATTGGACCAAAGGAAGAAAATTTCACTATTTTGTAACGTATCAATAGAGGATGTTATTGAAACAGTGGATGTAAAAACTATTTATGAGGCTCCAATAAGTTTTAATAAAGAAAAACTTGACGAGAGAGTGCTCAAATATTTTAAAATAAAATCTAGAAAGAAAGTAAATCTCAAACCATGGAAAAAAATTACAAAATTGGTTTTGACAACAAATAAAAGAGTTAATATTGCTATTGTTGGAAAGTATGTAGAGCTTAAAGATGCATATAAATCTTTAGACGAAGCTTTAACCCATGGTGGTATATCAAATAATTTAAAAGTAAATTTAATAAGAATTGAGTCCGATAAGCTTAAACCAAAAGATATAAGAAATAAATTGAGAGATGTGTCTGGAATTTTAATACCTGGTGGATTTGGAAAAAGAGGTACCGAAGGAAAAATAGCTGCTATAAACTACGCTAGAGATAAAAAAATTCCGTTTCTAGGAATTTGTTTTGGTATGCAAATGGCAATTATAGAGTTTGCAAGAAATAAACTTAAAATAAAAAATGCAACGTCTAGTGAATTTGGCTCATCAAAAGTGTCAGTCGTGGGTTTAATAGACGAGTGGAAAAAAGATGGTAAATTAATTAAAGGAACAAAAAAAGATTTAGGTGGAACTATGAGGTTAGGAAGTTATGCGGCTAGACTTAAAAAAGACACAAAAATAAGTAAAATATACAAGACAACATTAATACATGAGAGACATCGTCATAGATATGAAGTTAATATTAATTATAAGCAGATTTTTGAGAAAAAGGGTATGATTTTTTCAGGTCTATCACCAGATAATAATTTACCAGAGATAATAGAGCTTAAAGATCATCCATGGTTTATAGGTGTGCAGTTTCACCCTGAATTTAAATCTAGACCTTTATCACCACATCCTTTATTCTCATCATTTATTAAGGCCGCAAAAATTAATTCAAAAAATGAAACAACATAAGGTAAAATGCTCAGATTTCGAAATTGCTAACGACAAACCATTTACATTAATTGCCGGTCCTTGCCAATTAGAAACAGAGAGTCATGCTATTAAAATTTCAACTCAATTAAAAAACATTACTAAAGATCTGGGGATTAATTTTGTTTATAAAACTTCATTTGATAAGGCTAATAGAACGAGTTTAAAAGGCAAAAGAGGTCTTGGTTTAGAAAAATCGCTTTCTATTTTTGACATAATTAAAAAAGAAGTAGGTGTTCCAGTTTTAACAGATGTGCACACTGCTGAGCAATGTTCTATCGTTGCAAATCATGTAGATATTTTGCAAATACCTGCATTTTTGTGCAGACAAACAGATCTACTTATTGCAGCAGCTAAAACTGGAAAAATAATTAATGTAAAAAAAGGACAATTTTTAGCCCCTTGGGATATGGAAAATGTTATAAAAAAAATCGCGGACTCCGGAAATAAAAATATCTTAATCACAGAAAGAGGAGCAAGCTTCGGCTATAACACACTCGTTTCAGATATGCGCTCTTTACCTATTATGTCTAAATTCGGTTTCCCAATTGTTTTTGACGCAACGCATTCAGTTCAACAACCCGGAGGAATGGGAGAGAAGAGTGGTGGTCAAAGAGAATTTGTACCCTATTTATCTCGTGCTGCGATTGCAGTGGGTATAAGCGCAATTTTTATTGAGACGCATGATGATCCAGATAACGCCCCATCTGATGGTCCAAACATGGTTCCTTTAAAAGAGTTAAAAGGTTTATTGAAAAAATTGATAGAAATTGACAACTTAGTTAAATAAAAATGACAAAAATAAAAAATGTAAAAGGCAGACAAGTCTTTGATAGTAGAGGAAATCCTACAGTAGAAGCTGAAATTTTCTTAGATAATGGTTTATCAGCTTCAGCGATATCACCGTCTGGTGCATCTACAGGTGCTTTCGAAGCTCATGAATTACGAGATGGGGACAGCAATAAATTTTTAGGAAAAAGCGTCAATACAGCCGTCAATAATATAAATAAAAAAATTTCTCCAAAACTAAATAATTTAAATCCCAATGATCAAAAAAATATTGACAAAATTCTATTAGAAATAGATGGAAGCGAGAACAAGACTAATCTTGGAGCTAATGCAATTTTAGCAGTATCTCTCGCGAATTCAAAATGTTCGGCTTTAATAAACAAAAAATCAATTTTCAAAAATTTAGGAAAAAATTATTCTTTACCAATTCCTTTAATGAATATTATTAACGGGGGTGCGCATGCTGATAACGATTTAACCATTCAAGAATTTATGATTAGACCTGACTCTTCATTAAACTATATGAATGCAATTGAAAAATGTTATTTGGTAATTCAAAATCTTAAAAAATTATTAAAATCTAAGAAAATGTTGACAAACGTGGGAGATGAGGGTGGTTTCGCTCCATCAATAAATACAAATGAGGAAGCTCTAGAGTTAATAGTAAGCGCTATAGAAAAATCAAATTTAAAACCAGGTAAAGATATAGTTATTTGTTTGGATGTTGCCGCAAATGAATTAATAAATGAAAAGGGGAATTATTCCATTCAATCTCAAAATTATTTACCCGTTAAAGATATAATAGAATATTATAAAAAATTGATATTAAATTATCCCATTAAATCTATAGAAGACCCATTTGCTGAAGAGGATTGGGATTCGTGGAAAAAAATAACAAGTGAAATTGGAAATAAAGTTCAAATAGTGGGCGATGATTTGTTTGTTACTAATTCCAAACGTTTAGAGAGAGGAATTAATGAAAAATCGGCCAATTGCATACTCGTTAAACCGAACCAAATAGGCACTTTGACAGAAACCCTAGATGTTATAGCCATGGCTAAAAAAGCAAACTTTAAAACAATAATATCTCATAGATCTGGTGATACAGAAGATACATTTATTGCCGATTTAGCGACTGCAACAATGTCTTCTCAGATTAAAACCGGATCTTTAGCAAGATCTGAAAGAGTTTCTAAATATAATAGGTTACTCAGAATAGAGGAAGAACTTGGAAAATCTGCTAAAATGGCTAGAATCTAAACATGCGACTAAAAAAATTTTTAAAAACAAGAAAACTTCTATTATTAAATATAATGCTTATGTTTTATGTTTCAATTAACTTAATCGGAGGAGAAAGAGGAATGGTGTCTTATTTTGAAAAAAAAACATTATATAAATTTTATTCTGATCAAAACCGAAATATTCAAGATCAGATAAATTTTCTTGAGAAAAGAAATAGCTTACTTTCAACTAATTTAGATCTAGATTATATAGATTATTTATATAGACAAAAATTTAAATTAGGTAAAAAAAAACGAAAAAATAATTAAAATAGATAATTAGTATAAAATGAAACCAAGACATCCAGAAAAAATAAATAAACCGGTAAATCCAATAAAAAAAAAACCATCATGGATTAGATCAAAAATTGTCGACTCACAAGTTTTTTTTCAAACCAAACAAGTAGTAAATCAAAATAAGTTAGTTACAGTCTGTCAGGAGGCAAACTGTCCAAATATCACAGAGTGTTGGAGCAAAAAACACGCAACCTTTATGATTATGGGTGACACTTGCACTCGAGCTTGCGCGTTTTGTGACGTTAAAACAGGTAAACCAAATGATTTAGATATTTATGAACCCATAAAAATTGCAAATGCAGTAAAAAGTCTAAAATTGAAACATGTTGTTATTACATCGGTAGATAGAGATGATTTAGATGATGGGGGTTCTGATCATTTTTATAAAGTTGTAAAAGCAACAAGGGAAAAAAATCCAGAAACGTCAATTGAAGTTTTGACCCCAGATTTTTTGAGAAAAGGAGAGTCATATAAAAAAATTTTAAAAGCAGATTTGGATGTTTTTAACCATAACATTGAAACTGTTCCAAGGCTTTACACAAAAGTAAGACCAGGTGCGAGATATTTTTCTTCTTTAGAATTGCTCAAAAATGCAAAAAAACATAATAACAAAGTTTTTACTAAATCTGGAATTATGGTTGGTTTAGGCGAAACTAAAGATGAGGTGATACAAGTAATGGACGATCTTAGATCAGCAAATGTCGACTTCATTACCATTGGTCAATATCTACAACCTTCACCTAAACATCATCCATTAGATCGTTATTATCACCCAGATGAATTTAAAGAGATGGAACAAATTGCTGAAACTAAAGGCTTTCTGCTTATATCCTCTTCACCTTTAACAAGATCTTCTTACCACGCAGACGAAGATTTTAAAAAATTACAGGATGCTAGAAATAGACAATTCGAATGTCATCAGCGTCAATAAAAAGAATTATACCTTGTAAAAAAAAACAGCTTATAGAGATGGTTCTCGATATAGAAAAATATCCAGAGTTTGTACCATGGTGTTTAGAAGGCAAAATACATAAAAAAAAGGAAAGTGAAGATTTAATTGAGATAAAAGCTGATCTAAAAGTCGGTAAAAAATTCTTTAATGAGACTTATTCTAGTCTTGTTCTCTTTCACAAAAAAAAAGGATAAAATTATGGTTACTAACATCGATGGTCCTCTTAAGCATCTGAAAAACGATTGGAAATTTAAAGAAATTAATAACTCAACGCAACTTGAGTTTAATATAGATTTTGAACTTAAAAATAATTTACTAAATTCAATAATGAAACGATCATTTGATCTAGGACTTAATAAAATAGCAGATGCTTTTGAAAAAAGAGCGATAGAATTATTTAAATAGATTTTAATATCAATTCCAGTGATTTCTTTATAGTTGATTTTTGAACAAAAAGTCTATTTTTATTTTTAAATTTATATTTATTAATTGAAATTTTATTCCCTTTTTTAATACCAATATATACTAATCCCACTGGCTTAAGTTTCGTTCCACCTTTAGGTCCAGCAATACCAGTAATAGATACATTTAATTGAGTTTTTGAAATTTTACTCAAGTTATTTACCATTGAAATACAACACTGAACACTTACTGCGCCGTGCTTTTGAATGATTTTTTGGATACCTTTAAAATATCTGTTTTAGCTTGATTAGAGTAGGTTACAAAACCCATGGTAAATACTTTTGATGCGCCATTAACAGAGGCAATAGAACTTGAAAGCATTCCACCAGTACATGACTCAGCAATAGCTAATTTAATCTTTTTCTTTTTTAGAATTAATACGATCTTTTTGTTTAAGTTCATATAAATAATTTTGATTTAACAACCATAAATATTATTAAAGTTAACACAACGTAAAAACCGGCAATTACATCATCTATAATAACTCCAAAACTATTTTTAAATTTCCTATCAAAGAAGTTTATTGGAAATGGTTTTTTAATATCGAAAAATCTAAACAAAACAAAAATATATATATAAAATAAAATAGCTTCTTTTGAGTCCTTATTGGTCCCATGTGCTAATTCATAAAGATAAATAGGAATTGATTGACCAATTACTTCATCAATAACTACTTCTCTAGGATCTTTGTTTGCCGCATCTTTAATATAATTTTCTACAGCTAGAAAGGCGTAAAAAAATATTGAAATTAGTATTCCGAAGACTACATCATAAGATAAATTTAAAATATGAAATGAACTGTACAACAATATAGTGGTAACAAATGAAGTTATTGTTCCAGGAGCATATCTTATAGTTCCGATGCCAAAAAAAGTAACGAATAAATAATTTATAGTCTTAATCATATTTGATCACTGAAGTTATTACTTCACAGGCGATAGCTTTTTCTTTTCCGATGACGCCCAATTTTTCAGTAGTTTTACCTTTTATATTAATCTGATTTTTTGAAATTTCACAGAGTGCTGCAATATTTTCTATCATTTTTTTTTTTTAAATTTTTAATTTTTGGAGTTTGAGTTATAATATTCGCATCTATATTGTTTATAAAATATCCATTTACCTTAATTCTTTTTATCACTTCTTTAAGCATAACTGTCGATCTTATATTTTTAAATTTTTTATTATTATCTGGAAATATTTGACCGATATCACCCATATTACACGCTCCTAGAATTGAGTCTGTAATTGAATGTAATAACGGGTCCCCATCAGAATGACCTAATGTACCTAAATGTGATTTTATTTTCAATCCAGCTAAATAAAGTTTTCTATTTGGAACTAGCCTATGAACATCAAATCCTATACCAACGCTTTGCTTAGATATGTAAATATTTTTTAAATTTAGAAAATCTAATACATCTGTAATTTTAAAATTATTTTTTTCACCATCAATAAATTTTACTTTATTTAAGTCCATATATAATGAAATATCATCATCCTTGTATTTATCTTTTCCAATTTTGTGTAATTGATAAATTTCTTTAAGTTTAAACGCTTGTGGGGTTTGAGTTAAGAATAATTCTTCTCTGTTTTTGCTTAATATATATTCATTCAAACTAGAGTCGATTTTTTGTTTTACTGCATCTTGAATATTTATTTTTGGAACAACTGCTTTAAATCTTTTCATATATTTGACTATATTCTTTAATAAATTTAAGGAGAAATTGGGTCTAGCTGCATCATGAATTAAAACATTAGACACAGTTCTATTTTTGTACAAATATTTTAAAGCATTAAAAGCAGATTGTTGTCTCGTTTTACCGCCTTCAATTAGTTTAACTTTTTTTAGATCAAGAGTTTTGATGTGTTTTAGATCTTTTTTGTTATATATAAGAATAATATTTTTAATTTCTCTAATTTTTTGGGCTTTATTAATGCTAATCTCTACTAATGATTTACCAGCAATTTTTTGGTATGCTTTATTTATATAAGATTTAAACCTATGGCTATTACCTCCAGCTAAAATGATAAAACAAAAACTCATTGTATTAAGTTATATAATATTTATATAAATATTTGAAAATTTATCTTTATGTTCAAAATTATTAAAAACTTTTATTGGATTATAGCTTCCTCATTTTTAAGTATTTTTCTTGGTATTTTGACTTTTTATACGTTTATTGATCAAGGACCAATAGACCTAACGGATCAAAATTTACAGATATTGTTGATTATTGATGTAATTCTTTTAGCAACCTTTTTTTTATTTTATTTTTAAAAACGTATACAGACTTTATTTTGCTGGAAAAAGAAATAAAGCCGGATCTCAAACAAATATAAAATATATATCATTATTCTCAGTTTTTACATTAATACCATCTTTAGTTGTTGCCATATTTTCTCTATTTATTTTTAATTTTGGTATTCAAAAATATTTTGATGATCAAATTACAAAAGCAGTAAATAATTCTTATGATGTAGCGAAAAATTATTTAGAGGAAAGTAAAGAAAATGTTAAATCAGATGTAATTTTAATGAGCGTTGGGTTAAATAGAGCTTCTAGTTTATTTTATTCAAATAGTAATAGATTCAAAAATATAATTAGGGGTGAAAGATTATTACGAAAGATAGATGATGTTTATTTAATTGACAGCGCTGGAAATATATTGATATCAGATTTAAGCAGCGTAGATCTGCAGTTTAATATTCCTTCAGAGGAAGATTTTGATGAGGCTTTATTGGGAAATCCTGTCTTTGTAGCAACAGGAAATGAAAATAAAACTTCTGTTATGCTTAAATTAAATACATTAGTAGATACTTATTTATATATATCAAGAAATATAGAATCTGATATCCTTAATTACTTAAAGGAAACTGAACAAGCAGTTAGTTTCTATTATTCAGTAGAGAATAGCCAAACTGGAATTAAAATTACATTTGCAATTATTTATATTATTGTTGTTACGTTATTATTATTTCTATCTACTGTAATAGCAATTACATTTGCCACAAGATTAACTAAACCAATTATAAATTTAATAAATGCATCTCAAAATATTAGCAAAGGTTTTTTAGATACAAAAGTTCCTAATATTGAAGCAGACGAAGAATTTAAAACATTAAATAAAAATTTCAACTTGATGATTGAACGATTAAAAAAGCAACAGGACAAATTACTTACAGCTGAAAGATACGAAGCTTGGGAGTCAGTTGCAAGAAAATTAGCTCACGAAATAAAAAACCCCTTAACACCTATTCAATTATCTATTGATAGACTACGGGAGAAATATTCAAAACAATTATCAAATAACAGCGAAGATTTTGAAAAATATTTACAAACTATTAATAGGCAAATTAAAGATATACAAAATTTGGTAAATGAGTTTTCACATTTTGCACGAATGCCAAGTCCAGTTTTTAAAGATATTAATATTGTTGAAGTAATAAGGAGAGCAATAGATTTCATTAAGATGTCTAGTAAATTTTCGATTAATTTTAAAACGAAAATAAATAATTTAATAATTAGTGGAGATGAAGATCAAATTTACAGAGCTTTTTTAAATTTATTAAAAAATTCAGAAGAATCTTTAACCGAAAAATCATTAAAAAACATTGATTTCAAAGGCAAAATTGACATAGAAATTGTCTCCAATAATGACTATATAGGTATTTATATTACTGATAATGGAACAGGTATATCAGATAAACAAAAAGTTATGACCCCTTATTATACAACAAAAAAAGAGGGCACAGGATTAGGATTACCGATTGTAAACAAAATAATAAACGAACATTCTGGGGATTTTATTATTAATAACAATAAACACTCTAATGGAGTAAAAATTGAAATAGTGTTTTACAAATAAATATGAAAAAAGAAATTTTAGTTATAGATGACAATCCAGATATTAGATCATTAATCTGTAACTTATTAATTGAAAAAAATTTTTTAGTGAGGACGGCGGCTAATTATGATCAAGCTTTGTTTGAAATTAATAAAAAGTTACCAGATTTAGCTATTATAGATATAAAATTAGATAAGGGAGATAGAGATGGCATGGATCTTTTAAAGCACATAATAAGTATAAAAAAGAATATCCCTGTAATAATGATTTCAGGACATGCAACAGTGAAAATTGCGGTAGAGTCGATAAGATTAGGTGCTTATGAATTTATAGAAAAACCTTTTTCAACAGAAAAAATCCTAAATTATGTAAATAGAGCTATTGAAACATTAAATCTTAAGGTTGAAAAAGAATTAATTGAGGATAAGTTATTTCACTCTTTTAATCTAATAGGCAATAGTTCCTCAATTACAAAAATTAAAAAGACGATTGAAAAACTCTCTAATTCAGAAAGTCGGGTATTAATTTCTGGTCCTACTGGATCAGGCAAGGAATTAGTTGCTAGGAAGATACATAAAAATTCGATAAGAAACAAAGAACCTTTCATTATACTTAATGCTGCTTTATTAAAAGAAAGTTCATATGAAAAAGAACTCTTTGGAGAAGAATTTAGTGAAAGTAATATTTCGTTCGGAGCTTTAGAGAGAGCTAATAAAGGAACTTTATTAATTGATGAAGTATCAGAAATACCTCTAGAAACTCAAGCAAATATTTTAAGAGTTTTAATTGACCAAAAATTTAAAAGACTTAATGGAAAAAAGTATATAAACGTAAATATAAGGCTGATTTCATCTACTTCTAAAAATTTAAAAGATTTAGTTGAAGTAGGAAAATTTAGAGAAGATCTTTTCCATAGGCTTAATGTGGTTCCAATTGAATTAAATAATCTTAATAATAGGACGGAGGATATACCTTTGCTGATAAAATACTTTACAGAAAAAATAGCTGAAATAAATGGAGTTCCAAAGGTGTTTATAGACCCCGACAATGATCAACTTTATACATATCACTGGCCAGGTAACGTTAGAGAATTAAGAAATCTTGTGGAACGAGTAACAATTCTTTCTACCGATGAAAGTAAAGAAAATGTTAATAGTATAGTGAATGATATTTTAAATAATTCTATACGTGATGATAATAAAATTGATACAATTTCAAAGTCATTTGCAGCTCCCCTGAAAGAGGCAAGGGAAAATTTCGAAAAAGAATATTTAATTAATCAATTAAAAAAAAACCACGGAAATATCTCTAAAACCGCTGACTTTATAGGCATGGAACGATCTGCTTTACATAGAAAATTAAAATCACTAGGTATAAAAGGTATCAATTAAAATGAATGTTATAATATGTGGAGCCGGCAAAGTCGGTTTTTCAATAAGCAAACAATTGTCTTCTCAAGGTCACTCAGTAACTGTAATTGATCAGTCGTCTGAGGATATTAAAAAGATTAATGATACTCAAGATGCAAAGGGAATTGTTGGCAGAGCGACATTACCTACAGTTCTGGAAAATGCTGGTGCTGAAAATGCTGATATGATTATTGCAGTTACAAGGAATGATGAAACTAATATGGTTGTTTGTCAGTTGGCTAGCTCTCTTTTCAATATTTCAAAAAAAATAGCGAGAATAAGAACAAAAGATTTTTTAGAAGGTAAATGGAACAAACTTTATAATAAATCAAATATACCAATTGATGTTATTATTTCACCTGAAATTGAGGTTGCAAAATCTCTTTATAGAAGATTAGAAGCACCTGGAGCATTAGATAATGTTCCTTTTGCAGGAGATAAGGTAAAAATGTTGGAAATTTCAATTGAAAAAGACTGTCCAATAGTAAACACACCTTTAAAAAATTTGACTGAAAAGTATCCTAAATTTAAAGCTAATATTATTGGAGCGGTAAGAAAAGAGAAGTTTATATTTTTAAAAAAAAATGACAAAATGTTAGAGGGAGACAATGTTTATCTAATTGTAAGCAGTGAGCAACTTAACGATATATTAAAAGCATTTGGACATGAAGAAAAAAAAGCTAAAAAAATTATTATAATTGGAGGAGGAAATATTGGTCTCAACTTAGCAAAAATGCTAGAAAGTAGTCTAGAAGGTTCAAGAATTAAAATTATTGAGAAAGATAAAACAAGAGCAGAAGAGATAGCAACCGAGCTATCTTCATCTATAGTAATAAATGGAGATGCCTTAGATGAGGAAATTTTAAAAGAGGCAAATTTAGAAGAATCAGAAACGGTTTTGGCTTTAACAAACGATGACGAAAATAATATTATGGCATGTGTTCTAGCTGAAAAGACTGGACAAACTAAAAGAACAATAGCAATTGTAAATAAATCAAATTATAGTTTGTTACAAAGCTCATTAAATATCGATGACCTGGTAGACCCTAGAATGACAACGGTCTCAAGAATTATGGAACACGTTCATAGGGGCACAATTGGTACAGTTTACTCAGTTTTAGATGGTGAGTATGAATTTATTGAGGCAAAAATTTTAGAAAAATCTGATCTTTTAAATAAAAAAATAAAAGAGTCTAATTTACCCGAACATATTAGAATTGGGGCTATTGTGAGAAAAAATAAAGTAATTATCCCAAGGTCAGACTTTGTTTTTGAAAAAGATGACTTTGTAGTATTTTTAGCGAAAAGGGAACATCTAAAAGAAGTTGAAGAAATTTTTAGCGTAGGCTCAATTTAATTAATGAAATTTAGAGCAATACTTTATTTTACAAGTTTATTTATATTCCCTATAGGCATATTAGCTTTTATAAATATTCTTTATTCATCTTATTTTGATTTTTTTCTTAATATTAATAGCTATGTAATTACTTTATTTTTATCAATAATAATTGGTCTTTTTTTATTTCAGATAGGAAAAAAATCAGAAAAAAAAATTAATTTTTTTGAACAAATTTTACTAATCATTTTGACTTATATTATTGTATCTTTTTTAATTTCATTACCATATTATCTAAGCATTTATCAGTTACCACTAATAAACTCCATTTTTGAATCTTTTTCAGGTGTTACTTTAACCGGATTTACTACTTTAGATAATATTAAACAATTTGACCCTACATTATTATTATGGAGATCTTCTTCACAGTGGATCGGTGGTTTGTATTTTTTTATTTTTTTAATAATAATTTTTTCTAACAAACAATTAGATTTTAAACTAAGCAATCTTACATTTTTAAGTGATAATATTTCTAAAAATCAATCAAATTTAAAGAATATAATTCTAAAAATATTTTTTACTTATGTTTTAATTACCTCGATAATTTTCATATTTTTTATTATTTCAGATATACGATTATTTGACGCGCTAAACTTGACAATGTCTGTAGCTTCTACAGGAGGTTTTTTATCTACAAACTCTCTTAATCAGATAATAAAAAACAACACTCAAGAATTATTTCTTATTTTTTCAATGATGATACCTTTTTTAAATTTTTTTTTGTTTTTAAATATTTTTAATAAAAATAACTTATTTTCTAAACATAAAGAGGACATTTATTTGTTATTCCTAATTTTAGTCTTTTCTCTAATATTGTTATTTACAATTGATAGTCTTACCATATATGAAATTTTAATAAGTGTTATAAGCAGTATTAGTAATTCTGGATTAACAACCACTGAAGTTTCAAAGAATATTTCATTATATTTTCTATTTTTGACTTTAGTAGGTGGATCCATAGTTTCTTTAACATCTGGAATAAAATTTTTAAGATTATATATATTGCTCAAAACTACTTCATCAGAAATACTTAAGTTAGTTAGACCAAATATTATTGCTAATAAAAATATATTAAACTCTGAAAAAAAAATAAACCACATTAATATTAATACTTCATTCTTAATATTCATTTCTTTTTTCTTAAGTCTATTTATTCTTTCAGGAATTTTAGTTTTTGATAATATAAATTTTGAAAATTCATTTAAATTATCAATTTTAACTTTAACAAACACTGTTAATTCTGACTTATTCGGAATTGAAAAAATAAATTTTTCAAATTTATTAACAAGTTCAAAACTTTCTCTAATATTTTTTATGATTGTCGGAAAAATTGAGCTATTATCAATTCTTTTAATATTAAAAAAATATTTATTTAGGAATTAAAATATATGTCAAAAATAGTTGTTATAGGAGCAGGAGCTATGGGAACTGCTTTTTCTTTACCATGTTTCGACAATAATCATAATGTAAAAATTGTTGGCACTCATTTAGAAAATGATTTTATTCAAAATTTAAAAAAAAATAAGAATTTTCACCCTGTTTTAAAAGTAAACATTCCAAGCGAAATAAAAATTTTTACTTTTGAAATGTTTGATGAAGTTTTAAGCTCTAATATTGATTTAATAGTTTTAGGTGTCAGTTCTAAGGGTATCGACTGGATTTCAGATCAATTAAGTAGAGTATTTAATAAAAAAAAAATACCTCAGATACTTATGCTTACAAAAGGATTAAGTTTGCATAATAATCAATATGAATTGCTAGTAGATAAGCTTGGTAGATTGATGAAAGAAAAAGGGATCAACAAGATAGATATTTCAGCTGTTGGAGGACCTTGTCTAGCTTCAGGACTAGCAAATAAAGTTCATAGTAGCGTAGTTATAGCTAATAAAGAATTAAAGACAGCCAAAAAAATTGCCGATATGTTAAATACTAATTATTACCACACTTCTTATTCTGATGATTTAAATGGTGTGGAGGTTTCTGCTGCTATCAAAAATATTTTCTCAATGGCTGTTGGTGCTGCAAAAGGTTTGTGTAGCAGTGATGCTTCAAATGAAATAAAAGAAAAGAATTATTTAAATACAGCTTCAGCTCTTATTAAACAATCTATTTATGAAATGGAAATCTTTGTTGAACATCTTAAAGGGAAAAGAGAAACTGTGAAGGGTTTAGCTGGACTTGGGGATCTCTACGTAAGTTCAGGTGGGGGCAGAAATGCAAAAATGGGATATTACATTGGAGAAGGATTAACTTTCTCTGAAGCTAAAAAAACAAAAATGAGTGAAGTAACTGTAGAGGGAGCGGATCTTGCCAAAGAAATTGCTAAGAAAGTAAATGAAGATTTTGACGAAAAAAAACTTCCTTTAATGCTTGGCATGATTAATGCTATTGTTAAAAATAAAAAACTTGAATTGAACTGGGAGGCTTTTAGGTGAAAAAATTTATAGTATCGATTGATGCGGGTACAACTTCTAACAGATCAATTTTATTTGATTTAAAAGGAAAGCCTATTTTTTCTTCTCAGAAAGAATTTACACAATTTTTTCCAAGAAATGGATGGGTAGAGCATAATCCAGAAGAAATTTGGAAAACAACAGTCAGAACATTAAACGATGTAATTAAAAAGGCTAGAAAACTTAAAGGCAAGATTTTAAGTATAGGAATTACTAATCAAAGAGAGACAACTGTACTTCGGGATAAAAAAAATGGAAAAACAGTTTATCGAGCTATTGTTTGGCAAGATAGAAGAACTGAAAATTATTGTAAAAAATTAAGAAATCAAAATAAAGATACAATGATTTTTAATAGGACAGGTCTTTTAATAGATCCGTATTTTTCAGGAACTAAAATAAAATGGATATTAGATAATGTAAAAAAAGCTCGGCAATTAATGGACAAAAACCAATTACTATTTGGAACAATCGATAGTTTTTTAATATGGAGACTTACAAAAGGAAAAATTCATGCGACTGATGCCACAAATGCAAGTAGAACTATGATTTATAATATAACTGCAAATAAGTGGGATGATACCATACTAAAGCTTTTTAAAATTAAAAAAAATATTTTACCAGAAGTGAAAAATTGTGCCGATGATTATGGTTACACTCATTCCTCTATAACAGGAAGGTCAATCCCAATTAATGGGGTTGTGGGCGATCAACAATCCGCTTCTATTGGACAGTGTTGTTTTGATCCAGGCTCTTTGAAAAGTACTTACGGAACAGGTGCTTTTGTTTTGCTTAACACCGGAAGTAGAAAAATTTATTCCAAGAATCGCTTACTTACAACTATTGCTTATAGGATTAATGGTAAAACAACTTATGCAATGGAAGGATCAATATTCATTGCTGGGGCAGGTGTACAATGGTTAAGAGATAGAATGAAATTTTTCAAAAAAGCATCAGAGACAGAAAAAATAGTTAAATCATTGAAACATAATAATGGAATTTATTTGGTTCCAGCCTTTACCGGACTGGGCGCTCCACACTGGAATGCTAATTCAAGAGGAGTTTTAAGTGGTATTACTAGAGATACTAGCCCTAAAGAAATTATTAGATCTACAATAGAGGCTGTTGCTTACCAAACTTACGATTTGTTTGAAGCAATGAAACATGATGGTCTAAGACCAAAAATAGTAAAAGTCGATGGTGGAATGGTGATGAACAATTGGTTTTCACAATTTTTATCCGATGTTGTAAATGTAAAAGTGTTAAGGCCAGAAGTACAAGAAACTACAGCGGCTGGAGCAGCTTTTATGGCTGGTCTTAAGATTGGTGTTTATAAATCTTTAAAGGATATTTCAAAAAACTGGCGTTTGAATAGGAAATTCACCCCTAGAATGAAAAATTCAGAAAGAAATTTTTTAATTAAAGGATGGTCAACTGCAATAAAGAGGACATTAATAAATTAAAACACTTGTAGGTTGTATTTATGTTGAAATAAAAAACTGTACAATTTTCTAGTATTTTGTTTCAATTAATAAAAATAACAAACAACAATGGGGGAATTAATGTTCAAAACATTGAAAAATATAATAGCTCTTGCTGTTTCATTTTCTATACTAACTATTTCTAATGCTTTTGCAGACGGACACATGGCTGCAATAAAGAAATGGTCTAATGGTGAGTTTAGTCTTTCAACTCTTTCATCTAAAGAAAGAGAAAAAGAACTACAATGGTTTCACGATGCTGCAAAGCCATTCAAAGGAATGTCAATAAAAGTATTGTCAGAAACTATTCCTACTCACGAGTATGAATCAAAAGTTTTAACTAAAGCTTTTGAGGAGATAACTGGAATTAAAGTAAATCACCAGTTACTTGGAGAAGGTGATGTAGTAATGGCTGTTCAAACACAAATGCAAACTAACGTAAGTATCTATGACGCTTATATCAATGACTCAGATTTGATTGGTACTCATGCTAGAATGCAACAGGCTGTTAACTTAACGAAATGGATGGCTGGAGAAGGTAAGGATGTTACTTTACCAACTTTAGACTTAGATGATTTTATTGGTAAACAGTTTACTACAGGTCCAGATGGTGATTTATATCAAATGCCTGACCAACAATTTGCTAACCTTTATTGGTTTA
>MDTB01086185.1_pt1 | contig 23892 bp, 24 predicted proteins | sample 811161 | NCBI WGS metagenome assembly MDTB01 (sample SAMN05326650, study PRJNA326480) | marine metagenome | isolation source: seawater | place: Mediterranean Sea | collected 2009
TAAAAATATTAGAAGAAGATTTAAATAATTATATTATTTCAAAACGCGATAATATAGATTTTTTAGATAAAAATGATAAACAAAATGAGTAATTTAACCAAAAAGTTTAAATAATATGTTAGAAGAATTATAAGCATTAAGAAATAGTGAATTTTTAAATAAAAAAATATTATTTAGTGTCGTGTAAAATGATTATATAATATTATTTATTATAATATTATATATAAATAATGAAATTAGATAAAAAAACATTTAATATATGTGGTTATGGATTTTTAGTATTAGTATTAATAATGATATTAATACTATTTAATTGTCCAATAGAAGATTTTTCTTTAGAACAATTACATAATTATATATTTGTTGATAAAAAAAATTGTATTAATGATAAAAATAATTGTATAACAATTATTATTTCAAGGTATAATGAAGATGTTAATTGGGTTAATAAAATTATAAATAATAATTACATTGAAAAAGTTATTATATTTAACAAAGGGTTACAAAATATTGATTATATTTATCATGATAAAATTGAAATATATAATGTAGAAAATATAGGTAGAGAAGGTGGAACTTATTTAGATTATATTATTAATAATTATGATAATTTTCCAGAAAATTTAATTTTTACTCAAGCAGATCCATTTGAACATAATAGCAGTTTTATTAATTTTGCTAAAAATAATAATTTAAAATATATAATTGAAAATTATAGCTTTTTAAGTTTAACAAGATATTATAAAATTCATTGGCCATTAGAAAATGTAGAATATTATAATAGTATAGTATTAGATGATTTTATATGTAATAATTATCTAATAGATAAATATTCTTTAAATATTGTAGGTCCATGTAAAAAGATTGATGAATCTAGACACTATAAAAATAGTCTTAAAAAATATAATTATGGTGATTCTTTTATGGATTATTTATGTGAAAATTTAAATATAAATAAACCAAAAAAGATAATGAATTTTAATATGGCTGCTTGTTTTTTTGTAAAATCAAAACAAATTATGAGACATCCTATAGAAGTTTATATTAAATTAAATGAATTCTTATATAATACTAATATGCAGGGTGGTATAGAAGGTTATATATTAGAAAGATTTTGGAATTATTTATTTACAGGTAAAAGTTATGATACTATTACTGATTGTTTAAAAGAATTATTTATTGATATTGAATCTATTGCAGCAATTTATTGTGATAAAGAAGATAAATTTGTATTTAAAAATATAAATGATTTTAATAATATTATTCAAAATGAAAATAAATATTTAATTTATAAAAAATTAAACAATGATATTAAAATTTTACCCGGTATAGATTTAGATAGTCCAGAAATTAAAAATATGGATTATGATACTGTAAAAATTGCAAAAAATTTAGAAAATGAATCTAGAATGTTATTAAAAAAAATGTTTGTACATGATATTAATTTTATAAATAAAGTAAATAAAAACTCAAATCAAGAAGAGTTGCAGGATTAACCAATATGATAATGTAAAAATTGCAAAAACTTTAATAATATAATTCAATTAATATGATTCAATTAATATACTTTTTAAATGTATATATTTAAAATATAAAAAATATTTATAATATTAATATAATTATTATGAATATTTTAACAAGTGTAAATAATAAAGAACTACTATGGAATAGTTTATATGAAAATAGTTATTTTGAAATGATTCCAACGGATAAATTAGATATTGTAAAAGAAATTTTTGAGAGATGTGTTTTAAATGTAGCTAAAAATATTAAAGGAGAACAATTTGATATTTTGGAGGCAAATAAATTAATTTTATCAAAAATTATAAATGATATAAAAGTTTATAAAAAAGATAAAAAATTAGAGGAAGTAAAAATATTAGAAGAAGATTTAAATAATTATATTATTTCAAAACCTGATAATATAGATTTTTCAGATAAAAATGATGATCAAGATGAAGCAATTGAACCAAATAGTTTAAATAATATGTTAGAAGAATTACAAGCATTAAGAAATAATGAATTTTTAAATGAAAAAAATATTAGTAATAAAGAAACATTAGATAATTCAATAAATAAAATAACAAATAATTTAATAAGTGAAATGAAGATAAATAAAAATGTAAAAGAAGATAAAAAATATATCTTAAATAGTGGTGATTATTTAAATCAAGAATATAATTATGAGAGAATTTTAAATTTATCAAAAAAAATGGATATTATTTTAAATAAAATAAATGTAATAGATGAAAAGCAAGATTTAATTTTAGAAAAATTAAAATGATTATTTTAATTTTAATTTTAATTGACTATTTTTGAATTAATTCAAATTTTCCTTCTTCATTTTTAACAAATTTTCCCAAATATAATAATTCTCCTTTTTTATATGCATCATAGTCATAAACCTCACTGGTTTCTCTATCTATTGCTAAATTTTCTCCTTTAATTTTATAGAGTTTAAGTGCAACTTGTTTTTGATTTATTTTAACATCTTTATCTTTTTCTTGCAAATTAATATTTGGTACATACATTTGATTATTATTGGATGCATTACCAATAGTAAAACATTTAATAATTTCTTTTGAAGTAGAACGTGAATGTATGGAACAATCAATAGCAGATTGTTTAATATTGTTTAATAATTCAATATTAATACTTTCTTTGATTTTTGAAATTTCATATAAAAATTCATCACTTGAAAGAACTTTTTTAGGATCTATTTTACTTTTATCTTTTAATCTTAATTCAATTGCATTATCACTATTAATTTGTTTTTCTGTAAAGGTCATTAAATATAATACAACATTAACGTCTTGATATTCTATGGGTAAATCACTATGACTACAGATTCTACGAGCTCTTCCAATTACTTGTTGAATACGAACAGGATGCCAATATGGTTCCATAATATGAACGTAACGAACATTTTTTAAACTAATACCTTCTGCGCCTGAAGATGTAATCATAAGAACTTTGATTATTTCACCGAAGAAATTATTTGGGGATATTTTTTTAATTTCATTTAAAATATTATATGGTACAAATTTCCAATTACTATTTAAAACATTTTTAATAATTTCACGCTCTTCTTGTGTTTCTGAACCAGTATAACTAGCATACATAGGTTTTCCATAGTCTTTTGGATCAATATTTAATATATATTCTCCTGCTGAATTTTTTTTTACTTTGAATTCAACAAAATCATTATGTTTTAAAACTAATTTAAATATTCCAATACCTTCTAATGATTTAAATTGTGAATAAAGTAAATGAATTCCTCGATGTGATTCATCGCTAATATTTTCTAAAATATTTAAAAATTTAGGACTATATGTTTCTAATCCTTTTGGAGTTAAATATTCAGATGCATTTTTATCAAGATTTTCTAATGCATCGCTAATACGTTTTTGATAATTATTATCAGAAGATTCATTTTTATCAGCCTGTATTTTATCTATATCATCTTCTTGATATATTCCATCTAAATTTTCAACTGCATCTTTAATATCTGGATTATCAATAATATCTTCTTTTAAAATTCCATTATTTTCAATATTTTCTAATACAGTTTCTATTTTATCAGAATTATTTGGCATAGGGCGAATAATAGTAGGAGCAGGAAAAACAAAATTACAAAAAGCTCTAGAGAATATGCGATAAGTAGATACAGAATCACCGTAAATTTCATCATTTTGTGCTCCAGTTTTTTTTGCTCTATTTTTTTTATTTTTAGCTTCTTGACTTCTTTCATTTACACGTGCTTCTTCATATGTATTAAATTGAAATTCACTCATTGGTATTTTTTGAATAACAAAATTTGATTCATCATAGCGGGGCATTAGCTGTTCTTGTGCACTTCTAAAGTATGAAGTTAATCCTATAATACGTTTTTTCAGCATAATTTCATTCTTAATAGTTTTATTTTCATTAATAAACATTTTTTTAAATTCATCAAAATTATCGTATAATGCTTTATAATTAATAACGTTATCTTTATTATAAAATTTAATATTATTTTCATCTAAAATTGTTATAATTTTAGTTTTAAATGTTTCAGAATCAATAGGATATGAGTTAAAATCTAATTTTTTAGAATTAGAATTAGATGTTAAAAATCCAAATGGATTTTGTGTAATTATTAATTCTTTAGTTTTAATATCAAAATCAATAAAATCTACATTTGGTAAAATCTCTCCTTTTTTTAAAATTGTTTCAAAATATTCTTTAGATAGATTTTGTTTTTCACTATTTATTTTAAAACTATAAGATGTAATATATCCTCTTAAAATATTAAACATAATACCAATTTCATTAGGATAATTAATAATAGGTGTTCCAGATAACATAATTATTTTACAGTCTTGTGCATCCATTAATAATTTATAAAATTTCATAGAGATAGATGATGGTCTATTAAGTTTATTAACAATTCGACTAATAAAATTGTGTGCTTCATCAATAATAATAACTTTATTATGAAATGGATTAATAGAATCATTTTGTGTTAAAATATTAAATATTTTGCGTGTCATACCGTTATAACTATAAAATTTATATTTCATAGATATCATTTTATTTAGTTGTTCATTTATTAATTGTTGTTTTTCAAAATCGAGAGAATCATAATTTGGTTTTTCTTTTTTATTCATTAGCCATGCGCCTTTTTTTGATAATATATATTCTTCAGATAAATTTAATAAATTAGATAATGGTTTTAAATAATCTGGATATAAATCAATATTAATAAATTCCCAAAATTGATTTTTCATATAAATAAAATCACCGCATTTTTTTAACTCATCTATATAATTTTCTCTCAAAGATGCGGGTGTAAAAACCATAATTTCTTTATTATTTTTTAAACCTTCTGCAATAGCAATAGAAGAGCATGTTTTTCCAGAACCTAATCCGTGATATAATAATAGACCTCTATATGGAGTAAAAATATTAATATAATCTCTAACTATTTTTTGATGAGTTAATAAAGAAAATTCATTGCCGGATTTTTCTTCACAACTAATTTGAATTTTTCCATCGGCAATATCTTTTTCTTCTTTTAATAAAAGTTCTTTATATGGTAAAAAAAGGTTATTAATAAATGTAATAAAATTTTCTCGATTATTTAAATAATATTCTGATGCTTTTATTAAAACATTAGGTTTGAGTTTGGGTAATCTGTCTTTTAATTTTGTATTTTTAATTTCAAATTCTAAATCGAGAGATTCTAAATTATATGTATGATTTTGTGATTTTTTGAAATTTGGTTTTGGTGTACTACGTTTTTTGGTAGAATCTTCTTGTTCTTCATTATCTTTTTCGGCGTCAGTTTTGATTTTTTTATCTTTTTTAATTGTTTTGTCATTTATTTGTTTAATAATAATTGTTTCATCTAATTTTTTAACATTTAATAATACTTTATTATTTGGAATATATTCTTTAGATTGAATATCTTCTGTAATAGTTTTTTGATTTTGTTTTATCTGTATATTATCACTATAAATATCTAATTTAGCTTTTATTTTATATAAAAAATCTATTGGATCGATTTTTTTTTCATTGGTTTTATCAATAACATTAGGATTTCCAGGATTTTTATTTAAAAAAAAATTAAATTCAGTTTGTTTTTTTGGTAAAGGTTTAACTTTTAAATTTTCAAAATTTTCATCTAACATCATTAAAATATATATATAATTTAATTATATATATTTTAATTAATTTATATTTTACTATTTATTAAATTCTGTAATAATAGATATAGCTGAATAACATGCGTTTTGTTCTGCTTTTTTTTTAATTCTATGCGATGCTGATGTTAAAAATATTAATAATTTATCATTTTCTAATAATTTATCATGGATTGCTGTAAATGTTTTAATATCTTTAAAATTAATAGCAGATTTCATATTTGCGCTATGAATACTTTGTCCAAGTGAAATATACACCCCCATAGTATATATTTTTTCACTAGTTTCATCTACTAATGGATTTTTAATTTCAACATAATCAGGTGTAATTTTAAATTCTTTTTGTATAATAACCTGTAATTGATTTTTAAAATTATCATCATTATTAATTAAAAGAGTCCAATCAACATGTTTTTCTAAAACATTTTCGACAAATATTTGAACCATTTGAAATCCTGGCCCAGTGTTAAAAATATTAGTGAACCAATTATCTTCATCTGTAATATTTATTCTATTAAAATCTAAAAATATAGCACCAATAAAAGCTTCAAATAAACATCCTAATTTTTTAAAATTAGTTCTAATATTTTTTTCTTCTGCATGTTTAGAAATAATATAAAAATTATGAAGACCCATTTCATAAGCTAATTTTCCAATATGTTCATTTTTAACTAGCGCAATTTTTTTTTTCAGTCATAAAACCTTCATCTGCTTTTGGAAATCGTTTATATAAATAATATTTAGTTATACATTCTAAAACACCATCACCAATGAATTCAAGTCTTTCATTGGATTTAGTTTTTAATAATAAACAATTAGTAGGGCATTCAACTAATTGAATATTAGATTGAATATTTTCTAATTTTGGTTTTTTTAAATATGATCGATGAACAAATGCACGCTTATATAATTCAATATTAAAAGGTTTAGTAAAAATTCCATATTTATTAAATATATTAATAACATCAGATAAAAGAATTTCTTTATTATTTGAATTATATGGATTATATATTATTTCATCATTTGTAATAGTATCTTGAATATTATTACAAATATTATCATGCTCAGAATCAATATCGCTTGTAGTATCACTATTATCATCTTTTATAGTTTTATCAATAAAATTATCTGTCATAATATAATTTATATTTAGTAATTATTTTTAAATAATTATTATAACAATTTTTTTTTAAAAAAATATATTATAATATTATAAAATGGGTAAAAAGATTAATTTAATTGGTGGAAGCAATTTATATACAAACAGTACATTAAATTTTGGAAGTATGGCTGGATTACCAGGAACTACTAATACAAGACCTTTTTTTGTTGCACGTCATTATAATTCATATTATTATGATAAATCTATGAAAGCCGGATGTCATTTAAAAACACCTGCAGAAGGAAAAGAATGTTTAAGAAGATTAAATATATATGAAAAAGCACATGTTTTAGCAGACCCAGTTCACAATAGAAATATATTAGGTTAGAATAAAAATATTTAAAGAAAAAATTATATTATAAATATATTATTTTATAAATATGAAATTATATATTGATAATAGAGAACCAAAAAAAATAATAGATTATATAATTTCAATTGTTAATAATAATTTTATAATTGAAGTAAAGACATTAGAAATAGGTGATTTTATTATTTATGATGATATTAATGATAAAATCTTAGCTATAATAGAGAGGAAATCATTATCAGATTTAGAAAGTAGTATAAAAGATGGACGTTATGAAAATCAAAGTTTTAGATTAAATGAATATGATTTGCATAATCATAATATATATTATTTAATAGAAGGTTGTATTATAAATTATAAAAATAATAATTTTAAAAATACTTTATATGCATCATTAGTTTCATTAAGTTATTATAAAGGATTTTCAATATTAAATTCATTAAATGAAATAGAAAGTTGTGAATTAATAGTAAATTTTGTAAATAAATTAATAAAAAATTCAAAAAGAAAACCATATTATTTAAATATTAAAAATATAGATAGCATTAGTTATGATATATCAGACGATTTAATTATTGAAAATAAATTTACTAATAATAATAGTATAGACAATAATAATATTAAAGAAAATTATGAAGATACAATTAAATGTAAAAAAAGTTCATTAATAACAAAAGATAATATTAATAATATAATGTTAATGCAGATACCAAAAGTAAATAGTATAAGCGCACAAACAATATTGGAAAAATTTAATAGTGTCGAAAATTTAATAAAGTGCTTAAAAGAAGATAATAATTGTTTAGATAATTTAAAAAGTAATAATAATAGAAAATTGGGAAAAAATATAATTGATAATATTAAGTATTATTTAGTATCGTGAAAAATGATTATATAATATTATTTATATATAATATTATATATAAATAATGAAATTAGATAAAAAAACATTTAATATATGTGCTTATGGATTTTTAGCATTACTATTTATATTGATAGTATTAAATTGTATGAATGTTAAAAATCGCATGCTTTTTGATATTAATTTTAGAAATAAAGTAAATAAAAACTCAAATAAAGAAGGTTTTGGAGGATTAACAAAAAAAAAAGCACAGCCTGAAAATACTATTGATGATATAATTACAAGAAAATTGGAGTCATTAAATCAAGAATTAGGAAATAAAGATGGAATAAATGATACAAAAAAAATATTAAAAGACACAAAAAAAATATGTGATTTAGAATGTGCTAAATGTATGATGAATATGTTAAATGATTCAAAGGGATTAAAAACAATTGATTTAGATAGCTTAGCAAATGATGAAGATAGTGAAGAATGTATAAAATGTAAAAAATATACGGCTCTTTCTCAATCTTTACAAAATATGATTGATAGTATATAATTTATTTGTTATATAATTTATAGTTAATAAAAAAAATAATATTTTGCAATTCAATTTCATGAATATATCTTTTTTTTATACTTTCACCAATAAATATAAAAAAGAAGTTTTGTTTACATTTTTTGATATAATTTAATGACATATTTATTAGATATATATATATGATAAATAATATTCCAGATAATTTAGATTCATTAAATAGAAAACAATTGCAATCATTATCAAAAAAACATGGAATTCCGGCAAATTCTAAAAGTGAAACAATTAAAACTAACTTGAAAAATTATACAATAAACTCTAAGTTGACAGGTGTTACACGACTTGATACACAACTTACAAGAGATTTACAAAATTTAGTATTTGAGAAAGTTTATGATATGGCAAATCCAGAAATACAAGCTAAAATAAAATATATCTTAGATAAAAAATCTTATCCTGGGGATGACTATATAGTATATAATTATTCAAAAATTCGCAAAAAACTAAATATTAAACATAATTTTAAACCAAAAGATTTAAAAGATAAAGTAGAAAATTTTAGACATAAATATGTTAGATTGGGTGTTATTAACTATTATTTTGAAATTGAAGAAATTATAGAATATTTTGATTTTATTGATGGAGAAAATGAATATGCGAGAGAAGAAGAAGATTTTGATAGTTATTTTAGAAAACTTAGACCAACAGAAGCCAAACTTAGAACTGCTATCAAAAATTATAATAATGCTGCTAAAAAATTAAAAGAGTTTGACTCATATATTGATGTAAAATATATAAATAGAATAAATAAATTTATAAATAATTTTAGAAAAGTTGCAAAATATGATAAAAAATTAGGTAAAATACCATATTTAATGTTTGGAACAAAAGGAAATATAAGTAGTATTGAAAGTAAAAAAACTCGCAAAATAAAATCATTAAATGATTTATCAAAAAATAATAGTAAATTAAATAAAACAAAATCTAGATATACACGATCTATATAAATTATTATTATAAAAATTTAATAATAATATTATATTATTATTAAAATGAAAATTAAATATCCCTTAATAATACCATCAATTGGGCATGGTAGTACAGATTTATTAGATTTACCATATGAAACTATATGTTATAATTTAATAAGTTGCTTAATAGTATATAATTTAAATTATAATTTAAGAAAAATAATATTATTATTATCATCAATAATTCATATAGCAGATGATTTTAATATAAAAAATAATAATAAATTTTTATTTTCTAGTATATTTCATATTTTATGGTTAAAAAAACCAATAATAAGTAAAATTTATTTATCATTTATTCATACTCCAATACATTATATAAAAATATATAATTCAAAAAGAAAATGGAAATTAAAGTTAGGACTTGGTGGATTAATAAGTATATTAAGTATTATAATATTAAATAAAAATATAGATATTATTATAGATAAAAAAATGGGTAAATTATGGTGGATTTTTCCAATAATACCACATATTTATTTAACAAATAAAATTAATAATTTTAAAATAAATTTGAAGAATTTAAATAAAAAAAAAAGATTTATTATAAATAGTCCAATTTATGTTATTTAAATTTGTCGCTGGTAATAATTTAAAAAGTGCATTAAATAAAAGTAATAAATTATTATTAAATAATACTATTCCCATAATAAATTATATAAGTGAAGATACTAAAAAAAATAATGAAAATATAGTTTTTCATGAATATAATAATTTAATAAATAACATAGATAATAATTTTATAATAGCATTAAAATTATCATCATTAAATTTTAATAAAGATTATATAAATAATATTGCATTTAAATGCAGTAATAAAAAAATAAAATTAATAATTGATACTGAGAATGAATATAATATAGAAAAATATAGGAAATTAACAAATGAATTAATTTATAAATATAATAAAGATAATCTAAATATAATAAAAACACATCAATTATATAGAAAAGATAGCTTATATGAATTAAAAGATGATATTAAATTATTTAATTTAAATAATATAAATTTTTCAACAAAACTAGTACGTGGTGCATATTGGAATAGTGAATATAAACTAGGGAATTTATATACAAATAAAGAAGATACTGATAATAATTATAATGAAGGAATATTAGAGTGTTTTAATAATATTAAAAATTATAATAAATTTATAACTGCAACACATAATAAATATTCTATAAATTTTGCATTAGATTTAAATAAAAGAAAAAAAAATATAATTTTAGCACATTTAATGGGAATGAATGAAAAATATATGAGAGATTTATATATTCAAAAAGCGACATATATACCATATGGCCCATATAAAGAAATGATACCATATTTAATTAGACGTTTATATGAAAATATTGATCAAATTAAATATATATAAACAAATATGAAATTATTTAAATATTATAAATCATTTTTTTGATATATATTTTTACTATTTTGATTTTTTAAAATAATAGTTTTTTGTATATTTAATAATTTAATTTTTAATTTTAAGAATATTTGATCGCTTACATTATTATAATAAGCTTCATTTATTTTACATTTATATTTAGACATAACATTTTTAATATTATCATCAAAACTATAATTTTGAGGATTATTTTTATCAAAATATAAAAAACCATCTGTATTTATTATTCCATAAAGTTTTAAAGAAGAAGTATATTTTTCAAATCGTTTATATTCTATATATTGATTACCAATTAAAGGTAAATTTAAATTTGTTTTATATATATTATTCATAATTGGTAATTTTGTATTGATTATAGAAATAACAGAAATAATTGTTGCAATAATATTTATCATTTTTATAATATATAAAAAAAATACTTTATATTTTTTAATAATATTTTTTAATAATATTATTAAAAATGCATCGTCTGGGAATCGAACCCAGGGCGTGCGCTTGGAAGGCGAACATGTTACCACTACACTAACGATGCTATATAATTAATGTAAGTAATTAATCTTTAATTGGTTTTTAATATAAAAATAATTAATTTTTATATTTATAAACTTCTCTATCTTTAAATTCTCCTTTATCTATTCTTTTTTGTGTATGTTTTTTTCCACCCCAATTAGTATCATATGGATTAGCACTTACTTTACTATTGGAATGAAACATTCTATCTAATGGTGTATCTCTTCCAATATTTTGATTTTCTTTATCAAATCCAGAATACATATTATCATTGAAAACAATTTTATTATTAGATATTTCTTGTGATGCATCTAGCATTCTATGTTTATTATAATATTTATCATCTTTATATTCAAATTGAGCTCCTCCATTATTTTCAAATATAGATGGTTTAACTTGTATTAATTCTTCATTTTGAGTATTGGTAGTATATTCTAAATATAAAACTGGTGTTTTTTTACCAGTAGAATTTTCTAATTCTATAAACTCTTTATATTCTTCTAAATTTTCAAATACTAAAGGATTTTTATCTTTTTCTATTTTTATATTATTATTTAAATAATATATTTTTCCGTCATGTTCTATTAACATATTTTTTTTTTTTTATTTTCATAGCCTTCTATTTTTCTATTTTTATAAAAATATGTATAATAATGTAATCCAAATAAAAAAATAATTGTAATTATAATAATTTTTAAACAGTCAAACATTTATTAAATTATATATATATATTTTTATTATATATATAATATATATATGAAAGTTATAAAAGGTAATCATAAAAATTTAAATAATTTTTTAAACAAAAATACATGTTTTGTGGGGATTTTTAGTAAATTTTGCATTCATTGTAAAAATATGAAACCACAGTGGGAATCTATGAAAAAAAAATTAAAGAAAATAGATTGTAATGCAATTATTATAGAATTATCTATAGATGATCATAAACATATTAATAATAGTGAATTATCACAATATATGTTAGTTAATGGTGTTCCATCAATGATGATTATGAAAAATGGTAAAATAAATAAACATTATAATGGAAATAGAAGTGAAAATGATATGAGTAATTTTGTTTTAAAAAATATTAATAAAAGAAAATTAAGAGAGAAAACAAAAAAAATTAGACATTATAAACAAGTAAGAACTATGGGTAGAAAAAAATTATAAATATTTATTTAATATTTCCTTTTTTACATAATTTTTCAGTTGAAAAGAATTCACCTGACATACAATATTTTTCATCACTTATTTTAGCACACGAACGTTTATTATTTACTTTTCCAATATAACAGAAACCAGATTGCGAATTTTCTGTATCATTGGGTTTAACTTCATTATCATCATTTTCTTCATTTTTATTATTTGTTTTTTTAATTTTTTTATTTAATTTTTCATGATTATTATTTTTATCTTTAGAAGAATCATCTGTTTTTGTTAATGAATTTAAAATATTAGTAAAAAAAATGCTAATATAATTCATAATTGAGTCTTGAAAAATAAATACAGCTAAAAATAATAAAATAAAAAATAATAAGCCATAAATTAATATATTTTTAATAAATAAAAATAAATTTCCAAATTTATTTAATAATTTAGAAAATAATGACTGATCATTTAATTCTTCTTTTTTAACTGTATTAGAATTAATAAATTCTTTATTTTGAAATGAATTAGAATTTTTATTTTCTTCATTATAAATTAGCTCATCTTTAATAGAGTCATTTTGCTTTATTGGATTTCTACTTTCTAACATTGTTAATGGAATTTTTGATGAATTATTTAATGAATTATCTGATGAATTATCTAATAAACTTTCTGATGAATTATCTTTATTTAATTTTTTTTTTGTTGATTTTTTTTGTTTACTTAATGATATTAATGAACTCATTAATTTATAATATATATATATATTAAATTAATTAATTAATGTCAATAAAATCATATTCACCAACTGTTAATAAATTAATATTAAAATCTATAAATACTTATAATGATAGTTATAGTGAAAATTATTTTTTAAACAATTTTTATAAACTATATAATAATAAATTATTACATAAAATTTTATTATCTAAATTAAAAAAAAATAAAATAAATTATCCAGAGAGATTAATTGCCCCAAAACAATTATATTCAAATTGTTGGTTTAATACAATGTTTACAGTTTTTTTTTTTTAGTGATAAAGGTAGAAAATTTTTTAAATATTTTAGATATCTTATGATAACAGGCGAAAAATATGAAAATAATATAAAAGTTAATATAAATAATAATGAATTAAAAGAAATATTATTTATTTTAAATATTTTTATTGAAGCATCCTTAAATCAAAAAAATAATATAAAAATAAATGAAGATAGTAAAACTTTAAAAAATAATAAAATAAAACCAAAAACATATAAGAAAACTAATAAAAATATAAGAAATATATATAATAAATTATTACAAAAAATATTAAAAACTAATAATTTAAATACTAATTTTTTTATTGAAAATATTTATAATATAATTTCAAAAAAAAATATTAAAACTTCAATTCCTAAAATTAAAGATGCAGGTAATCCTATTGAGTATTATAAAAAAATAATAAATTATTTAGATGATAGTAAAATAAATTTAATCGAAATTGATATAGTAAATAATAAAAATGTAAATATTAAAGATCTATTAGAAAATAAAATAAAATATCAAGAAAAATTTCCACATATAATAATAATAAATGACTTTGAAAGTAATAATATTTTTGATTTAAATTATAATTTTGGAGAGATTGATTATAACTTAGATGCAGTTATTTTAACAAATAAAGATCATTTTTTAGAAAATACAAATAGTCATTTTGTAAGTCTTTTAACTATTAATAATAATGAATATAAATTTGATGGAAGTAGTTTAAATAAGTTATCATTATTTGATTGGAAAAAAATTATAAATAAAGATAAAGATTGGGGATTTATTGAAAATCCAAATTACTATAAAAATAAGTATAATTTTACAAAAGGATATAAAATTCTATTTTATTATAAAGATAATTAGCATTCAAAAATATTATATTTAAATAATTTAAATATAAAATGTTTATTGTTAAATATAAAAATATATTATTATGAGAATTATTATAGGTGATAATCCAGTAGAGAATTTTATGAAAGAAAATATGGGCAAAAATCTATCAATTAAAACAATAAAAAAAAATATTCCATTAAAATATAGAGCATTAATTTTTTATATTAAAAATACCAAAAATATTGTACTTGTTAATCCATTCGAAGTTGGGAGCGGTAAAAAGTTTCTTCATTTATATAGATATGAAGAAAATGAATTATAATTATTATTAATATATATTAATTTTATAGAATTATTTTAATTAAAATTAATATAACTAATATAGATTTTATTTTTATTAATTATTATTTTTTTGAATTTGAAGTCTTGTAAATAAAATAATTTGTTCTTTAAGTTCATTATTAGGAACTAAATCTAAAGAATTTAAAGGGAGACCAGTAAGTGGTGATGTATTATTAAACATAAACCATCTCTCTATTGATTCTCTATCATATGTATGATTATCTATAGTTTTAACTGGATCTCGCATAATATCTTGACTAATTGAGCAATAAAATTCGTTAGGAATATCATCATTAATTACTAATTCAGATAATATAGATATATCAATTAAAATACTATTTAGATGCCTAATTTTTTCTTTTAGAGCTCCTATTTTCATAAGAACGCGCTTAACATATCGCACTGCTTGATATGAATCATGTAGAGAAGCTTGTTTAATTTGTTTTGCATAACATGAAAAATCACTACTAAATTGAATTTTACGTTTAGTGGAATTGAATAATGTAATTTCAACACTTGCTTGTCGTGATGTAAATGATTCTTCTATTAATTTATTATCATTGCATAAATATGGAGACCACCAATTATCAGTTAATTTAAATAAATTTCCCTGTTTTTCTGGAACTCCCCTACACCATAACCATACACAAACATATTCATTGTTATTGGATTCTTCAAGTAAATCTTCTGGTTTCCATGGATTAATTGGTGGAAAATCATTAGTATTTAATATTTCATTTTGTAAAATATCATCGGTATTACTAATTGTTTCATTAAAAGTTATACTGGAATCACATTGATTTTTTGTTATTCGTAATTCACTTTTTATTCTTCGTCCATAAACTGTAAATTTATTATCTATAACAGAAATTGGTAAAATAGGTCTATAACCAGGTGCTTTACTGCCTCCACCACGAACACAATAATATCCAGGTGTTGTTTGATAATAATTATTTTCTCTTAAATGAATAGTTGCATTGTAAAAATCTGCACCAAGTTTAATTATTTGTTCATTAAATCTATTATCTTTCAAAGTATTATATTTTTCCTCAATTTTAGTAGCTACCCATTTTGGATATACATGAACTATTTCATGGACGGGATCAATAGATGCCCAAATTTTGCCACTCATTTGAATATAAACTCAAAGATAAATTTATTTATCAAATTAAATTTATAATCAATTTTTTTTTATATTTTTTTAATATTTTTTTATAATTGAAATGAATATTATATTATATTATATTATATATTAATAATTATGAAACAACAATTAAATAGTATCTAAAATATCAATTTTCTCCATGGTTTTTTCAATATTAGTTTTTAAATTATTAAATAAATAATCTGTTTTTGGTGATTCTTCATTTTTTTTTATTTGTTTATATATTAAATTTATATTTTCAGAATATTTACTTATAGTTTCATTAAAATTAGAATTTATAATTGGAATATTATAATTAATATTTTCAATTAATATATTAAAGCAAAAATATATTATATATTTTCTTTTTCTTTTAAATGATGAATTATATTTTATACAAAAAAGATTAAAAAGCGAATCTATTATTTTTTTTAAAATTTCATCATTTTTTAAATTATTATAATAAAATATAATATCCCATATAATCCATATTATATCATTATAATTTCCTTTGGGTGCATAACTTCTACCTTCTGCTATACATTTAATTTTTTTTTTTTTTAATATAGATTCATAATTGATAATCCATTCATACCAATAACACATTTCTAAAATATTTTTAATTTCTAAATTATATATTAATTCATTAATTGGTATAAATAATTCTTTAGGATCATTTTCCATATAAATTTTTTTTATATAATTAACAGATGGAGCAATAAATTTATCACTTAAATTACTAAGATCATATTGTGTATTTTTATCAATTTTAACATCTTTATATATATTTTTTTTAGTAGATAATGCCAAAATACATATTATTTCAGAAAATAATTTTCTAATTTTATCATTATTTCTCAATAATAATAAATTATCACTATAACCATTATTTAAAATATCAATAAAATTTTTATATCGCATATTTAAATATATTGCCAATTTAACATTACCTATATGTATATATTTACAATAATATAAAATAATAATGTCCCATAAATCTAATAAATGACCCGAACAAATAAATTCAGCAGACCAATAACATGAATTTTCTAATTTAGAATTAAATAAACTATTTATTAATTCTTCTTTTGCTTTTGATTTTTGAAATTTTGAAAATGTAATATTTTTAAATATTTTTATATCTCTTTTATCATTTATTTCACTTGGATTCATAAAAATAGAATTAATATTAATTAAGATAAAAAAAATAATATTAATACATATTAATTACAAATGTTATCTAACATTATTAAAGATTTAAATAAATCAATTAAATTATTTATTAAATTAAATATATTAACAAAAACTATTTTTTTCTTAATTTTAATAATAATTTTTTTAACTATAATAAATGCAAACAAATCAAATATAGAAGGATATAGAAATAATAATATTGATGAAAAAATATATAAAAAAAATTTTTTTGAGAGCAAATATGAAGATGATGTATATGATAAATTATATGCACAAATATATGATTTAGTAAATTTAAATATAAAAAAAAATAATGAAGAAATTAATTCTTTAAAGCCATATTTTAAAAAATTTGACTATACAAAAATTTTAGATGTTGGATGTGGTACAGGAAATCATGTTAAAATATTAGAAGAAAATAAATATGATGTTTTAGGTATAGATAAATCAGATGCAATGATAAAAGTTGCTAAAAAAAATTATCCAAAATGTAATTTTTTAGTAAATGATATTTTAAATGATAATATATTTGAAACAGGTACATTTACACATATTTTATGTTTAAATAAAACATTTTATTTATTAGATAGCAAAGAAATGTTTTTTCAAAACTGTTATTCATTATTAAATAATAATGGATATTTAATAATAAATTTATTAGATTTAGATAATATAAATTATTACTCAAATTTAGATAATAAGAAAAATAAATTAATATATGATTCCAAAAAATATGGAATAAAACCAAATTCACATATTGTTAAATTTGATAATAATATTGAATTTTATTCTTATTGTAAAAATAAAGATGATAAATTAATATATAACGAAACATTTAAAAATTTTAAAATAAATTCATGTAGAAAAAATGAAATAATTTATAAATTAAAATCAGAAAAATATATTATAGAATTAGCAAAAAAAAATAACTTTAAATTAATAAGAAAAATAGAATTACAAAATAATAAAAATAATTTTCTACACATATTTAAAGCTATCTGACATATTTACCCATACGTGTAAATGATTCTAATACATATATAATAAATAATCCAAGAAAAACATATAATATTAATTCTTCTGTTAAATGATTCGTTTTTTCAGATTTTTGATTTTCTAATAAATTTAATATATTATCTAATTTAGTTAATATTTTATTATTAATATCAATATATTTTTGATATTCTTTATTATTATTATTATAATTTTGCTCATTATAATTTTTATTATAATTCATTAAATCCAAATCAATATCATTACTATTATTTAATATATTTTTGTTATTAATATTTTTTAATTCACTCATATCTGTAATTTCACCATTATAATTATTTTTATATGATTTATCATCATAAATTTTTGTATTATCTAAGAATGTTTTAGTTGGTTTATATATATCTTTATAGTTAGCATAATCTGTTTCTTCATTATCATCTTCGTTTTTATTATGTAATTTAGATATTAAACTATTTAAATTTTTAATTTTTTTATTTGTATCATTATTAAATGTAGGTTTATTTATTGAATGATATTCATAATTGAAGTTATCTCTATTTATATTATCAGAATTGCAATCATTAAATTTAACTTGTTTTTTATTTTTTAATGTTTTATTTTTGTATATATTATTATCATTATTAGAATCTAATGAATCTGATGAATCTAATGGGGCTGGATTTAATTGAATCATACTTATAAAAAAAAAAGATAATAATATTTTGTTAAATTACTAAAATTTATATTAAAATTTTTATCTAAATTTATATTAATGAATTTAAAAAAAATATTTTCACTATTTAAATCATTTAATTTTAAATCAATTGAAAAAAATAAATTATTTATTGGGGTAATGATGATTATGATGAATATAGCATCTAGATATGTTGAATTAAAATTTACAAAAGGACAAGAAGCAATGATTCGTAATGTTGCGCGTGAAATTTTAATATTTATTATAGCTTTTGTTGCAACTCGAGATTTATTTATATCATTAATTTTAACTGCTGTTTTTATAATTTTAGCAAATTTTATATTTAATGAAAATTGTAAATATAACATTGTTCCTAAACGTTATAAAAATGTAATAAATGAAATGGATTTTAATAACGATGGTAAAGTAAGTGATGAAGAAATTAAAAAAGCTGAAGATATACTAAAGAAAGCAAAAAAGCAGACTAAATTAACTAATAAAATAAATATGCTAAATTATATGTAAAATAAGTAAATAATATTAATTTATCTATATAAATCTTATTAAATATATTATTATATTTACTTATAATAATATATGTCATCAGAGACAATAAATATTTATGATGTTAATGTAATTTTACGTTATAAAGTTCCCGGTACTAAAGAATCTATTTTTAGAGATTTAAATTTATTAGATAAAGATGAAAAAATGCACTATGATGCGAATGACATAATTTGGAATAAAAATATATATGATTATTACTATAATGAATTAGTAAAAAAAGAAAATTCTAATAAATCACAAGAAGTAAAACTAACAGATCTAGACTTTGAGAATAAATTAAATGGACCATTACGAATTGGGTATAGTGATAATTATTTAAATATAAATGATCTTAATAAAATTTTATCAATACCAAGTGATGAAAAATTTACACCACATACATATATATTTAACTTAATATATAAAAAAAGTTATACACCAAAAATAATAGGAGCACTATTAGATTATATAAAAATTTATTTTAATAATTATGATGATGATGTAAAAAATGATAAAAAAACATTTTTTTATAATTTAAATGATAATAATTTTACAAATGAATTATATACATATTTGAATTCAGAAGATATAACTGAAAAAAAATATGAATCAAAAAAAGATAGTATTAATAAAATTTTTAATAATTATTCTAAAAAGAAAAATAGTGATGATGATGGTAATATTGATATTTATCAGTTTATGCCTTTTATTATATTAGATGATGATTATAAATTTAAGATTAATTTTAAACGTAATAGAATATTTGATTTTAAAATAATTCAATTTAATGGTAGTAATTATAATTATATTTATTCAAAAGATATTATTAGTAAAATTATAAATCTGCAAACAAAGCAAGCAACCAATATTAGTAAAATACTTTATAAAATTTTAGTATCGACAGATTGGACTAAAATAAATTCAAATAGTTTTTTTATGAAGAAGGAATATTTTGATAAGTATTTTCAAGGAACCGCTAACCGTTCTATAGACGAACGGCTAGTACTATCATCATCGGCGAAAGATAATTTAAATATGTTAATAGGAAATAATATATCTAATATTTTACTACTATCAATTGATCCATTTATAGATGGTAATATAATAAATGCTTTTGTTGCAAATCTAAAAAAGGTAGATGATTTATTTGCAAATTCTACATATAAATTCAAAGAAAAATTAATAAAATTTTTCCAAGAAATTATAGAAGTTATACAAAAAATACAAAACGGTAAAATTTATTCATATAAAATTAATATATATTTTTTAAAATTAAATCATATTTTAAATAGTGTATTAGAAAAAACAACAGAATTAGGCAAACTAGATGAAATTAATAAGAATTTTAAGATTGAAAATTTTGTATATTTATTTAATAATAATATTGAAATGTTTGATAAAATCATGAATAATTTTACTGATAATAATCATATATATTTATTAAATGTTATACATATTAAAAATATATTTAACTTTTTTATTAAAGTATCTAAACAAGAAATAGGAATATCAATAGATCCTCTAAATTATAATTATAAATTATTATATGATTTATGTGAATTTATATTTGATTGTGATATAAATATATTTAATAAAAATATAGAACCCGATTTACATCTTAAGGAAGATGTGATAGGTGAAGATATTGAAAAAAATCTAGCAAAAAATATGGATAAATTAAGTAAATATAATTTATTTTTAAAAAATACAAACAATAGTAATTTTGATAATAATCTTAGTAATTTATTTAAAATATTAAAAGAAGATGAAATAAAATTAGAAAAATATAAAACACTATATGATGAAAAAAAAATTATCGATAAATCTTTTGACAAATCTTTATCACCAAAACAATATGCAAAACCTGAAAAAAAGAAAGAAATTTTAAAACAGTTTGGCAAATATTTTGGTTATTTTAATAACAACAAAGATGAAATTGAAGAATTTAAAGAATTGGAAAATAATAAAGAAGATATGAGACAAATAATTACATATTATAATATTTATTATATATTAGATAATCTATATTTAAATAATGGCACAATAATAAAAAAAAAAATTATTTGATAATTTATTATCAAGAGAAGAAGAGAAATATTTTACAATAAATAAAATAAAACCAATCAAACAAAAAAGAGAGATTAATTTTATTAATCAAAATAAAATTAAAGTATTTTTTGAAATCGAATATGATATTCAAACATATAATTCTTTTTTAGAATTAAATATTTATTTTTATAATTCTTGTATGGCTAGTAATATTATAGAAAAAACCAAAGAAGATATAAAAAAAACTGGTATAGAAATAATAGATAATAATTTTGGTGATCAAACTAACGATGAAAAACTAAAATTTAGTTTTAAGTCTGATATAAACAAATTATATTTTAAAAAATACCTACCGGCCGAGGATGGGGAGAGCAATGAGGAAAAAGAGTTTAATAATAATAATTATTCATTAAAGCAAAAAGTAATTAATGATATAAAAAATTTTTTAGAAAAAAAAGTAGAAAAAAAAGTAGAAAAAAAACAATTATTAGGTGGAAAAGGCGATGATGTGAGTGATGAGTTATACAAGAAAGTGGGACTTCAAAGGGCGAAAAATCGGAAGGATCAAGCACTAAAGAATGAGGAGAAGCGGGCGAATAAGAAGGCGGCAGATGAGGAGACGAGCGCGGCGATGAGGATGCAGGCTATGGCGCGTGGCAAAGCGGCTCGGGGTCGGGCGGTTGAGAAAGCGGCACAGAAGGTGGCTGCTGAGAAAGCGGCGGCGCGGCGGGCGGCAGCAGCGCAGCAGGAGGCGGCGGCGCGGCGGGCGGCAGCAGCGCAGCAGGAGGCGGCGGCGGCGAAAATGCAGGCTGTGGCGCGTGGCAAAGCGGTGAGGGTTCGGGCGGCGGAGGAGAATATACAAAAGACGGTGGCGGCAAAGAAAATCCAGTCTGCAGTCAAAAAAATGCAGATGAAGATACAGCCAAATTTTTTAGATCTAATTTATGATTTTTCATTTACATTAACAAAAGAATTATATTATTCATATAATTTTAAAAATCTAGCATGTTATATAGAAATAAAGTATAATAATTTAAATAATATAAATATTAATTATTTTGATATAACTCAGTATGATATAAATAGATTTTTTTTTATGGAAAAAAAAGACTTAGAAGAAGAGTTAAAAAAAAAATTCAATATAAAAAAGTTAGAAGAAAAGTTAACTAAAATGAAAAAACAAATAGGAGGGACAGGAGAAGACTTAGAAGAAAAGATAAAGAAAATTTTAACTAAAAGTGGAAATATACTAGAGGATTCAAAGGTCTTTCCAAAAATAGAAAAAAAATCTGTATATTTTGAAGTATCAGATTTATTTGATAGATTTAAAGATATAAAAAAAATAAATCAAACAAACATTTCAAAAATTTTGAAAGAAAGAATTATTAGCGGTGAGAGAATATTTACAAATAAATATTTAAATATACTTAATATTGATCTAAATGATGAAGAAATAAACGAAATAGAAGCTAAAAATATAAATATTAATAATAATATTTATAAAATAAAAAAAATAACAGAAAAAATATTAGAAGAAGATAAATACACAAAGCAATTATATGATAAAATTGATAATCGTGAAATAGGGAAGTTTTTAAATAAAGATTTTGCAAAAGCAATATATTTTAATCCAAGATTAGATTATGAAAAAATAAGAAAAAATTTTAACAGTTTAATGTTAACAAAAGATATATTTTTAACATATAAAGATAAATTAAAAAGTGTAGAAGATTCATTTTTAATTGAAGAAATCAATAACTATTATAATATTAGTAGTAATGGTTTTGTATTAGATAATGATAACTATAATATAGATAGCATAATTAAAGATTTATTTATAGATTTTTTCTATTTTAAAATAGACACTGACTTATTTTATAATAATAGTTTTTATAATATTCGAGATGTAGAAATTATTGAACCATCAAAAATATTAGATGACAAGCAAAATAATAATAATAGTAAAATATATAGCATAAAAGAAAATAATGATATTCGTTTAAGACTACAAAATTTAAATCAAATTTATCAGATATTTTTGTATATAAATTATTATGAAAAAAAAACAAAAGATGAGAAGGTTCCCATAAAAGCAAAACTTTTATCTGGGGCAAACTGTTTAAATAAAGCAAAAGTAATAGATACAAAATTAAGTAAAATTTTTGAAGGTTATTATCCAGAAAATTATTTTGGTAAATTATTAAAGAGTTCATATGATAATTTAAATGAAAAAATCGATAGTAAAGATAAAGATGATAATGAAATAAAAGAAATACAAAGAATTGATAGTAAAGATAAAGATAAAGATAAAGATAAAGATAAAGATAAAGATAAAGATAAAGATAAAGATAAAGATAAAGATGAAATAAAAGAAATAGAAAAATTGGGTAAAAATTCTAAAATTATTGATAAAAAATTAGAAAAAATAAA
>MDTB01106761.1_pt1 | contig 23891 bp, 22 predicted proteins | sample 811161 | NCBI WGS metagenome assembly MDTB01 (sample SAMN05326650, study PRJNA326480) | marine metagenome | isolation source: seawater | place: Mediterranean Sea | collected 2009
ATATTTATGTTAGTCAAAACTTGATCAGGGGTCTTACAACCCACTAAAGCTACATCAATAAAACTCATGTCAACTACCCATCTAATTGCAACTTGAGCTGGTGAAACCTCATGACACTCTGCTATATCTTTTATTTTTTCAATAAGCTTTAAAATTTTTTTTAAATTTTCACCTTTAAAATATTTATGTTTTGACCTTGTATCTGTTCCTGAGAAAGTTGATGAATCAGTATATTTGCCAGTTAAAATTCCTCGACCTAGAACATCATATGCAATTGAAAGGGAATCTTCATGTTTAGAGGCTTCTTTAAACAACCTTGAATAAGAAGTGTCTACAAGGCTGAAAGGTGATTGTAGAATATTGTCACCACCAAGAGCACAAAATTCATCATATTTTTCTTCAGAAAGGTTTGAAACTCCATATCGCCCTATTTTACCTTGAGCTTTATATTTACTAAGTACATTTACTAAATCACTTAGAGAAGTTTTTTCATCATACCAGTGTATCAAGTAAATTGGTATTTGCTCTAAATTCAATCTATCTAAGCTAGCGTGCAATGCCTCACCCAACCATTCTAAACTACAATCGCGAACAATATTTCCTTCGTTATTCTGTCGTAAACCAAACTTAGTTGAAATTATAGCATCCTTACAATTAGCGCCAAGGCCAGAAGCAAGAATGCTTTCAGCATATCCAAGTCCATAAATATCTGACGTGTCAAAAAAATTAATACCAGAGTTCCAAGCTTCTTTAATTGCATTTATTGAGTTTTGTTCATTGACTGATCCATAATCATATCCGCCTATTGCTGCACAACCAAATCCAATAGATGAAATCTTACCACCAAAATCTTTTATCTTTTTTATTTCCATTTTTTTAAATTTTCCTCAGCACTTTAGAAATTATTTTTATGGCCACAATAATTTTTTAGAAAGGTTTCACAAACCAAGCGCCACCACGATAATCTGGTCGTAAATATGTATCTATCGAATTTTCTTCAATGAACTCATCTACTGCCTTTTTAGAACCAAAACACGTGGCATAATCATCAATAATAATACAACCTCCTGGTGATATATATGAATAAAAATTATTTAACGGAATTTTTGTCGATTCATACCAGTCGCCATCTAAGCGAAGAATTGCTATTTTGCCAACCTTATCTTTGTGACTTGGAACTGTGTCTTGAAACCAACCTTTAATTAATTTTATCTTATCAATTGGTAAATTTAATTTTTCAAACATTAATTCATTTACTTGCTCAATTGTACCGAGACATGAACCTTTAACCAATACTCCTACATAATCTCCAGCCTTACTGCCTTCATAATCTTCGAATGTCGGTTCTGGCAGTCCCTCATATGAATCAAAGAACCAAAAATTTCGGTTTTTATTTCCTAATAGTCTACTTGAAAGTGTCATCATTGCAGCAGTTCCACCCTGAGCAACACCACATTCAATAATTACTCCTGGAATGTTATCTTTTTCAATACGTGCAACTATATTATAAGCATTATCCAAAGCCTTCCATCCCCCTAGAGTATAAGGCAATAACTTTCTAATAAGTGTATTCTTTTGCCTTACTTCTTTACTTGAAAAAAATCCGGTCATATAACTTTTTAGTGAGTATAAGATCCAAATTCTACGCATGTTGATTTGGTATAACTTATTGTACACCCAATGAAACTGCTTAGCAGGTAATAGAACTTTTAAAAAAGGAATGATTATTTTAGCCATACGGCTAATAAAGCCAGGTTTATAATCAATCTCTTTATTTTGTAAGCTCATTATCTTCCAAGATATAATATACTATTAACTATTAATAAAACTATTAAAATTATAAGCCAAAACTTAATAGCATTTGAAATAATTAATAATCTATTTATCGATTTAATAAATCAAATTTTAAAATAAAATTATTAGTGTTTTTTGATACTTTTATAAGTTATTTTTCTCTTAGCAAGTTCTTCTAAAAACTTAACCATAGAAAGATAGACTTTTTTACCATCAAATTGACTAACAAATGCTTTATTGGCATTCTTCTTAAACCGTTTTAAATTTTCAACATCATTAGCTAGATTTTTCAAAAAGTATCCAAGTTTAATTGGGTCACCTCCATAAGATAGGCCACATTTTTTTGATTTTATAAGTTCAAATAGCTTTCCATACTTCAGACTTGTCGCCACTAATAAATCCTCAGATAAATATTCGGCAGGTTTATTAGGAATATTTTCTGTAAAATTTTTTGTGTGTATATAAGGAGCCAGACCTACATCAGATATCTCTAAAATAGTTTTTATTTGTGCTGCATTAACCCAACCAGTAAAAATACAGTTATTTAGATTTTCACACGCCTTTTTAATTTCTGGCTCTTTTTTACCTACTCCACATATAATAAAACGAACAGGGGCATCTTGAGCTTGTAAAATTTTTGCCGCTAAGAAAATTGGTTCAAATTCAAAGCTGTTGGTAAATGTACCTAAAAATAATACATTTAAAATCTTATCATCCTTTTTGATGCCAAATTTTTCCCAAAAAGAGAAAGCATTAATTCTTTTTTCATTACTTACATCATTTTTTATATATGCCATTGGAAAGTAAATATCTTGACTATCACGATCTCTACCAGAGTGTTTAAGTCCCCAATTTACAAAATACTCTGTGATGCCGGAAATAGCAGTCGCTTTGTGGCAGGTATCAATCAGTTTATTGCGCATTGGTCTAGTTAAAATACTAATAAGCTGGCGAAACGGCCGTGGAAATAATTCTGATATTATATCAGGGTATAAGTCGCGAATATCAAGAACTATAGGAATTTTGTTTGCATTTGCATAATGAACTGCTATTTGAGAAAGCTCCACTGATGGAACAGAAGTTAGAATTATATCTGGTTTTTCTTTTTCTAATCTTATTTCTTTTTTAAACTGATAAGTGATTATCTTATTATCGATGTATCGAGATAGTGAAATATTTCTTTTATAGCCAAAAGATTTTAAATAATGAATAAAATAATTTTCCTTAACTATTTTTTTTTTTGAACTATGATATCTTTTTGTCTTTCTAACATGATCAAATGCCGACGTCCACCAAACCACTTCGTGGCCTTTAGATTGCAAAATATCTGCTAAAATACCAGTTCGCAAAAGTCGGCGATTTCCAAAATCATCATGAGGGGTAGACTCAGCTCTTTGCACTAACCAAACCCTCATATTAATTAATTTTTTTTGTCTTAATTTTTTTAGAGTATATCATTTGCTTATTTTTTCTCTTCTTAAAGACAACAAAAGCACTATGGATAATACAATGATAACTGGTCCTGGAATAAAAATATCTAAAGGTGAATCAGTGACAAATCTGAAAGGAATATAAGTAAAAATAAATGCTCCAATCCAAGAAAATGGTGGCTGCCTGCTCAAGATTGAGTCTAAAAGTTTTACTAAAAAAAATGTTGCCAGAAAAGTAGCAATAATTGCTAAAGGCAAAGGAGATATCATTGTCAATGAAGCCAAAAAGCCTGGGGAGCTGCCTCCCTTTGGGTTTATGTTTTTAAAATCAGCAAACTGGATGAGGGCGAGTCTTGAAAAACTACTGATCTCAGGTTTCTTTGCATCTGAGTCAACTCCTGTTAACTTTTTTAACCTATAGGCAGCTGTTTCAAAAGGAATCATTATATTTGCAAATTTTGGTCCATCCTCAATTGATGCTGCAAGTGAAGACAAATGAACAGAGTGGCGGTTAACAAGGTAATTAAAATTAGTATGGATTGATAAAACTTCACTGGCTGAGGATCGTTTTCCTGATTTTGCAAATGAACTTATCTCAAGAATGGGTGGTATGAAAAATAATAATAAAATCGATAAAGCTAGAAATCGAAAAAAATTTCTATCTTTATTTTTAGAATCAATAAATAAAAATCCTAGCGCAGTCTTTGGTGCAATAAAAATAATAAAAAATAATAAGGTAACAGCTATACTACCTAAACCATTTATAGAGAAAATTATACCTAGTAACATTATACATTTCACAATGATATCAGACCTGGAGCCTGATTTTATAAACTGGTGATCGGTCATTAATACCCAAAAACTCATGGATGGCATTAAAATTTGTACAACTGATGCATAAAGAATAAGATTACTTGATAATATTGAAGTTGTATAACGCCACTGACTCAAATCAGAAATAAAAACATTGATTCCAACTAAAATTGTAATTAATGAAAATAATACAATTATCCACTTTGGTAGTGGTTTAAGTGGACCAGAATTTCTTGGCTTTATTGATGGTGTAAATGAGCTAGCTAATAATGCAATGTATGAGACTAGAATTAATAGTAATATTGAGAGTAAGATAAATGGCGATTGTATAGGAAGTCTAAATATCGGCTGAGTATCAAAAATTAGATTCAGAAACAAAGGCAAAATATATTCTATAAAAAGAAATGCCAAAAATATCTTTGCGCCTCTAGAGAGCGTTACCTTAGTATTAACAACTTCTCCAGTATTACATAAACTATAACTTTTTAAGTACATATTTAACTCTTTAGCAACATAATAATAAATAATTAGTTTTGGTGTATTCTGTATTTACTTAAAATATATATCATTACTATTACTCTTATACACATAAAACAAAATAATAAACCTAAGCTTAATTCTATTAAATTAGACGCAATCCAAAATATTTTAAGAATTACAAAAGAAAATATAAATGAAGCAACAATTACAGTATCTAAAGCTAACCTTATACCAGCTGTAGTTGCCCAATATAAGCGCTCAGTATACGCAACCGTGAATGTTACAATTGCAGAAAAGAAAAAAGCAAAATAAGTGACATTGCCGTAATTTTCTTCAGAATTATGATAAAGATATAGAGCAATACCCAATAATAATGAAATTAAAGAGATTATTGGAGAGCCAATTTTAATAGACTTTATTTCTTGCGGATTCTCAGTCACAAGTCTAGCTCTTATAGGCGCGACTAAAACAATAGTTTGAGTAACGATAAATATTGAGGCAATTTGAGTGCACAGCATATAAATGGGAAGATCAGTCGTGGCAAAATATTGTAGTAACCATTTATCAAAACTAACCAAACTTATTCCCATAAAAACACAGCTGATTTGAACTATATCTTGTTTAACATGATTAAAAGATTTTTTAATCATCAGAAAAAAAGATTTCTTTGTTATCTTAATAAAATACGATATTGCTAAAAAAATTGTATGCAAATTTATAATTATTGAACCAGCTAACAATAAAACTGGAAAGGTAAATCGAATATCAATCTCAAGGGTATATGATAACACTGTAGCCATTAGAACAGGAATTAACTTACTTAAAGCTAGATAAAATAAATTGTGAGAATTGTTACGGAACTGAGCATATCGTTGAAACTCATCATTTAGTTTTTCAGCGATGGAGTATAAGATACCCATTATAACAATATCAAGTGAGTTCCAAAAAATAAAACTAGCAGCTAATGAAAATAAAATTATTATCAACATTAACTGTAAGGTCATTTTTTGGATATAATTAATATATGACCTTGCAACATTTTTGCTACCCAAATATTCTCCAGCACCAAAGCATATTTGATAAAATGGTCTGTGGGCATTAGTTCCAGAAAAAGACAAAAACAGTAATCCAATAAGATAAATTTGTGCAACTGCCAAGCCTGCATCTGTATCGAATTGTATACTGAGCCACAGAGCAAGAGGCTTTACTGTAACTAAAAGTATTCTTGAAAAAACTCCTAGGTTGAAAAACCTTTTATAAATATAATCTAGACTAAACATCCAACTCTAATTTATCTATTATCTATTAATATCTAATTAGCTTACATTATAGTCGTGGTAGTCTTTTCCAGTTTTATAGTAAGCTGTTAAAGCATATCGCCCACCTTCTAAGCATGGTCTTGCCCTATGAATTAGTTTTGCTGTATCTATAAGAAGTACAGTTCCAGCTTTTACTATTACTGGTTTTGGCTTATAACCAGACTTCAACAAAGTTTCGATTTTACTATCTGGTATTGACGAGTATGAACGGATATTTTTTCTTTTCAGTATATTAAAATAATTAAAAAAAAATCCTGATTCAAAGAGCTTCTTCAACCTAAAAAAGAACTTATTTGTATTTGGAATAAACTCCAGAGGACCAGATTCTTCGGTTGTGTCAGATAAGAAAAGAAAAATTTTTTCTTGTGGCCTCCAACTGTCCGCATGCCAACGCCCAATTTTGTTTATTTGGTCTTCTTCGGGAAGGGAATTATTCTTAATAGCCAAAACAGTGCCTGCAATGATATCTTCTTCAAGTACTGATGAAAGGAATTGATTGCTATCATCAAAAAAACTTTTTACTCCACTGAACCGTTTTTGAGCAGACCAAATTCTAGTTTCTGTGCCACCATAGTTTATTTCAACACCCAGCCCTGACTTAACGCAATCCATATCAGCTATTATTTCTTCACAAAACTCCTTTGGATATAAGTTTGGTATAAGCATATAGCTATCATTTTTCATAGCTACTTTTGCCTCCGCAACCATTTCTGCTGTAAACCGTGATCGTTTTTTTAACACTATAAGTCTTTCTTACTTAGTTAATGTAAGTACTTTAAATCTTATTAATAAAAAAATAATATAAAATTAGTAATATTCAATTTTAGTCAACTTTCTCTATTTTTTTTACAATTATTTATACGTTCTAAATTGGTATCTGCCAAATAATTAGTTATAAAAACTCTACTTGAATGAGTCTGCCTATCCAATGTTTTATCCTTTGAGTATACGTTTGGAGCAAGAAAATAACTGTCTTTTTTCATTACTAATTTGCCTTTTCTCTCGCAGCTTTCGTGTACTGTGATAATTTTGTTGAAATTACAATCTTTCTAACTAATTGAAATTTTATATCATGAACCTTAAATATTTTTTATATAAATGATTTACAATTAAACAAAATAACTAGTTCAATTGAGATTATCACCTTTTACCATTTTTAATCTCATATCAAACTTTTCAATATAACTTTTATAGCTACCACTGATACCAGCCTCTAAACAGCTATAAAGCGCATTTTCTAGAGCTTCTATACCATTAGTATTAGGGTGATGAATAGTTTCCAAATAATTCTGAGAATAGATTCCGTCATCTAATATAATCGGGCTAAAACATTCAGCCCCTATCCAATTTAGTTCAAAAAGACAACTTGATAAGTTTGATACACAATAGTCAGTTATAAAATATGTAAACGTTGACACATCTAATATTTGCACGCTTAATTTATTAAACATATCAGTCACATTTGGAGGTAAATGTTTATTTCTTGGATGAGGTACATATATTATGTTTATGTCTATTTTTTTATTTGAGAAATAAATATTTACTTTGTCTAAGATTTTAGCCTCAACTTTAAAACCTGAGGATATAAAATACTCTCCCCTAATACTTGTTCCCCCAAAAATAGTAAGAGTTAAAACCTTATCATTAGGGTCAAAATTTAATTGCTCTAAACTCTTTAGAGCATAAGATTTATAAGACCCATAATCTATTTTAATCTTATGAAGTGAAGAGTTTAAATATGTATTTATAGATGCGTTATTTCCTAAAAAATATTTATTATTTAAAATATCTAGTTCTGGTAGGTTAGGTACATTTGGTATTAAAAGGTGCTTCTTTTCTTTTGAACTACTTTTAATGGTTAACAAACGTTTAAGCCAGACCTCAGTAGGGTCTGCTATTGCTCCATGTAACAACTCAGTAATTTTTCCACTCTGCTCATTTTGTAAGATATAAGCTCTCAACAATTCAACAAAAAATGAATTGGATGTAAGAAATGTCGTTGAATGTTTTGGGAACTTATTAATTAAATTATCATAAGATATAAAGGTTAATGCCTCAATAATTCTAATATAAACAGGCCTTACTTGCCAATCTTTACTAGCTTTACTTAGATTTAAATAACACTTTAAAAATTTAAATTCTTCTGCACCTCTAAAAATCAAACCATTGACCAAAAGTCCAAAAGATAAAAAAATTAAATAAGCACCGTCAAATATAAATAATCTTTCATTATGAAGTTTACCTCTATAACTCCAAAGACTACTTTCAATTTGTGTATCAAATACAATAACTGTTTTTTCAAATTGCTCATACTTTGAAAATAAGTTGAGAACATCTGCACCTCCTAATGCTTCTGTCATACTCTCTATTTGTGAACCAAGACTCTCGTTTTCATCTAAAACTTGCCTGCTAGATGCTATAGTAAAAGCTTCACATGATTTAATATACTCACATTGTGATCTTCTGAGACTTATTGTTTGAATTATATAATGTGGTAAGCGAAAAACCTGCCTCAAAACCAAAAAAATTGGTGACACAAGTTTTGTTAATAACAACGTTGAATTTTTAATTAATTTTTGATCTTGTTTTGATTTGTCAAATAAATCATCTAATCTTAGGTAAAAATTATTAAATACCTCTAAATTTTTACGCCTATAGTCACTAAAATAACGAATACTATTAATTAGAAAATTTATATCTACTTTTTTTAACATCAATATTTTTTCTTAAAATTTAATATACTAAATTAAAAGCAACTTTCTTACTTTTTTGATAAAACTCCTTCAATATTTTTAAAAGGAAAACACTACCAGAATTGTAAGAATTTATAGCTATGTTGGATTTAAGTTCCAAAGCTGGTATTCTTTTAAGCGACAAGTTATTTTTATGAATATTATCAATATTATTGAAACCCATATCAGTTGTAAAAGCATATTGAACACCATGTGTTTTCAAATGATTAATCACATCATCATTATAGTCACCTAATATCCCGCTTCCATAAGGATAACAAAAGAAACTAGTATCAAGACCAAATTTTTCTTTTGTTGCGAGAATAGACTTATCGATATCTTCTTTCATGTCATTTATGCCAGCATTTCCTAATGATATATGATTGTACCCATGCGGTTGTACCAACATTCCAAGATTAATGATCTTATTAATAGATTCAAAAGAAATTGGTTTTAAGTTTTCATCACACTTTCCATATTTTTCAAATATCTCTTTATCATAACTGGAAAAGTTGTAATGATCTCTCCCTATATGATTCATTGGTACAAAAAATATGCCAAAAATCCCATGATGGCTTAAGAATTTTGATGCATCAACTGTATGTTCCCAACAATCATCAAAGGAAAGAATTAAATTAATTTGATTTTTTTTAAAGATTTTAAGTTTATTTTCAACTGTTAAATTTATTAGAGACTTTGGGTCTATAAAATTAAAATTTTTATTCTTTTTCAGTACAACTATTAAATTTTTAAATGAATCAAAGTCTAAATTATAGGAATCAAACTTAGAGCTAGGCAGGAACTTAGTAGTTTTATGAAAGCATAAAATAACTAATCGTTGTTTATAACGAAAAAAGTCTTCAATTATATATGTGTAAACAAATAATTTTCTTGCAAATTCTTTAAGATAGGTAATCACTTACGGAGAACTGTAATACAATTAGCTCCATTTTGTTTCTTTTCCCCCATACATTTATCTTCTAATATTCTTAATTTTTCAACATCAGAGTCAGAAAATTTTGTGTCAGATAACTTAAAATCAAAACCATGAATAACAGTTTCAACAAGTTTTAGTCCAAAACTTTCTGCTTTTAATGCATAGTTATCTGGATTAAAAATCCTGTACACAATATCTGAAATGTACACAGTAGAAGTTATCTTTGAATTAGGGATTATAGCTCTTAAAATTGGTGAGATAAATGGCCTTAATAATTGTCTAAGCCAATGAATAAAGTTTTTATTATTAGGGTAAGAAACAATCACAAAGCCACCAGGTTTAAGAACTCTATGAAGCTCTTTAAGCGATTCTTCATCTTTATCAATATACTCAATTACACCTATAACAATTGCTGCATCAACTGACTCATCTTCTAAAGTTAAATCTTGGATAGAACCCTCTTTAAATGATATTTCCGAAATTTTTTCCAAATCTTTTGCAGCTTCTTTATACATATCTGGGCTATTGTCTAAGCCTATGTATGTATGCTTTCTCTCGATAATTGGAATAGCGTATTGCGCTGGGCCACATCCAATATCGGCTACAAGCAGATTTCTGTCTCCAGAATATTTATCGAGTAATTTCAGGACTTGTTCTGTTCTTAATGTTCTAGCAAATGCTCGAAGTGATTTAACCTGACCATAAGTTTCTTGATGATACAAAGAACTAATCTTATCATAATATTTAATAGTTTCTTTTTCAGTCATTTTTCTAAGCCTATAATATCATATATATTGTATTTTAATTTCAGTAGTTTTAACTGAAAATAAGAAAATTTTCTAATCTTTTTTAAATATTATTAAATACCTCTAAATTTTTACGCCTATAGTCCCTATAATAATGAATACTATTTGTTAGAAAATTTATATCTATTTTTTTAACATCAATATTTTTTCTCAAAACTTAAATATATTAAGTTAGTCGGTTTTTAAGCATAAAACTTCCCGGTTTTACCAAGTACATGTATTGTAGATCTAATATCATTTAACGCTACAGATACACCACCATCCAGGTGAGACTGGGTAAAACCAAACAAAACACGTTGACCCATGAATATGTGATCTTTATCAAAAGCTGGGGTGGACTCAGTAGCAAATGTATCAGGACGCAGTTGTTTTACCAACTGCTCTATTGCAGCCATTGTCCCTTCAGGCCTGTCGCCTTCTTTAACAAAAATTTGACCTGGATATTCAAAATAAGCCATACTATTATTTAACTTTCTAACTACAACTCTACTGCCGTCACCCTCAACAATTATACGACCACCACTACAATGTAGAATCACATCCAAGCCTGGCTTGGTAGTAATTTTACCTACACAGCCATCATCAAAATATATTTTAGCTTCATCTATTTGTGGGTCTGAAGATATTAAATCATCTCTAACCCCAAGAACAACATTACTTAGATTTGCTTCTACTGAAGTGACATTTCGATAATCTGCAAAGAATAGAATAATATCTACCGAATGAGGGTGTCCCCAAAAAATTTGGCCTGGGCCAAAGTTAATCTCTATTTCTTTTAGACTGCCGAGCTCACCACTACGAACTATTTCTTGAGCTTTGGCATAAATATCAAAATACCTTCGTATAGTTCCATATGTTAGTACAATTTTATGATCTTTAACTAACCTAGACAACTCATCTAATTGTTCCTTCGAGTTGCAAATTGGCTTTTCTAAATGAATAGCCTTAACACCGGCATTAATAGCTTTTTTTATTATAGAGGTGCGTTCTAAAGTACGAGTGGCGATGCTTAGTAACTCTGGATTTATGACCTCTAACATTTTGCTATAATCTTCAAAGTCATTTTCAATACCATATTGCAACTTTGCTTTTCCTAAAAACTCTGGGTTGGTATCACATATAGAAGCCACAAATGTGTCAGGGCAGGTAATCAAGGCTTCAATATGACTTAATGGCAACCAGCATTTTGGCGAATGCTCTTTAACCGAATGACTTGTAAATGCGCCCATCCTACCACACCCAATTACCGCTGACTTTATCTTTATCATTAGCTCTATTTATCCCAATTTAATACAAAAGTTAAAGGAGATCCCTCATGTTTTAAAAGAGTTTTATAAACCTCATCTAACTCTTTCCAAGACTTTTCACCTGAAATAATTAAACTTGGGTCAATATTTTTTTTGTACATTTCCTCTAAAATAAATTTAATGTTATCTTTTTCATTAAACTTTAAAAATTGCCTACTATCATTATTCTCTGGTTGTGCACCAACCGCATGTAATTGCAATTGTTTTTGATAAAAATAAGAACTATCTAGTGGGTTAAATGGAATATTTTTGATGCCCCTGCCAGGGAAACCCAAAACACATATTTTCCCATGCATACCAGCAATATCTAATGCTATTTTCCAATCATCCCAGCTATTACTGGTCGTAATTACAGCATCTGCCAGCCTGTTGCCTAACAAAGACTTTAAAGCTGGCATCTCTTTTCTAGAAAAAACCTCATCAGCACCCATTTTAAATGCTGTTCGTTGAGGAACGTCGTGGTTTGTAATTGCGTAAACTTTGCCACCTGCTTTTTTAGCTAAAGCCACTGCACAAAGACCAATAATACCTAAACCTATAATTACAACAGGGCTACCATATTTTATATTCGCCTTAAGAATAGCATCATAAGCTAAATGAAAAATATATGCGGTTGAGGCTAATTGGCTAGATACTTGATCAGGAATAACTGCTAAAATATCACGACTTTTTATCTTAAAATGAGAACAGTGACATGAAAAAGTCAGAACCCTTTGCCCTACTTCATATTCGCTTACACCTGTCCCAACAGCAATAATTTCGGCAACATTACAATAACCAACTAGACGAGGGAAACCCTTTCCTGATCGAAGTGGTGGCGCACCATCATAGGCAGCAACCTCTGTGCCTGTCGATATTGCGCTTACTAATGTTTTACATAAAATTTCATCTGAGACTAATGTGCTATCATCTATGACTTCAATTTCAAAAACAAGTTCATGAGGTCCATATAATTTTGCGACACTGGCTTCAATCATGAATTTCCCTTAAATTTTTTTTGAAAATAATTAAAGACCTTAACATAAAGATTTTTTGATTTTTACAAAGCTGGATAAATAATGTTAAATTATGATATCATATCTATTAATTTAAGGCAAAGTTACTCGCTCATAACATCTCAGCTTAGCTCGGTAAATTATAAGTTACTTGTGCTAGCTTTGCACCAATATCTTCTAAAGCTTCGGCTAGAACCTTATTTGATGATGGTACATTTATCGCAAACTTTCCGCTTCTTACTGACGGAATTGCAGCTAAAGATTGATAATTACTCTCTACGAATTTAATTATTGGCGCTACAACTAAACGTACACATCGCTCAGAAACATTAATTCCAATTGTGTTTTCTTGTGTTAAATAAAAGCTTCCAACATAATCATTTTTAATCTTCACCAAAAACCACATTCGATATGGATGCGAACATACAAATGTTTTATGCTCAGTATAGTTTGCATCTTCATGGCTGATTCTGTCTACACGCTCACTTAGAAGATTGAACAACAAATCAATCTGTTCTGTAGAAGCTGTTACTTTCTCGAATTGAATTTCAAGCTGGCTCATATTCAATTTCTAAATCAAATTTATCAATTACTTTCTTGTAACGATTTTTAACCGTTTCTTTTTCTCGTTCCCAATCTGACTTAGTCAAACCTAGAAAAAATACTCCCATTCTATTTTCGTTTTTAATTATATTCTCTCGCCTAAATCCCTCCTCAACAAAGCCAAATTTCTTGTGTAACTTCACAACAGCTTCATTAATTTCGATAACTTCACAATTAAGCTTCTCTAATCCCAACCTCTGAAATACAAAATTTATCAAGCCAAACTCTAAGGCTGCTCCTAATCCACCTCTAACATTTCCATCTAAGTAAAAAGCCCAATCTGATTTGAGATGAAGTCTATCGATGGCAGTAACTGAGACAACGCCACTTACTACGTCATCCATAAGTACTACAAACACAATCTGACGGTTATCATTTTGAAGATGTTCAATCCAAGCCAAATGTTCACTCAACTGAATTTCTTGCTCGGTATACATTGACTTACGAATACTATCTTGATTCCTAACTTTTCGTACGGACTTTTTTTGTTCATCAGTGCATTTCGTGATTTCACGCAATAAAACCTTAGTCACTATTACCTACCGTCTTATTCTTAATTCTACTTTCAGTTAGCTTACCTCTAAGCATTCCTGCAGAAAGCAACACTGTCAATATTCTCCTCGCCTGTACACATAAGTTTCGTCAAACATTGCTATTTCGCCTTAGGCAAATTTTTGTTTTTTAAGTGAAAAGTTTGCTCGCAGAGTTATTGTTATTCTTAGCACTCACACATTTAAGCAATATACAGATTATTGTAAGAGAAAACTTTAATTTAATCAAGGATTGATTTTATTCATGAAACAAATTTATAAGTTAAATATCATTTATTATCAATAACTTACATTTTAAAAACTACTCCCCATGAACTATGTTTGACATAAACATTAAGACTTTAAAAGAAGCGGCATAACGTCAATAACTGACCACACTGATGACGTCAATCGCGTCATTATGCTAGGTATATATTGTCGAAAGAAGTTTTCACAATAAATATTAGTTTTGTGCTTATCACGGGTAATTGTGAACTACACAGTGCCTATACATAAATTAAACTTTAAAAGTAAATAAAAAACTTAATTAGAAAATAAAAATCGAGATTACTCATAAATTATTTTTGAATTATTGAAAATGGAATTATTGTTACCTATAAAAAATTTTCAATCTATTCTAATTAATTACTTAATAACCAAATCTAAGGATAACCCTTGCCAATTGTTATGTATCCATGCCCAATATCTCTTGCAAATGAAGAGTTTTCTATAAATTGGGTATTAGATGGAAGGTTTTGTTTGAGTAAAACATTTTCTTGGTTTTTTAATATCCAATTACGATCATAATCTTGTTCCCAAACATCTTTATTTCTATGTCTATCCAGAACATATTCAAGGCTTCTTTGGTTGGTTCCCAACCATTCACAAAACATATCAATATAATTTGGTTTAAATGATTGATGATAAGCAACTAAACCTAATGCATCTTCTCTTAACAACCTTCCATGCCTTATCTCCCTTGTAGCATGGTCACTAACTTTAGAAATGCCAGTTTTGTAATATTTAATTAAATCATGAAGGTTCATATAATTATAACAGTCAACAAAGTCATAACAATCAAAGGTTCTACTAAAATTAGTAGTTTCATATCCATATTTTACTATCATCAATTCGTGTTGTGCTTTGGGATCCCAGCGGATATAATTGTTCAAGTAAATTCCTCGTACACCTACAGAGTTCAACTCCTCATCTTCAGGATATCTATATTGCCAAATATCTTCTTCACTTAATGTATCAAAATCTGAGAGTAAATCATCTGCCTCGAACCCCATCAAGTCATGATCTTTACGATAACGTCTAGTCATTTCCACTTCATGTTCATGTGAAAACATTCCTACCTGTTCCATACCTTGATGGGCGCCCCAGATAATAAGTGGTATTTTTTTTCTTACAGCAACTTGCACAGGAAACACTGATTGCCCAGCGATGCAATGCCAGTAAATACTCCCAAAAGACCTTAATGTAGTTTTAACAATTTTTTTAACTGAGTGTGGATTTACATTTTGTGTGAGTATATCACAATTAAACTTAATACGTAAGTTTGCTAAGTTTCTTATGCCAAGTGGAGTATTCCAATATTTATTATAAGTCACCAACAATGGGTTGAGCCCTAGCTTTTCTTTTACCGTGTGGACGATAAAGTAAGAATCTATACCCCCAGATACCGGAATAATACAATCATAGTTTCTTTTATCCTTACAACGATAATCTGCAACCAAGCTCTCAAGAATTTCCCATCTATGTCCCCAGTCAAGGGTATTCTTTTCTTCATGTATACGACAGCCTGAACAAATGCCACTATCATCAATAACTAAACCTAAGGGGTGGCTAGTTTTATACAAACACCTCTTACATGTCTTAATTTTACTCATAATAATTAAATATACTCCTATCATGGAAATAAGCATTTCTTATGAGTGAAGAAGGTAATTTATTTTTTAGTGTTTGTATAGAATGCTCTGTGTAGTTTAAACTATTACCAACCACAGCTGACACAACCATTGGAGAATCAAATGCTTTTTTTAAAAACTTTGCTGAACTTAACCCTCCAAAAAGAATAAGGGGTACTTTAAATTTTTCGAAAAATTCTAATATTCTAAAATCAAAGGCTTCTTCGTAACCTTCATTTTGCCAGTCTGCCAATAGCACTTCGGATATTAATCCATTTTTAATTAAAGAAAGTAAATGGTCGCTTATTAAATGTTTTTCTTTTGTTTGATAATTATACCAATAAGCTGCACCATTACTGTCTATGCCTGACGGCAAACAACCCACAACAGCTTGACCTCCAAGACGTCTGGCAATTTTCTCTACCGCACCTAAGTTTTCATGTAACAGTCCATCTAAACAAATACGCTCTGCTCCAGCCCTAATTACTTGAGCTGCTTGGTCTTCATTTTCAATTCCTCCAGCATACATGATCGGTGTAAGGATACCGCTATTGGCAATCTCTTCTATCAATTCCATGTCTGGACCTAAGTTATTTATACTTCGGTCAACAACCTGAATAAAAATTTCATCAGCACCCCAGCGATCAAGGTTTTCAACAACTATTTTTGGTTTACCAATAGGCAAATATCGATTGTAACCAAATGATTGAACAACTAAGCCATTTTTAACAGTAACAACACCGGTTAACCTTTTCTTAAGCATAAGTAAACTCTTCTAATACTCTACGTATCAATTTAAACCCTGCAATTTGACTGATTTCAGGATGAAATTGCATCCCAAAGATATTATCTTTTCTGACTACAGAAGTAATTGGCTTTTCTGCCCTAGCAATGCCAACAATGTATTTTTTGGGCGCCTGAAACTCATAAGAATGATTATAATAAAAACTTTGACCATCACTTTCAGACGTAATTGAGCATTCATTAATGTACTCTAGCGAGTTCCAACCAATATGACAGTCAATGGAAGGCATTCTCTTAACTTCACCAGGAATAAGTCCCAAACCTTTTGTAAAACCCTGTTCTTCAGAGCTGTTAGCCAGCAACTGCATGCCCAAACAAACCCCAACTAGAGGTTTTCCACTAATAGCAAAGTCTTGAATAGGATTAACCAAATTAATCTCGGTCAATGCTGCCATAGCCGATGGAAATGCACCAACTCCAGGAACAAAAAGTATATTTACAGTCTCTAAGTCCTTTGGCTTGTTTACCAATTGACTTCTATAACCAAGTCTTGAAATTAATCTCTTAACTGAAGCAAAATTACCTACACCATAATCGACAAGGCCTATTATAGGCTTGTTCATATACCTGTTCCAACTTTAAATTTTTTTTTAATTTTTCCGTCTGATCTTACTGTAAATAAATCTAAATTTACATTTTTCCTAACTTGTATCCAAAACTGCTCAAAAGTGATTTCAATAAAATCACAAAAACTCTTTATATATTCATCACTACAGCTATCGTCGTATTTTTCAACGAGTTCAATACCTTGCTTTCTCGTCATATAACTATTTCTTATTCCCTCATTAACGTAATCAGTAACTCTACCAAAACCATATTTATAATATTTTATCATCTGATTAAGAGTAACCCAATCTTCATCAAGCGAAGTTACACCATAAAGATCGCCAGTGTTTTTCACTCTATCTTCCCTTATTTCAAGTCCGTCTAAACAAGAATAGGTAGCATTATTAACCAAAGACCAGTCCCCTAAAAACCAACCTAAGTAAACGATTTGAATTTTAGCTTTATCAAACTCATCTATATCAGGATAACGATAGGGAATTAAGTCGCCAACATCTCTGTGAATATCTGTAATCCAGTCTAAAGACCCCCCATTTAAAGTATTCATGTTTTTGAGATTGTTGCCATCATATCCAGTTTTACCTAAAGTTTTCAAATCACCTAATTGCAAACCTGGGTTTTCCCCCCAAAGTATTAGAGGAATATCGTACTGAATTGCTAACTGTGGCACTGAACTAAATAACGCTAGTTCAGTAGACTTGCACCAGTTTGTAAATTCATCAAAGCCAAAACGCATTAACTTGCGCCAAGTTTCAGGTGCAGGATTTGATACAACACAATCAAACCCTAAATTAATTAGCATTGATATATTATCAACACCACGCTGTGTAACTTGTTGTGGTGGGTAAGAAAGACATGCCAACAATGGTTTTAAACCCAGCTTATCTCGGGTAAAAAGTGCCTGACGAACACTATCTTTACCGCCACTCACTCCAATTATACAGTCAAAATTGTGACGTTTACTTTTGGGAAAGTCTTTTGCTAAATCTAATAAAATCTCTGTTCTCTCTTTCCAGTCTACTTCTCCTAATTTTTCAAAATAATTGCATGCTGGACAAATACCGTTGTCTCCAAAAAACGTGTTTGGTCTTGTGTCTGGCTGAAGGCATTTTTTACAGTATTTCATCAATTAGTCTCTTTATGATATAATATCTAATATTTAAAACAGCTTTAGAGTATTTGATACTTGTATTGACCGTGATTGACTAAATCAATAACTTTAGTAAATTTCTCGTCTGGTATTGGCTTCCAATATTTAGCAAGATTATGATCTTGGGGTGTTATGTCGCTTGAAGTAATTCTCTTATCAAAAATAAGTCTCAATGCCTTACCTGCCATAATTATGCCTTCCCTATAAACTTTAACTCTAATAGATTTGTAATCTGCGTTTGACTGAAACTTGTACGATTCACAAAAAATGATATTTCCATCATCATAACCTTCAGTCATAAAATGAGCTGTATTACCAATCTTATCGTCATTAAATATAGCCCACTCTACAACAGAACAGCCACGATAGTATGGTAAGACACCTGGATGTACGTTAACAACTCCGTGTTTTGTACTTTCAATTATGTGTTTTTTTATTTTTCTTGGGGTGCCAGCATTTAGTAATACATCAATAGATAAAAAATCAATTAAATTAAGTGTGTCCTCATCATTATGACTATTTACAAAATAGAAGGGTATCATCATTGCTTTTACGTCAACAATTCTATCAAAAACTCCACCGGTTCGTTCTTGCCAAATTTTTCTATCTTTATCTTTAATTTTTTTTGAATCACAAATCACAACAATATCAGTTAGTTTTTGCTCTAATATACTGGAAATAATGAATGTAAGAAGTGGTGAGTCAATGGTGGTTAAAAGGCCAACTCTAAATTTTTTCGCCATATCATAGTACCTCTATAATTCTTGTTGCTTATTTAAATTGTGAAAATTATCAAAAATCCAGCAGTAAAGTCAAACTCTTTTTAAATTAATAACTTTTTGTAATTTGTAACAATTATCATACTTTAATATATTTCTAAACCATAACTACGGTCGTTAATATTTAGCTTTTGAAATTTGGTTTAGGCGCTCAATTTTATCATAAGGCAAACGACAATTATGAGCATGTCTTGGTAGCGAAGATATAACCCTTTTATGTGCTGCAAGGGCTACAACCATGGCATAAGTTTCACACCCCACAACCACATCAGACCATGCCAGCAAACGAGCCAAGCCCTGTTTTTTTTCAATATGAATATTTGTGAAACTAGAAGACTTTACCCAATAGTCATATTTATCTTCTGGATCTGAAGGATGAGGTTTTAAAATTATAGATAGACCTTCCCCTAAGTTTAAACTAGGTATAGAATTCATAAAAAAATCTAAAGCTTGAAACTCACCCGCCACCTTAACTCCTGCCCAAGAATCACGAATGGGTTCTAATACATAAAGAATATTAGTTACATTCTCTTGTCTAAATATATTATAAGTTAATACTTCATCAATCTGAGTTTTGAGATAATCATTTTTTTGCTCAACAATGTCAATATTAGCAAAACAACGTTTTGCCTCTCGATATGCATATTTATCAGATACCCAAATTATGTCTGGCAAAATCTCTATATGATCCCTCACAAACCTCTCTCTATAATTAGCCCAATGATCTATAACAGCTATTGACTTAATGCCGTTATTCTTAGCCACAATTCTTGCATTATGTTCTAATGAACTAGCCCAACTTGTACCTGTCAAAAAAGTTTCAGCACCAATCAAAACATCTTCTAAGGAGAAAAGTTTAAAATTAGGTTGCTGAACCTGAAATAATTTAGCCGCAGGCCCTTCAAGACAAAATCTACACTGGTCAATTTGCAACAAACCACTTTGCAACCATGCAAAAATTTGTGAAGCAGCGCCTGCATCATGTGCGACTATTGCAGTATGTTTACCACTGAGTTTACTCATAATTTTACCAATCAAATACTATACTAATTTTTAAAAAATACTCATAATTCCTTTATTACAGAACATTGACTTAACGACAACATTGCGAATTTTTATTTTTCCAAAAGTATCTCCATATCAGCAAACCAAGCTTCTTCATCTCAATCCTGGTTACAAAAAAGTATTGTTACAAGCTTGATGATTTTATTATCTGTTTCATGGTTTGCGTAAAAATAAACCATAATTTTGTTTATGAGTTAAAACTAGAAAAGTATTATTAGAATCCTTTTTGTTATCAAAAAAGCTTCTCATGCTTCGTAGTTATGAAGTCTAAAAAATTAATTGATAACTTACACAAGTTCTCTGTCATTTAACCAATAAATAAACATATCAGTAATGTTACTTGTTATTAGACCTAACATTCAGACACCGTCGTTTAATCAAAACCACTATGATTTTTATGAAGTTTACTTCATACTATTTCAACTGATCAATGTTATTCCACACCTTATGAAAGGACTTAATAATAAGATCTATATTATCATCACTTAAATCATAAACGCACATACTAAAACCCAAATAGGTTTCATCGTTAAGTTTTTCTGCAACAGGACAAATACCTTTTGCATAACTTACGTTTTTGCGAGCAAAATCTGCTGTCCATGGAAACCCTTTTGAGCCAAAAGCAATTTTCTTTTGATACATTGGAATTAAATGAATATTTTGATAAGCGGTTCCTACTTCCAAACCCTCTGCACGCAAGGCATCGGCAATTTTAAACTTGCTGCATCCCAGTTTTTCAATATCTAGAACTAATGGATACACATAATAAACATGTGAACAATCGTCTTTAGTAACAGGAGTTTTCAGACCGTCTAAGCACGATAAACCCTCTGACAAACGATTAGCTATTCTTTCTCTAGATTGAGTTAAACCTCTAAGTTTTTTTAACTGCTCAATAGCGATAGCGCTTTCAATCTCACCAAGACGAAAGTTGTAGCCAACCATATTATTTATATTTTCAACACCTTTACCTTCAACAACAACCTCTGCATGATTTCTAATTAATTGCAAACGCTCGGCTAAATTATCATCATTGGTTACTATAATTCCACCTTCACCTGTATGTATATGTTTGTGGTAGTTTAAACTATAACCACCAATGTCGGCTAAGGTACCTGCATGTTTTCCCTTATACATTGCGCCTGGTGCCTGAGCTGTATCTGAAATAATTTTTAGATTATGTTTATTGGCTATTTTACGAAGAACATCCATATCAGCCGAATGACCAAAAATATCAACTGCCATTATAGCTTTTGTATATGGTGTTATATTGGCCTCAACAGAAGCTGGGTCTAAATTAAATGTTTCTTCTTCAATATCTGCAAAAATAGGAATTCCATTCCAATGTAAAATAGCTGTTGCACTGGCGGCCATAGTCCAAGGACTGACAATAATTTCGTCCCCTGGCTCTATATCCAACGCACCAACGGCAGCAATAAGCCCAGATGTCCAAGAATTAACCGTAATGGCATGCTTAACTCCAAAATATTTAGCTGCCATTTTTTCAAGTTCTTGAACCTTTGGACCACCAAAAAAGTCTTTGTGCCAAACACCAAGAAACTGAGACAAAATACCTGAGCGCATTACTTTATCTACAGCCAAACGCTCTTCATCACCTAAGCTATTATAAGGAGCAAACTCCACATTAATAGTCTTTGGACCACCGTTAATCGCAAGTTTTTCTTTCATTTTTGTAACAACGTTTATCTACTATTAATCTTTAATAAAGCAGCTCTTGATAAATCATGACATACTTTTTGTGCTAAACAAGCCTCTTCTCCAGTACACAACAATTTCTCACCTTTAGTTATAGCATTGTATATATTTTCAACTGCTCCAATCATAGCTTCGAGGTATTTGCCTTTACTATATTTATCTTTTTTGAGACTCTTGTGCCCTTTGAAGCTCATGTTTTCAAGAACTTTCCTAGAAGACCAATTTAAACCGCCATCTCGCATGGTTACGCATTGCTTTGAACCAATAACCTCAAGCTCAAAAAAAGCATAGTCAGAAGCATGCGCCCCCACCAAATGTACTGGTAGGCCTGATTTTGTATCTAACAATGCTGAAACTGTGAGATCATCTTTAAAATAGTCATTCACTGCTCTGATAGCCGTCACCACATTCAAAGAGCCAAATAAGTTGAGCAGTAAATCCACCATATGAGAACCGTTGTTTAAAACACCTTTATTGTAATAACCAACAACTGAGCGAACCTTTCCCAACTCACCTTTAGCAATTTTATTTCTCAACTCAATCACTTTAGGGTCCCAACGGCGGGTATGGTTTACAGCAAGTAAAACACCTGCTTGTTCACACATATTTTTTATATCAACTGCTTGATCATAGGTGTTAGCTAGTGGCTTCTCGCAGAAAATCAACTTTGGCTTTAACTTCAAGGCTTCACAAACATTCGTATGGTGGGAAGATGTTGGTGAACAAATACTAACAACATCAAAATCTAATTCAGAGGTTTTGACTTCTTCTATATTCAAAAATGCATGCTTGACTTCCCAGTTAGTTGAGAATTGCTTAAGTTTTTCCATATCAGGATCAAGACAAGCAGTAATGTCAAACTTATCATGATACTTATAAGCACCAGCATGAGTATAAGGCAAACCAATTTTACCTATATCAAAGCCACCAGCAATATTGCCACAACCAATCATAAGAGTTTTTATCTTATCATTAGTCACTAAATAATATCCCAAGTTAATGCTGTTCCCATCCTCACATCTTTGCGAATTTTACGGCCAACTACCAAATCAAAGTATTTTGGTTCTAAACCATACCCAGGTCTAATAACCCTTATATTCTCATCACTCAAAATTTCACCAGCTTTCAGGTCTTTTGTAACATAAATAGATCTTCTATGTATTAGTGATTTTACTTCATCATTCAAAGGGCCGTAATTTATTTTTCCTAGCGCTTGATGGGCGCGTTCTGTTTCAACGACTAAACTTTTTAATTCATTAGGTTCCATGGAAAAAGCACTATCAACACCGCCATCTGAGCGTTTATTTGTAAAATGCTTTTCAATAACTGTTGCCCCAAGGGCAACACTAGCTACTGACACACCTAACCCCATGGTATGGTCGGATAATCCAATCTCACAGTCAAACAATTTCCTTAAATGTGGAATAGTCAGAATATTAGAATTATTGGGGTTGGCAGGATATGTACTTGTACATTTTAATAAAATAATATCATCGCAACCATTTTCCTTGGCTGTTCTTACAGTTTCATCTATTTCAGCAACTGAAGCCATGCCTGTTGAGATAATCATAGGCTTACCTTTGCTTGCAATATGGCCAACTAACGGTAAGTCAGTACACTCAAACGAAGCCACCTTATAACAGGGAACACCTAAACTTTCTAAGAAATCAACAGATGTTTTATCAAAAGGAGAGCTAAACGGTATCATCCCTAGTTTTTTTACATGACTAAATAGTCTTTCATGCCACTCCCATGGTGTATGCGCCTCTTCATATAGTTCATATAGATTTCGTCCATTCCACAAGCTTTTAGAATCAGAAATTAGAAAATCATCACTTGATATATTTAGCGTCATAGTATCTGCAGTGTAAGTTTGAAATTTTATGGCATGAACTCCTGTTTTTGCTGCAGCTTCTATTAACTCGACTGCCCTATCAAAAGACTGATTGTGATTGCCTGACATTTCAGCAATGATGAAGGGTGTAACGTTTTGTGATATCTCACGATTTTCTATAAAAACTGGCTTCATTTTTTTACTTCCTTCTATTTTCTTTATTCTTATCTAAAATCTACAACTGATTAATTAACTAATTTTATGCAAATGCATGTACCATAAACTTTAAGTAAATGAAAATTCTATACAAAAAAATATATTCA
>MDTB01049329.1_pt1 | contig 23883 bp, 25 predicted proteins | sample 811161 | NCBI WGS metagenome assembly MDTB01 (sample SAMN05326650, study PRJNA326480) | marine metagenome | isolation source: seawater | place: Mediterranean Sea | collected 2009
ATGTCATACAACTGAGTACTCCCTGACACGTCAACGAACAGGACCGCCACATCTATTGTTTTGCTGGGCCATACCGTCTCGCAGGCTGATCCGTCCGTAAATCCATGTACGTCACTGCAAGAATATCCAACCATCTGTTCTCCAGCAGCGTCGAGCCCGGTTTCCTGGATCAGTATCCCCGACCCCGCAACCGCCAATCGCCAATCGCCAATCGCCAATCGCCAAAGACCGCCTTTCTATGGCAATGGGCGTCGAGGTGGGTAACAATCGCGGCGATCATTTTCCGCAAAAAATCAGGAACATCTTGCAAAAATACGGGGCCGGGATCCACATCGGTAACGTTCGTGACAACAACGAAGACAGCTTGGTTTGTGATGAACAGAAGGACCTGTGGATCGTTGCAGACGGAATGGGTGGACACGGCTTTGGTGAGGTAGCAAGTGCTATCTCAGCCTACGAGATCACTCGTCATGTTCGGCGGGGCCACGGCGTAAACTAGGCCATCGAGATCGCACACGAAGCAGCCAAACGCTATGCACGTACTGACGCCATGGGGATGACAATGGGAACCACCATGGTTCTGCTACTTTCCCAGGGCAGCCTCTACAATGTGTTCTGGGTCGGTGACTCCCGTGCATATGGCAGGGAACGCAAACAACTGACCGTGGATCACTCGCTGGTCCAGTCCCTGATACCGGCAGTGGACGATGCTGCACACGATCCGCGGTGAGGTGCGGTGTACAAGGCATTGGGTGTCCACGAGAATGCGACCTGGGCCGACAGCTTCAGCGGCCGTTGGTATCCCCAGCAGACAATTCTCCTGTGCAGTGACGGACTGACCGATTGTGTGTCAGATGAACAGATCAAGGCGGTTCTCGGACTGTCCATCAGCAATCAGGATCAGATCGATCGACTGATAGTGCTGGCTCTCAAGAACGGTAGGCGCGACAATGTCCCAGTGATCATCGTTTCGGCCCCTGAATCGGTGTCCGGTGCAGATACGGATACATTTGTCCCCGAAGGCGTCACGGGCGATGATTCGTCGACCAGTCAGAATTCTCTGGGATCAACAGGCTGATCATCATTCCCATGCGCATTTGAACAACAGACAAACAAGGTATGGAAAACCAGGAACTCATCATCATAAAATCGCTGGAACCCTTCAGCAGCCTGTCCCCTGACAGGTTAGAAGAAGTATTGAAGGAGGCCACAGTCAGTAGCTATGGCACTGGCAAAATGGTGTTCAAGCGAGGTGACAACGACGATGCGTCCTACTGGCTGCTGGCCGGGTCTATCGACCTTCTGGATGAATCGTTCAACGCCCGTAACCTGAGTTCCCGTGACCCTGACGCCGTCCACGTCCTCGATGATCAGAATCCACACGTACTCTCGGGGGTCACGACAGAAGATTCAAGTGTACTTAAGGTCCGTCGAACCGTACTCGACGACCATCTGAACGAACATGAAATGGAAGAGATCGATGCCGGTATCGACTGGATGTCGACGCTACTGAGCTCGCCGCTGTTCGAATTTATACCTCCCGCCAACATCCAGGAACTCTTCGAAAAATTTGAAGAGGTCAAATTCCAGAAAGGCGATGTCGTCGTGACACAGGGAGAGCCCGGGGACTACTTCTACGTCATCCGATCCGGGCGACTCCTTGTCGAACGGGCCAATAAGGGAAAACCGTCCGTTCTGGCCGAGTTACGTGCAGGTGACACCTTCGGACAGGACGCTCTCATCAGTGACGTTCCCAGAAATGCGACAGTCACCATGACCACCCCTGGCATATTGATGCGTTTGTCTGAACACGACTTCGAAAGCCTTCTCATGCACCCCATCAGCACAGAACGGGAAACCGCCGTAGATACTCTGGTCATTCACGCAGACCGAATCCTTCGTACCGTCACAGGCCACCTGGGGCACGCCGTTAACTCACCGTCTGAGTCCGAGCCGGAGCCCACATTGACGCCAGAACAACGAAAGCACGCCGCCGCTCTCATGCGCATCAATCACTGTGGTGAAGTCTGCGCCCAGGCGCTCTACGAAGGACAGGCATTGACAGCCCACAACCCTGAGACACGCAAAGTCCTGCAGCAAGCAGCTGCTGAAGAACAGGAACACCTTCGCTGGTGCGAACAACGCTTGGATGAACTCGATGACCGCGTCAGCCGCCTGAACCCGCTGTTCTACGCCGCATCTCTGACGACAGGTATGTTGACCGGGTTGCTGGGAGATCGCGTCAACCTCGGGTTCGTTGCAGCAACCGAAGAACGAGTGGTACACCACCTGGACGAACATCTTGAGTCGCTACCCGACTCAGATGAACGCAGCCGGGCAATCCTCTCTCAGATGCGAGAAGACGAGCACCGACACGGCACCCATGCGCTGGAACAAGGCGGGGTCAGATTTCCGGTGTTCTTAAAACGCGCCATGACTCTGGCGTCACGGCTTATGACCAGATCCACCTACTACTGGTAGAAAGTACTACTGGTAGAAAAAGCCAGGCGCTAACCCCGCTCTTTCTCAAACGCCGATACCGGGGGATGGTAGATCAGCTGTACCTGATTGCCCTCAGGGTCAAGGCAGTAGAAGCTGCGAGCGCCATCACGATGTGTCTTCGGCGACGTCACCATACTGACATCGAACTGATTGAGAAACCGGAACCACTCATCGACGTCGTCCGGAGTAGCTAGAAAAAAACCAATGTGGTCCAAGGCACCGTTTTCACCCAGGGGTTCTTTTTCGTCGGTCTGATGTAGCGCAAGATTGTCCCCCCCGCCGGTCAGGTAGACGTTGTCTTCATCCGGTCGCCATTCAACAGACATTCCCATGAGTTCAGTGTAGAACGCCTCAGTCTTACCCAGGTCCTTCACCGTCAATGCCACATGACGAAGACCGAGCGTTGGTTCAGGTCGTTTCATTCAGAATCTCATAGTCATGGGTGATCTCAACACCCGCCTGTTCCAGCATGATCGAAGCCGAACAGTACTTTTCCGCGGTCAGGGAAATCGCCCGTTGCACCTGTTTCTCCTTGATATCAGTCCCTTTGACCACAAAATGGAAGTGAATATGGGTGAATACGGCAGGGACAGCGTCTGCCCGTTCTGCCTCGATCTCCACCGTACAGTCAGACACTTTCTGTCGTGCTTTCCTGAGTATATTGACGACATCAAACGTCGTGCAGCCGGCAGTCCCGAGAAGAACCATTTCCATCGGTCTGATCCCGATATTCCGCCCGCCAGCGTCCAGTGGTCCATCGATGACCACCGAGTGACCACTGTCACTTTCTGCAACAAACGACACCTCATCGATCCACTTGATTCTGCCTTTCATAGTCCTCCTCACTTTCGCAAGCTATGGTACAGCATCAGGTCACGGTCGTCTGAGCATCACTTTTGACGGTTCCATTTTGGGCCGTAGTTGTGTTGACCCTCTGTGCAACGTAAATCTGACCGTTCATATTCCAATAGGTGCCCTTCCTGTTCGAAAGGAACCCCCACCATGGCGATTGATCACAACTTTGGCAATATGGATGAGTTTCTGAGTGCCGCGCACAAGCGCAGGTACCCCAGAGGTAGTAAAATCATCTACGCCGATGAAGAAAGTGACTCGATCTACTATCTCACCCAGGTTTCGGTCACCGTCCTCATAGAAGATGACAACGGTCGGAAGATCATCGTTGCCTATCTGAGCGAAGGGGACTTTTTTGGCGAAATAGGTTTGTTTGGCGAGGGCAAACGCACCGCGTGGATCAAAGCAAAAACAGAATGCAAGGTCGCGGAACTCAGCTACGCGAAGTTCGTTGATCTGAATAAGCGGGGCACGGGTATGTTGTTCCAACTGACGAGCCAGGTCGTGGAACGTCTTGGAAACGCGACCAAGAAAGTCAGTGACCTTGCCTTTTCGACGTTACTGGACGGGTGGCGCGCACATTGCTCGATCTCTGCAACGAGCCCGACGCCATGACTCATCCGGATGGGATGCAGATCAAGGTGACACGACAGGAGATCGGCCACATCGTTGGATGCTCGCGTGAAATGGTTGGGCGAGTACTGAAAACGCTCGAAGATCAGGGACTCGTTTCCGTCAAAGGCAAGACCATGGTCGTATAGGGCACCCGTTAACCGGTCTCTGTACGCCTGCACTTTCTGACCGGGCTGGCTGACCGAGCTTACCGCGGCTCTAACCTGAACAATTCCGCGAGCTTCGCTCCCGGATCGTCTGCGCGCATGAAGGCTTCACCCACCAGGAAACTGTTGATACCGCGCGATCGCATCGCTGCGATATCCTCCTGGGTGTGGATACCGCTTTCCGTGACGATATGGCAAGAAGGCTCCTCATGTTCTATCAGTGCCTGGAGCCGCCATGTGGTCTCCAGATCCACCTCAAAGGTCCGCAAATCTCGGTTGTTGACGCCAACAATTTCCGGTGAGACCTGCAGCGCCAATTCCAGCTCTGCCTCGTCATGCACCTCGACCAGAACATCCATACCCAGCTCAACCGCCTTTCCATAGAGGGCATGAAGCCTGTCGAGGGGAAGCAGAGCCACGATCAGCAGCACGCAGTCCGCACCTATCGCCCTTGCTTCCAGCAATTGGTACTCATCGACGACAAAGTCCTTTCGAAGTACCGGCAACGAAACGGCTTCCTTCGCCCGCATCAGGTATTGGTCTGAACCCTGGAAATAGGATTCGTCCGTCAACACTGACAGGCAAGAAGCCCCTCCGCGCTCATAGCTCCTCGCAATCTGAAGTGGATCAAAGTTTTCTCGGATGACCCCTTTGGAAGGCGATGCCTTCTTGATCTCTGCAATGATTCCCGGGCACGCTGCCTTCCCCGCGGCGTCCAATGACGCCATGAATCCACGCGTCGGTGCCGCGTCCCGACAAATCGACTGAAGATCGCTGCGTGAAGTTTCTGATTCACGATCACGCAGCTCTTCCCATTTTGTGGCCTCAATCCGTTTCAGGATATCCGGGGTGCTGCCCATCTCAGATTCCATCCTTCATCGCACTTTAGCTATCGGCGACCAGCTGGCGCGTGAACGCTGCAAAATCCTTCAGCTTCTCTCCGGCGAGTCCGGACCCGATCGCATCCTGAGCCATATCCACGCCAGCCTGCAGCGAATGGGTCTGGCCTGACGCATAGATTGCCGCACCAGCGTTCAACGCAACCATGTTGCTGGCGCCCGCATGCTCCGCGGAGAGCGCTTTGTTCACCATCGTCAACGACTCGTCGCTGTCATTGATGACCAGTTCAGACAAGGGTGATGACGGTAACCCGAAATCCTCAGGCGCAATACGGTACTCCTGAATGGTGCCATCCTTGAGTTCCGCGATGTTGCTTGGTGCCGAAATGCTGATTTCGTCGAGTCCATCTTCCGAATGGACAACAAGCACATGTTCACTACCGAGATTTCCAAGTACTTCAGCCACCGGTCTCAGTAAATGTGGTGAATACACACCCAGAACCTGACGCTTGGCTCCAGCGGGGTTCGTCAGCGGACCCAGCGCATTGAAGATGGTACGCACCACCATTTCCTTACGGGGACCAATCGCATGTTTCATGGCACCGTGGTGACTGACGGCAAACAGGAAACCCACGCCAACGTTATCGATGCAACGCGCTACCTGCTGGGGTGTCAGTACCACTTCTGCGCCGGCGGCTTCCAATAGATCTGCGCTACCACTTTTGCTTGAGGCACCACGATTTCCGTGTTTCGCGACCCGGGCACCGGCGGCTGCTGCGACAAACACGCTGGCTGTCGACACGTTGAACTTGTTAGAGCCACTGCCTCCCGTGCCACAGGTATCCACCAGGCCGTCGGTGTCAACCGCAACGGGGGTTGCCAGCTCCCTCATCACAGTCGCCGCAGCCGCGATTTCATCAACCGTCTCGCCTTTAAGGCGCAACGCAACCAGAAACCCACCAATCTGTGCATCCGTGGCTTCCCCGGACATGATCAATCGCATCACAGACAACATTTCGTCAGCGGAAAGATCCTGACCCTCCATCACCTGCCCTATGGCCGATGGCATATCCATACTGTTCTCCTAGTTTTTCCTCGCTGCCGTGCGAGTCAGTTGCTCAACGCCTGTTTGATGAAGTTGTCCAGCAACTCGTGGCCGTGTTCTGTGAGTATAGACTCGGGATGAAACTGTACTCCGTGGACGTTTTCCGAACGGTGTCGCACACCCATGATCTCATCAGCTTTGCCATCCTGCTCTGTCCAGGCTGTGATCTCAAGGCAGTCTGGCAGTGACGCTTTGTCGATCACGAGCGAGTGGTACCGGGTTGCCGTAAACGGATTTGGCAACGTGCTGAAGACACCTTCTCCGTTGTGGTAAATCGATGACAGCTTCCCATGCATGACGTGTTTCGCCCGCACGATCTCACCGCCGAAGTTCTGACCGATACTCTGGTGACCCAGGCAGACTCCAAGAATGGGGATCTCGCCACTGAACCGATCGACGACCTCGAGCGACACACCCGCCTCGTTCGGAGTACAGGGTCCCGGAGAGACAACAATCGCCTCCGGCGCCAGGTTCGTAATCTCGTCGACCGAGATCTGATCGTTCCGATGAACCAGCACCTCGTGCCCCAGTTCGCCCAGGTACTGAACGAGGTTATAGGTAAACGAGTCATAATTGTCGATCATCAGGATCATGATGATTCTCCAACGTTTCCCGACTTGCTCGGATCGTCCTGACCAACCAAGGGGCGAGTCTCTTCATGGCTGCGTGGTCTGTCGTTTCCGGTCCCACCAGCGCCAAACCCACCTTCCGCATGTTCAACCGCTTTGAAGATGGAACGTGCCTTGTTCATCGTTTCCTTCCACTCCAGCTCCGGGACCGAATCAGCAACCACGCCAGCACCTGCCTGAATGAATAGTCGACTGTCACGAATGACGGCGGTTCTGATGGCAATCGCCATATCCATATTGCCGTTCCACGACAGATAACCTACCGCGCCACCAAAGATGCCACGTTTCTCAGGTTCCATTTCGTCGATGATCTCCAAAGCCCTCACTTTGGGCGCGCCAGACAGCGTACCAACCGGCAGTGTCGCCCGGAGAAGATCCACCGCCGTCAGATCTTCAAGGATCTGACCACAGACGTTTGAGGCGATATGCATGACATGAGCGTAGCGTTCGACCACCATCATTTCGGAGACTTCGACAGTTCCTGTTCGACACACTCGCCCAATATCGTTCCTGCCCAGATCAATCAGCATCAGGTGCTCTGCAATCTCTTTCGGATCTGCCAGCAGTTCCTTCTCGAGCGCCAGATCCTCATCCTCGTCACGCCCTCGCCGACGGGTACCTGCGAGCGGTCGTACCGTCACCTCGTCGTGGTCAAGTCTGGCCAGGATCTCCGGTGACGACGACACAATATGGTGATCACCGAGATCCATGTAATACATGTAGGGAGATGGGTTCAGCGCCCGTAAACTGCGATAGACATTGATTGGATCACAACCGACCGGGATCGACATGCGTTGGGAAAGCACAACCTGCATGACGTCACCAGCAACGATGTAGTCCTTAATCCGATCGACATCACGTTTGAAGGCATCTTCGCCGTAAGTGGAAACAAAATCCTCCTCGCGGACCGCAGGTCCCGCCTCTGGCGTCCGAACGGCCTCCGGGAGCGGTTGACTCATCGCCGCAACCATCTCATCAAGCCGCGCTTCAGCGACGTCGGCGGCATCTGGTAACGCGGGGTCAACATGGGTGATGTAGTGAATACGGCCTTCGACACTGTCAAACACAAGGATATCGTTCGACACCATGAGCAGGATATCCGGGGTACCAATGTTGTCTGGCGGTGCACTACCGGCGACCTTCGACTCGACATACCGAACCGTGTCATAACTGAAATATCCAACAAGGCCACCCGTATAGATTGGCAGCTGATCCAGTTCCGGATATCGGAACTGCTGCTGAAAAGTGGCCACGTAGTCGAAAGGGTCACTACAGGTTTCCGTGGAGACTTCACCATCTTTGCGAATCGTCACCTCATGACCATCAATGTACAGGATATAGCTGGACGGCAGACCTACCATCGAATACCGCGACCATTTCTCGCCACCCTGCGCAGCGGATTCGAGCAGATAGCTATAGGGTCCACGCGCGGTTTTGACGTAAGCAGACAACGGCGTTTCGAGGTCAGCGAAAACCTCACGGATCACAGGGACGTGGTTGTAACCTTGTGCGGCCAGTTCAGCGAAAGAGGGAGTCGACATCAGAATTTCCAGAGTAGTTGGCAGTTTGGACGCGTGCGGCATCCGGTAACGGTAGAGTGACTACCGTCGCCAACAAAACTGCACTGATCTGATCGTCCTGAACATGAGTTCTCTTCTGGGGTGCTTTGGAGTGATCGCCACCTGATGGCGCCTATCGCGAGGGCGCAAGCTTATCGGATGTCGTCCAAACTGTTCAAGTCAGTACCGTGGCTGGCCGGGGTCATTTTTCATTGATGGCCGCACGCATCGCAGTAATCGTCGCGGCGTAGTCCTCCGAACCGAAGATCGCAGACCCTGCCACAAACGTATCCGCTCCTGCATCTGCAATCTCACCAATATTGTCCGTTTTGACACCCCCATCGATCTCCAGGCGAATTTCCAGCTGCTCTGTGTCAATGATGCTGCGGATCGTGCGCAGCTTGTCCAGCGCACCCGGAATAAACCGTTGGTTTCCGAACCCTGGATTCACCGACATCACCAGAACGAGATCGAGCCGGTCCAAAACATGGTCGAGCACATGGACCGGGGTGCCCGGATTCAATACAACTCCGGCCTGACAACCACCTTCGCGGATCATCGTCAGGGTCCGATCCAGATGCTCCGTCGATTCCGGATGGACCGAAATCAAACTGGCACCAGCGTCGAGGAAATCTCCGATCAGGCGATCCACCGGTTTGACCATCAGGTGCACATCAATCGGGGCCTCGATGCCATAGTCTCGCAAAGCAGACAGGATCATCGGGCCAAAGGTCAGGTTGGGCACGTAGTGGTTGTCCATCACATCAAAATGCACCATATCGGCACCCGCCTGAAGCACAGCAGTGACGTCCTGGCCAAGCCGTGCAAAATCGGCAGACAGGATAGATGGTGCAATGACTACAGGTTGACGGCTCATGATCTCTTCTCCGCATTGATGCTCGATGGACGTCGTCGTTCCTGTTGTTCGTCACTCAGACGACGCAGCCGCTCCGGGGTACCGACATCTTCCCAGACTCCCGAATACAACGCACCTGTCAGTCGTCGTTCGCGTACCGCTGGAAAGAGAAGGTCTCGGAGTGGCGCCGGTTCGTCGGGAGAATTGACAAACAATGCCGGTGAAAAAATACCAATGCCACTATAAGTGTGACAATCTCCCGTCGTTGTCAGTCGGTTTTCGCGGTCGAGCCCGAAGTCACCCTCCGGATGGTGTGGCGGATTGGCGACAAGGACCAGCGACGCCATCATCGGCAAATCCGATGACATCATCAGACGGTCCCCAGACGAGACGACCGGCGTGAGATCCATATCGGTATAAACGTCACCACTGACCACGAGGAAAGGATCCTCACCTCCGCCACGCTGTAACAGCGCATTCGCAATACCCCCGGCCGTCTCCAGCAACCGGGGTTCCATGGTGTATGACACCTCCAGTCCAAAGCGGCTGCCATCACCGACATAAGAACGAATCTGGCCCCCCAGATGGTGCAGGTTGATCACTACATCCGTGATACCTGTTTTGGCAATTGCAGAAAGATGTCGATCGAGCAATGGTGCACCGGCCACGCTCAGGAGCGGTTTCGGGGTGTAACGCGTGAGTGGATGCATCCGTTCGCCACGCCCTGCACACAACACCATCGCCCACATCAGGGGGAGCTCCCGTTTGAAGGGTCGTCATCGACGTTGGCAAGGTAGGCATCAAACGTCGGAATAATCTCCGACCGGAGCCAGCTATTGAACGCTGAGAACGCATCAACAGAGGCCGAAGCATCCACCAGGTAACGCAGGACCAGTGGAATATCCGCGATATACCCCGATTTACCGTCCCGTAAACAGAGGCGGGAGAATATCCCTGCGCACTTGAGATGCCGTTGCAGGCCCATGAGGTCAAACCACTGGAGGAACAAAGGCAACGAAGCATCGGACAGTTCGGAATTCGCAGATACCAGTGCCTGATGGGCATCGCTGACCAGCTGATCCAGTTCGTCGTCCGGCAGCCTGAAATAACAGTCACGCAGCAGCGAAACCAGGTCATAGGTCACTGGACCACTCACCGCGTCCTGGAAGTCGAGCACTCCTAGGGACAGATCACCTGGTTCCGCGGGCACCAGCATCAGATTACGTGCGTGATAGTCACGATGGACAAACACAGCGGGTTGTTCGAGGGCGCTTTCCACCAGGGTCTCACAGACGCGTTCCAGCATCATGGTCTCCTCAATAGACATCGCATAACCCAACAGTCTCTCGATGAACCAGGAGCGGAAAAGACCCATCTCTTCCCGCAACTTCATCGCGTCGTAGGCCGGCAACGCGGCACTCGGTGTTGTCTGAACAGCGGTCAAACTCCTCATAGCCATTGCATACAACGAAAGCCGCTCATCGCGCTGCGCGACCCTCAGCGCATCCAGAAGAAGATCACCCCCAAAATCGGTCAGCATCATGAATCCGCGAGCCAGATCTACCGCATGGATCTTCGGAACGCGGACGCCTGCCGCTAGCAACATTCCGTCAATCGCGACGAATGGTGCGCTGTCCTCAAATTCTGGTGGCGCATCCATGAATACGAAGTTGCGATCGCCCATCGGCACACGCGAAAGCGGTTCTGCGCACCGAAAATACCGCCGGAAACTGGCATCGTTGGACGCGGGAATCAGGGAAAAATCGTCCCCGGTCACGTATCCGGCACTTTGCAGCTGGTCCGCTGCCCAAACAGTCAGCTGATGTTCACGATCCACGCGACAAACTTACCCCCACGGTGAGAATCATCTATTATGAACCGCTTGTTTGCAGTGCCTCAATTCCTTCCTCGCCGGTCAACCCTGATGTTTCGTTACAGCTCTTCTGTTCGACCGGATGCTATTGACCAATCTACCCGGTTCATCGTCTTGTTGTTGCTGTTTGCGTCGGGTGTTTACGCAGCAGAACTCCCAAAATCCGCAGCCGCCATCGACTGGCGCACCAGTAATGAACTCACCCCTGAACAACGCAGCGCCCTGCCCTGGTACTGTTCGGGTACGTATGTGGAACCCATACGACGCACAACGTCCGGTCGAATCGGTACGATTGACGGGCTGGCCGATCAGGTGAATCAAGATCAGGATGGTGACATCGAAATGCGCGGTGACGTCGTGGTCTGGCAACAGGGACGTCAATTGGAGGCCCAAGAGGTTTTTTACAACCGCGCCGAACAGTCAGCACGGACGATCGGCCCGTTGCGACTACGAGAGGACGGGTTGCTCATCACAGGCAGTAGCGCGACGTCCGATCTGGATAAAGACAACGCCATCATCAACGACGCGAGCTTCCTGATCCACAACGTCAGTATACGCGGGGAAGCCCGTCAGCTGGAACGCCTCGCGAACAAACACCTGCTGATCCACGAGGGTCGATTTACACGTTGTGACCCCGGCAGCAACGTCTGGGGACTGGCGAGCCCCCTTATCGAACTCGAACCTGAAACCGGATTCGGAACCGCCCGCAACGTCAAACTCGAACTGGGAGGCGTACCTGTTCTGTGGTTTCCCTATCTTCGCTTCCCAATCGATGACGAACGACACGGCGGCTTTCTGATGCCATCAGCCGGTTACGACAGCACCGGCGGGACGGACCTGATCGCGCCTTACTACATCAACATCGCGCCGCAAATGGACGCCACCTGGGAAGTTCGCAGTCTCTGGCAGCGGGGCCTGATCCACCGCAACCAGTTTCGCCTCAAGACGCGCCATACCAACAATGAGATCAATACCGGCATAGTGTTTGAAGACCAGCGGTACGATCCGAGGAATCTGGTTGATCTCACCATGGATTCCAACACTGAGGCAGACATTCCTGCGTTCGAAGCTCAGGATCGATGGATGCTCAACGTGCGACACAGCGGTGAATGGTTGACCGATCTCACCAGTAGCATCAACTACAGTGCCGTCTCCGACATCGACTACCTATCTGATATTGGTGGGGATGTCGGCTCATCCCATATCGATGCATTCATCGGTCCTATTGATCAGAATCTCAACAATCGCCTCTCCGCTTCCCTTGATAGAAAAGGCGATATCACCTATCAGCAAGGTGGATTCACTGCCGCACTGCAGGTCCAGGCATTCCAGCCGCTGACCTTGAACGCACGCCCCCAGTATGGCCGACTTCCCCGCCTGTACTCCCGATACCACCACGATGTGGCAGGCCTCAATATGGAACTGCAGGCTGAACACACCTGGTTCGACCGCGACCATGAACGGTTCAGCGGCATTCAGGCTGTCACAGGTGAACGAACCGTCGGGGATCTGACTGTCGCCTACCCCCTGAGAACGAGCTGGGGGTTTGCCATACCGAGTGCGGGTGCCACTCATCGATCCTATCGACTGGATCAGGTACCGGACGGTTTGGAAGCCAGCCCGGACCGCACCGATACATGGGCATCTCTGGACACTGGTCTGATCTTCGATCGATTCTTTCGCTGGCGGCAGAGAGACTGGCTACAGACGCTCGAACCGAGGGTCTACTATCTGTATGCCAATGCCACGGATCAGTCGGACCTGCCACAGTTTGACGCGGGCTCTCCCACGCCATCACTTTCCCAGCTGTTCAGACACAATCGATTCAGCGGCTGGGATCGTATCAACGATGCCAACCTGGCGAGCATGTCCATGACCTCACGACTGGTCGCTCGTGAGACCGGGAACCAATGGGCATCGGTTAGCCTTGGCCAGCAGTACTATTTTTCGGATCGGGAGGTTCTCTACCGTGATCGTGATCCACGAGCGGCTACTCGGGGCAGTTCACCCCTGTTCGCAGAAATCCGCCTATCACCATTCACGAACATGTCGATGGCCGCACGAGTCACCTATGACGCGAACGCCAGGCAGGCGAATCGATCCAATGTGACGTTCCGTTACACCCCGGACAATCGACGTATCGTATCGCTCAGTTATCTCCATACCCACCCCGACATTCAGCCAGTGCAACAGTTTCGAAACAGTGAAGAGACTGACCTTGGTATCATCTGGCCCATCAAGGGACCGTGGAGCCTGATCGGACGATGGAACTTTGGCTGGACAGAGAATCAAACAATAGACTACTTCGCCGGCATCGAATATAACGACTGCTGCTGGAAATCTAGGCTTGTGTTGCGACGTTTTGTTCGCAACCCGCAGGTCCTGACCATATTGACCGACAACCCCGAATCGCCGGGCGATATCGTCACCGAGGACCAGACCGTACTGCCCCACAATACGGTCATCTTTGTGGAATTCCAGATGAAGGGACTGGCAACGATCGGGGAACGCCTGGATCTGCTCCTGGAGCAGACGCTACCGGGTTACCGAGCACGAGAGGATGACATTTCAAGATGAACAACCAAGCGCACCGAATCGTTCGTATCACTGCGATACTGGGCCTGATACTCATGAACGTTGGCCAGTCAGCAACCAGTGACGACGCCATCATCCTGGACCGCATAATCGCGATCGTTGACGAAGATGTGATCCTTCAGTCCGAACTGGACGCTCGGACCGCGCGGATCAAAGCGCAACTGGCCAGCACCGATTCTCCGCTACCCCCAGAACCGGTCCTTGTGAGCCAGGTACTGGAACGTCTGATCCTGGAGAACCTGCAACTGAACATGGGTTACAGAGGCGGTATCCGTATCGGTGACGAGCAACTGAATGAAGCGATGCAGCGTATCGCTGTCAGAAACAATCTCTCGCTGATGGAATTCCAGCAGGCCCTTGCAGCAGATGGCATGTCCTATGCCGAGATGCGGGAAGAAATACGCCGCGAGATGGTCATCGGCCACGTCCAGCAAAGTATGGTGAACAGTCGACTGACAATCAGCGAGCAGGAGATCGAGAATTTTCTTGAATCGGAGGTTGGGCAGACGGTCACCGCGGACGAGTACCGCGTCAGCCACATACTGATCGCACTAGCGGAAAACCCCAGCCGGGACCAGATCGCTAATGCTCGGGATGACGCGCAAGCCCTGGTCGATGAACTCGGTCAGGGTACAGACTTCGCAGGTCTCGCTGCAGCACGGTCGGCCGGCCAGAACGCGTTGACGGGCGGTGACCTGGGATGGCGTAAGGTGGTTCAAATGCCTACGATTTTCGCAGATGTTGTTCCAGCGATGTCACCGGGTGATATCCATGGTCCCATCAAGAGTGGTAGCGGCTATCACATCATCAAACTGATGGAAATCCGCGGTGCCGTCGCCGAAGGTCAGGTAGAGCAGACCGAAGTTCGGCACGTGCTCATCCAACCCAGCGAAATCAGATCCGAACAGGAAGCCATGGAGCTTGCAGACTTGTTGCGGGAAGAGGCCCTCAACGGAAAAGCGTTTGATGAGATCGCCCGTTTACATTCCGAAGATCCTGGTTCAGCCCTGTCAGGTGGGGACCTCGGATGGTCCGCGGCCGGTCTGTTCGTTCCCGAATTCGAGGATCAGATGCATAGAAGCGAAATTGGTGTCATCAGCCCTGTGTTCAGAAGTGAACATGGATACCATTTTCTGGAGGTCACAGGTCGACGTATCGAAGATTTCAGCAAGGAATTCAAAAGGCAGCAAGCCGAAAACTACATCCGCAATCAGCGATTTGATGAAGAACTTCAGGTCTGGGCACGCGAAGCCAGGGAAGACGCCTTTGTTGAAATTCGCATGTAATGGGTGCTCGTAAACGCTTTGGACAAAATTTCCTGACCGATCAACGCGTCGTTCAGCGCATCATCACGGCCGTTTCACCCTCAACTGATCAGCACATACTGGAAATTGGTCCGGGACACGGGGCCCTGACCAGCCATCTCACAAGTTTCGGGTGCCATCTGCAGGTGATTGAAATCGATCGTGACCTTGCTCAGGCACTTCAAGCAAAGAATATTGATGTGATCGTGGGCGACGTCCTGAAGCAGGATCTGGCGGTCATCACCACCGGACCGACCCGGGTCGTAGGGAATCTCCCCTACAATATCTCGACACCACTTCTGTTCAGACTCTTTGCGCTGGACAACATTGTGGACATGCACTTCATGTTGCAAAAGGAAGTGGTCGACAGATTGACGGCCTCACCGGGCAACAGGGACTACGGTCGACTCTCTGTGATGGCCCAGTACCAATGTCGACCTGAGAAATTGTTTGAGGTCTCACCTTCCGCGTTCACACCTTCGCCAAAAGTCATTTCCGCAGTCATCCGGATGATTCCTCGATCGGACAAACCTGACGTCGCATTGCCAGACCTGGAGAAGGTCGTTACAACTGCATTCACACAACGTCGCAAGACTATTCGCAATGCCTTGTCATCTTTGCTCGATGAAAATACGCTTGTATCACTTAACATTGATCCAGGGCAACGTCCCGACACGCTGTCACTGGACGAGTATGTTCGATGCGCGAAGACCATAGCAGAACACTGAGAACGCGGATGATACCTCTAAGTGACCTTTTCAAAGATTACACGCTTGGAGAAGCGGAACGGCGGGCCCTCGGCCAAAACGGTCACCTTCTACTGCCCGGACTGCTCACCGATCAAGCTTCCTCCAGACTTGTTCTGTCTCTCCGAAACGTCGTCCAACGCGGCAAACATGCGGTCAAGGGTCACGAACCGCAGCGATTCTCCGCAGAGTTTGACGACTACCTGGCCAGTCTGATCAATCATCCGCAAATGCTGGCGCTCGCTCGGAACATCCTCGGACAGGACATACGTTACGATCATTGTGTCTCGCTTGTTAGACCACCGGGTACACCTGCCATGGCGTGGCATAGCCACGAATACGCTGAAGATGATCCCAGCCTCGGGTTTATCCGGATTTTCTTCTACGTTTCCGGATTTGCAAGCGATGATGGCGGGCTGAAAGTGGTGCCAGGCAGCCATCTCTTTCGAGATCGTTCAATTTCTGCAAAAAATGACGTCGATCTCCGCGATGACTGGCTACTTGGAAAGACACACCCGGAAACAGGCGAGGATCTCAACATCGAACACCTGGATGCGCCACCTGGCAGCATCATCATCATGTGGACCCACGCGGCCCATGGCGTAGTTGCCCGTAAAGCCGACAGCACAACGCGGTACTGCGTCGTCTATGCCTATCGAAATCCCGGACGGTCATCGGACGCGCGGTGGATCGGTGAAGCCTTTGAGGCTCAGCCGCCCTCCGGCTGCGCCGAACTGATGCCGCTCTATTGAACGCGCTCCGCCACATCAGGTAGAGCGTGTACGGGTCGAATCAACCATGAGTACCTTCGTCATCGGTGATATCCAGGGGTGCTACGATGAGTTCATGTCTCTGCTGGCAGAGATCAGATACTCATCGCAGAATGACCACCTGTGGTTAGCCGGCGATATGATCAATCGTGGCCCCAATAATGTCGGTGTCATGGAATTCTGTATGAACGAGCCTCACTGTCAGGCGGTCCTTGGTAACCACGATCTGCATTTCCTCGGAATCACCGCGGGTGTGGCCGGGCCTAAAGGCAAAGACACGATTGCTGATCTCCTCGAGTGGGATGCCTGTGGTGACGTCATCGACTGGCTTCGCCAGCAACCGCTCATCCATCGCGCAGACGATCATGTCATGGTGCACGCGGGGATTCCTCCGAACTGGGGTATTGATGACGCGGAGCGATATGCGGCAGAGGTTGAGTGGATTTTGTCCGGGGACAACTACCAGGACTTTCTCGCCGAGATGTATGGCAATGATCCAGTTTCCTGGGATACGAATCTAAAGGGTATGGCTCGTCTTCGACTGATCACCAATTATCTGACCAGACTTCGGTTCTGCAAACCTGATGGAGAAATCGAACTGACCCACAAGACCGATGTGGCACCTCCGGGGTTCTCCCCCTGGTATGCACTCCCGAGGCCCCTGCACCAGGGTACCACCATCCTGTTTGGTCACTGGGCGGCCATCGATGGCATCACACATCAGAAGGATGCCCTGGCCCTGGATACGGGTTGCGTCTGGGGCCGAAGCCTTACCGCCCTCCGATTGGAGGATGGCCAGCGCTTCAGTGTACCAGCCCGGGGAGAGTGGGCCTGATGGAGGTCTTTCTGGTGGGAGGCGCCCTGCGCGATGAACTGCTGGCACAACCGGTGACTGATCACGACTGGGTGGTGGTGGGAGCGACGGATCAGGAGATGCGTGCCGCCGGATACCGTTCTGTCGGGAAGAGCTTTCCCGTGTACCTGCACCCTGAAACCGGTGAGGAATACGCCCTGGCACGACAAGAGAAAAAGTTCGCCGCCGGGCATCAGGGTTTCGAATTCGAAACGGACAACGTCTCCCTCGAACAGGACCTGCTTCGTCGTGACCTGACCATCAACGCGATCGCGCGAGACCTTGAGGGTCAGTGGATCGACCCGATGGGAGGACGCAACGACATCGAGGAAAAACTACTGCGTCATATCAGTCCAGCTTTCTCTGAAGATCCGCTTCGAGTGCTCCGGGTGGCACGTTTCGCGGCCCGTTTTCATCACCTGGGCTTCCGCATCGCGGACGAAACATTGTCGTTGATGGCGGCCATCACCAGCGGTGGTGAACTGCAGACACTGTCATCCGAGCGAGTCGTCGAAGAAACCAGAAAGGCGTTGTCCACGCAAGACCCCATCATATTCTTTGAAGTGCTCAGTTCATGTGGTGCGCACGCGATCTTGTGGCCGGAAATCGATCTGTCCGCCATTCCGAACTCGGTCCGTGCACGCATCACAGAAGACCCAGGCCTGCAGTGGGCTGCGATGCTTCACACTCAGTCAGCTGATGTGATCTCAACGCTCGACCGTCGACTTCCTCTACCCAGTGCCTGGGTGCAGCAGGCAGTGGACACAATGAGCCTCAACCCGCTGTGGTCAGATTTCGACACCCTTTCATCAACAGGAATCCTCGAGATGCTGTATCAGCTGGATAGCTTTCGCCAGGGTGAACGTTTGCAAACGGCCAGTGCGTTGCTGGTCCTAATCAATGACAGCGACGACAGATCGAAACGCGTGCACCAGAACTGGATAGAGGTCCTGGGTTGGACGCGGTCGATCTCCGGGGCACAGGTAATGGCAACACAACCGACACTTGAAGGCGCCGCGATTGGTTCGGCAATCCGGGAAGCCAGACTCAGCGAACTGGGAACCCAGCTCGGCCGTTGACCTACGCTCCGTCGCGTTGCTCTCTGGCGACAGCCAGATAACCAATATCAGAACGATATTCACTGTTCTTGTATTTGATCCCATCAATCATCCCGTATGCGCGGGACTGTGCTTCAGCAACTGTGTTGCCCAACGCGGTAACCCCGAGGACCCGTCCGCCTGCCGTCACAACCCCCGCGTCTGTAAGTGTGGTGCCAGCGTGGAAGACCTTTCCAACGGTGGCGCTCTGATCGGGGGAGTTCGCCGCGTCGACAGACAAACCATCAATGACATCACCGGTCTCGAAGGAGCCCGGGTATCCGCCAGACGCCATGACCACCGTCAACGCAACCTGGCCGTCAAAAACAATCGATTCCTCCGCGATTCGCCCATCAATCGCTGCTTCACAAAGTGACACCAGATCTGACTGCAGACGCATCATGATCGGCTGTGTTTCCGGGTCCCCAAAGCGACAATTGAACTCGATCACCCCGGGCTCGCCCTCGGGCGAGATCATAAGCCCCGCATACAGGAATCCTGTATAGGGCGTACCGTCCAACACCATCCCTGCGATCGTCGGTTCAATGACCTGCTCAACGATTCGATTGTGAACCGCTTCTGTGACCACGGGTGCCGGTGAATAAGCCCCCATACCTCCAGTGTTCGGACCAGCGTCACCATCGTACGCTCGCTTGTGATCCTGAGACGATGCAAAGGGCAGGAAATCATTCCCATCGGCAATGACAATGAAACTTGCCTCCTCACCTTCGAGGAAGTCTTCGATCACAATCCGTGCCCCTGCCTCGCCAAACGCGTTTCCGCTCAGCATCTCCCGGACGGTCATCTCGACCTGGTCGAATGTCTCGGCCACGACCACACCTTTACCTGCCGCAAGACCATCGGCTTTGATCACAATCGGCAAGGATCTGGACCTGACATACGTTAGCGCTGCCTCAGGTTCTGTAAATGTCTGGTACGCCGCCGTTGGAATCTGGTGGCGCTTCAGGAAATCCTTCGTGAACGACTTAGACCCTTCCAGTTGGGCAGCCTGTTTACCGGGCCCAAAACACCGCAAACCCGCGGCCAGAAATGCATCGACGGCGCCTGCGACCAGAGGTGCTTCTGGACCAATCAGCGTCAGGCCAATCCCTTTTTCTTTCGCAAATGCGATCTGTGCATCGATATCCATGACATCAATACCCGCGTTATACATACCCGGTTCCAACGCCGTTCCCGCGTTTCCGGGAGCCACATACACTTCCGTCACCCGCGGTGAACGCATCAGTTTCCAGGCCAGCGCGTGCTCTCTGCCGCCACTCCCCGTCACCATTATCTTCATCGAGACCCCCTGCGTTGTGGATCGTTGCAATGACTCTTGCTCAACACGAGTAAACCCTATCGCGCCCCCCGGGTTCGTCAATGTCGGAAATGACGCATCCCGGTAAACATCATGGCCATCCCTGCTTCATCGGCCGCCGCGATCACCTCTTCGTCGCGAACGGACCCCCCCGGCTGGATCACAGCGGTGATACCCGCCTCTGCAGCGGCATCAATACCATCACGAAAAGGGAAGAAAGCGTCGGAAGCCATCACAGAGCCAGGAACCACAAGCCCCTCATCCTCTGCCTTGATACCTGCAATCCTTGCACTGTAGACCCGACTCATCTGTCCGGCACCTACACCAACTGTTGCCTGGTCTTTGGCGTAGACAATGGCATTCGACTTGACGTACTTGGCGACTCGCCACGCAAACAAAAGGTCCGCCTCTTCACCACTCGTCGGTCCGCGATTGGTCACAACCCTCAGCGCATCCTCGGACAGCAGTTCGGCATCGACTTCCTGAACGAGCAAACCTCCACCTACTCGTTTGAAGTCGAGGGGTACGTTGGCCGCGTACACGTCCCCCACCGTCAATACACGTACATTTTTCTTTTTCGCAAGCACCGGCCTGGCTGCATCATCAACGTCCGGTGCAACAATAACTTCAACAAACTGCGAACACATCTCCGCAGCCGTTTTTTCATCGAGGACACGATTGACGGCGATAATGCCACCAAACGCCGATGTTGGATCGGTCGCAAACGCACGTCGATACGCTTCATTTATCGAATCTGCCACCGCCACGCCACATGGGTTTGCGTGCTTGATGATGACACAGGCCGGTTCCTCGAAAGCTGCAACACAAGCGAGCGCCGCATCCGTGTCCGCCACATTGTTGTAGGACAATGCCTTGCCCTGGATCTGAACACCACTCGCCACCTGTCCTGCTACCGGGTCACGCTGGGTATAGAAGGCAGCGTTCTGGTGTGGGTTCTCACCATAGCGCATGTCTTCAAGCTTCCTGTATTGAAGCGTCAGAGAGCCCGGGAATCGAACTGGTGCCGCATCAGGCTCTAGCAGAGCGGACAGGTAATTCGAAATGGCAGCATCGTACGCCGCAACGTGCTCAAACGCTTTCACCGCAAAGCGGTATCGGGTGTTTTGGGAAAGTGCGCCACCGTGATGCGCCATCTCCTCAATAACAGCAGCGTAATCTTCAACATCAACGACCACTGCGACACGTGCAAAATTTTTTGACGCAGACCGCAACATGGCAGGGCCGCCGATATCAATGTTCTCCACTGCATCGGCAAACGTTGTTCCAGGTTTCGCAATCGTGGACTCAAACGGGTAGAGGTTCACCACGACCAGATCAATCGGTGTGATGCCGTGATCCGCCATGATCTGGTCGTCAGTTCCGGCTCGGCCAAGCAGACCGCCATGAACAACCGGATGCAGCGTTTTCACGCGACCATCCATCATCTCGGGAAAGCCCGTGTATTCCGAAACTTCCTGCACCGCAACCCCGGTTTCATCAAGCGCCCGAGCGGTACCACCCGTTGAGAGTACCTGCACATCATAGGTTGCCAACGCCTCTCCCAATACGTCAAGGTGTGTTTTGTCAGAAACGCTAATCAGCGCCGTTCTGATTCGAATAGCATCCATCCTGTTACTCCGTTCGTTTCGCCCAGAAATGGTGCGATCTACAACATGCCGTATTTCTTTAGGCGCGCGCGTAGAGTCCCTCGACTGACGCCGAGTAATTCAGCCGCTCGGCTTTGGTTGTCCCCAGTATGCCGCAGAGCACATTCAAGCAAAGGCCGCTCAACCTGGGTGAGGACAAGCTCATACAGGTCGTCTACCCTCTGTTCTTCCATCGCTCCCAGATAGTTCTGTACAGCACGAGTCACTGACTGTCCTAACGTTTCTGTTCGCTCCCCACTCGACGAAGAAACGGCCGCTGGTTCGTCGTTGGCTGGACCCGGTCCCATCACGCTGCCTGTTGGCCGACGTCAAAATACTCAGCGATCAGCGCAACCTGATCATCGCAGGTTTCAAGATGATTAAAGCGCGACGTCAATTCGCGATCGTCCACCTGCCAGCCAACATGTTTTCTCGCGATACGCACACCCATGGTTTCCCCGTAGAAGACTGACAACGCCTGTATATGGCGGATGAGTTCGTACTTGATGGTCACCAGGTGAGGTGACTCTAGATCATCCAGGCCCGTCAATGCCTGGTCGATCTGTACCGGCAGCCATGGGGCGCTCTGAACTGCCCGTCCCAGCATCAGCCCGGCAGCGCCAGTCCTTTCAAAAACCTCTCGCGCTTTTTCGACGTCTGTTATATCGCCGTTGGCGACTACCGGTAGTGACACGGCGCCAACCACTCTGGTGATCGCATCATAGTCCACCGTGCCCTGAAATCGACAGGCTCGAGTACGACCGTGGACCGTCAACATCGAAATTCCGGCCTCCTCGGCGATACCTGCAACAGTCTCTGCATTCTGTTCTTCACGGGACCAGCCCAGTCGAATCTTCAGAGTCACTGGGACGGAGACGGCTGAAACCACCGCATCCAGAATTTCCTTCACCAACGGTTCATCACGTAACAACGCGGAACCCGCAGCTTTGCGACACACCTTCTTCGCCGGACAACCCATGTTGATGTCAATCAACTGCGCACCCTGAGACTCGTTAAATTGTGCCGCATCCGCCATCATCGCCGGATCCGCTCCTGCAATCTGAATCCACCGGGGACCAGGCTCATCGTGGTATTGCATTCGAAGCGACGATTTTCGTGTGTTCCACAAGCGACGATCGGAGGTGACCATTTCACCCACCATCCAATAGGCACCGTAGCGTCGGCACATCGCCCGGAAAGGCCGGTCAGTGACACCTGCCATAGGAGCAACGATCACACGACTGGGGTGTTCAAAAGGACCGATCTGCATCAGGCGTTCGACAAGAGGGAGGTCGTATTCAGCAAGCGAGCATCATAACAATCGTCGCCATCGGCAACAATCGGATTGGCCGCACGGCACAGCAGTCGGTCACCCGAATGGGACACCATCCGGCATCAGTTCCAACGAATAGCCCAGCGCTTCCGCACCAGGATCAATAACAGAGAGAGATATCCGAACCTCTGTCTGCGCAGGAATCATGCGTACCCCATTCATTTCGCCCGCCAGGTAATCCGATGGCGCGAAGCGACGAGCCGCCAGCGCATCGCCGCGCACCGAACTGAAACGCAGGTAGACGACCGGGAACGGCTGACGGAAGCCGGCGTCATTTCTGATGATCGCATCCACATGCAGAACACCAGGTTTTTCAGGCACCTGTCTGACAACAAGATCACCCGCCGTGAGCTTGTCCGGGTCATTGAATGCTGAGACTTCACATCCGATGACACTGCAAACGCTGAGATAGGCTGGTCTCAAAATCTCGTCCTGGGCAAGTGTCTCCCTATCCGACCACATCCATTGTCCGAACAGCAGCAGCGTCAACGCAACAACTGCAGACCACCACCAGCCAGAAACCCTGGGAACATCGTCAAGCGGTCGTTCCTCAACGTTCTCGATAGGATCTTCTGGTGGCTGATCCTGAAGCGCCTTTTTGATCTGCTCAGCAAAGTGTGCGGCATCAATTTCTTCAGGCGTGCCGGAAGGTGCTAAGGGTACGTCCTCAGCTTCTTCTGCAGCGCGATAAGCCGCTTCGGCAGACGAGGCGGACGGAGTACGCGACTCCTGACCTCGACTGTCCGACTCGTCGCCAGCGGTCACTTCCTGTAGATAGTGATCGAGATGATCGGAAAACGAAGGTGCTTCTGTACCGGGTTCGCTTTCTGTCTCGTGGACCCTTTCTTCCTCATGGATCCCTGCTATCTCGAGAGTTTCCGCTTCGCCGTAAGGCTCAACATCGATGTCTTCCTGGTCGTCGTCATCACGTGCTGAGAACGTGCCCGGCGCCCGTCCGTCATCTGTCGCCGCAAGCAATCTGGCCTTCGCGTCATCAGACCAATCACTGCCCTCTCCGAACGGGTCCTCATCCTCATCGTCCTCAGGGTGCGGCCAGTCAGATTCAAAATCCATAGTCGCAGAACCTGAGTCGCTATTCTCTTGGTGTGACGCTGCATCTTCCAGTGGATGAACATCTTGTGGTGAAGGAGTACCTCCTCCTACAGCAGTGTCGTCCTTACTAAGGGCAAACAACTTTCCCTGTGTATCCTCATCATCCGGCGAATA
>MDTB01129728.1_pt1 | contig 23883 bp, 24 predicted proteins | sample 811161 | NCBI WGS metagenome assembly MDTB01 (sample SAMN05326650, study PRJNA326480) | marine metagenome | isolation source: seawater | place: Mediterranean Sea | collected 2009
ATATGATCTATAATTCAGCTCTATTGGCTGAGTGGCAGAGTGGTCATGCAGCGGACTGCAAATCCGTCCACGCCGGTTCGATTCCGACCTCAGCCTCCATTTTTTTTTAAATTTTGCTAAATAAAGATTATAATTCTCTACATCGATTTTTTTATATGATGTAAAGTATTTTACATTTAAGGAAAATGATTCTCTGAAACGAAGTTTCTGTGAAAGTTGATGATTGTTATCTTTTAAAAGAAAAAAGTGAATGAAGAAAATTTAAATACTTCTGGCAAGTACGACGAAATTAATTTTGGGAGATATTTAAGGCTTTTTCTTTTGCAATCAAAATTAATTCTTATAATTACCTTGACTGGATTAGTAGTCGGATTAGCTAATTATTTTACATCGACAAAAACTTATCAAATTTCAAGTTTGCTTCAAGTTTATTCTCCGAATCAAACTTTTGATCCAAGACGATCTTTAACAATGGATTTTTTTAATGCACCGGAAACTAATTTAGATAATTTAGTTACTTTATATACTTCTAGATCAAACATAATGAATTTAATTCAAGATTTGCATTTAAATATAGAAGTACAAAATTTAGATAAAAATGAGGATTTAAGTTTTAGTTCATTCAATTTAATTTTTGATAAAAACATAGATGATAAGGTTTTTTATATAAAAGCTGAAGGTGATTCTTATAGTCTCTTCGACGAGCAGAAAAATTTTCTAATCTCAGGTTTAAGTAATGAACTTATAAAAAATGATAAATATGAGATTCAAATTAGCTTTTCTAATTTAGGTCCTGATAAAGAAGTAAAAATTCTCTATAAAGATCCTTCAAGCCTTTATAATTTTTATAAAAATAAAATTGCAGTAGAAACTTCTCAAGAAAGGATAAGCAGTTGGACTCAAGAGGGTTTAATTAAAATTCATTTACTGACTGAAGATGTTCAAGAAGGAAAAAAAATTCTTGATGCAGCAAACGAAATCTTTATAAAAGATAGTATTAAAGTTGAGACAGAAAAAGCAAAAAAATCAATTTTATTTATTGATTCACAGCTCAACTCTCTCGATGAGATTTTAAGTTTAAGAAAAAGCGAATTAAAAGATTTTAAACAAGAGAATAAATCATTGAATGTAAATTTGGAAGTACAATCCATAATTGAATTGATAGCCGAGGTTGAGCAAGAAATAGGTAAAGTTGACCTAGAACTATCTCAAGCAGAAGTAAATTTTACAAAAGATAATCCTTTATATATAAATCTCAAAATACAAAAAGAAGCATTAGAACTTCAAAAAAATACTATAGAACAAAAAATCGAAAACCTACCCACTGCTCAACAAGAATATATTGATCTTTATAGAAATCTTGAAGTTTCGGAAGAATTATATTCTGAACTGGTTAACAGAAAGTTAAATTTCTCACTTATTGAAGCGAGCACAATTGGTAATATTAGAGTCGTAGATGGAGCATTTATCGATGAGCTCGTGAGCCCTAGAATATCTCTCGTCATTTTACTTATGATGTTCTCTTTTTTTATTGGTGTAACCATAGCAATTTTTAGAGGGATTTTTTTTATTTCTATATCAAATCCTGCAGAAATTAAAGATGCAGGACTAGATGGAGAAATTGTAGGAGTAATTCCAAAGATAGAAAATACTGAAGATTTTTCTAAAGATCTAAAATTCGAACAAGCAGTTGAAACTTCAATATTAAATATTGAAACAATTATTTCTTTGAATCAAGATGACAAAAATGTTCCCAATTGTCTAAAACTTGTTTTTACTAGTCCAACTCCTTCTAATGGAAAGTCGTTTATTTCTAAGAACATTGCTCTTTCTCTATCGCAAATTGGTCATAAAGTACTTTTGATAGACGCTGATTTGAAAAGAGGAGATCAGCACAAATTATTTAATAAAAAACAATTCGATTTAGAAAGTTTTAAAAACCTTAGCTTGGAAAATATTGAATCCCTCAAAATCAAAGAAAACTTGTATTTATTACCTAAATTAAAAAAATTAAGAAATACATTTGAATACTTATATGGGAACCTTTTTATAGATAAAATTAAAGACTTTGAAAGTTTTTTTGACTATATTATTTTTGACACAGCTCCAGTATTAAGCGTATCCGACACAGGTTTATTGATGACATCAAGCGACAGAAATTTCTTAATTGTAAGACATCAATTAACTAGAATTAATGAAATTAAGCAATCACAGCAAATTATAAATCAGATCGGTCGTTCCTTTGACGGCATTGTTTATAATTACTATCAAAAACCGTCAGGTTACTATGGTTATTATGATATATATGGCGACTATTCTTATAGATATTACGCTGAAAGATATTTATATGAAGATTATTATAATGAAAATGAAGATTAAAAAGCTAACTTATGTTTTTTTGTTTTTGTTAACTTTATCAAGTTGTACTTTATCTCCAGGAATGTTTATGTCATCTTCTAATAGTTGGGGAGGAGAAAGTTACGTTTATGTTAAAAGTCTAAACAGAACAATATCAATTGAATCTATTAACCATAACTTTGAATTAGAAAAGAATGAAGATACCTATAAAATAGGAAAAGGTGATCAGTTAGCTATTATAGTATGGGGTCTTCCTGATGTTTTTCCAGTCACTGGAATTAATCCAGAATTAAATACGAGAAGAGTAGATTCAAACGGTAATATTTTTTTCCCGTTTGTTGGGCTACTTTCAGCTGAAGGGAAAAGCCAAGATGAGTTAAGAAAGCACTTAACTAATGAACTTTCAAAAATGTTTAAAAATGTTCAACTAGATTTATCAGTTGCAGGGTTTAATTCCCAGAAAGTTTATCTTTTGGGAGAAGTTACAGTTCCTAAGACTATAAATCTTTCTGATATCCCTTTGTCTCTTTCAGATGCTATTGGTCAATCAAAAGGACTTAATACTAATACTTCTGAGGGAGAGGAGGTTTTTATTGTTAGGCAAATACCAAATCAAGATCCGCGTATTTTTAGCGTTGATCTGAGTTCTCCTGCAGGATTTTTAAGCGCTGGAAATTTTTTTTTAGCAGATAATGACATTGTTTATGTGAACGCAAAAGGAACAACAAGATGGAATAGAGTTATTTCTCAGTTTTTTCCATTTTCATCATTCTTAAATAGTGTAGATAATCTCATTGATGACTAAAAAAATTAAATCTATTAGCTTTGTCTGTATAGCAAATTACTGCAGAAGCCCTGTAGCAGAAATGCTACTAAAAAATAAATATGGTAAATCTTTTGAAATAGATTCCGCCGGAATAAACCCGATGGTATCTGCCGGCATGGATCCAAGGTCAGTAAACTATCTTAAAGAAAAAAATGTTTGTTGTGAGATCCATAATCCTAGAAAAGTTGATAAAAGCTTTTTTAATTCGTCAGACATAGTTTTTGCGATGGATACTTTTGTATTGTTGAGATTAAACAAAATGTTTAAAAATTATTCAAAAAAAATTAAGCTCTTTAGCTATCAGCACAGAAACTTAAATATAAAAGATCCATATAAATTTTCAGAGGAAAATTATGTAAAAACAATGGATGATATTAACTTTGTAATTGAAAGTTTCAAATTTTAGAAATTAATTTAACGTTTTAATTGATATTAATTAGTTTTCTCAAATCATTTATTTTTACTTTAGTAAAAAGCTTGAATATTCTAGTAAACTGGTCCTATAAAAGAAAATAAAATCAATAAATTATCAAGGAAGAAAATGTACTTAAATTAGCCCGGGTGGTGGAATTGGTAGACACAAGGGACTTAAAATCCCTCGATAGCAATATCGTGCCGGTTCAAGTCCGGCCCCGGGTACCAAGTATTTTAAAAATGATTAAGTATCTTTTTTGCAAAAAATACACTAAATCAACTAGCTAGAAGGTGATGCAACTATTAAACACAATTGACTATGATTTATCTAAGTTAATTACTAACAGAATAATTACAAGTTTTAGGTTAAAAATTTGAGAAATAAATTAAAAGTTACTGTTGTAGGATCAGGCTATGTTGGAATGTCACTAGCGGTTTTACTTGCTCAGCAAAACGACGTTGTTTTGCTTGATGTGGATCAGGAGAGAGTCAACAAGATTAATAAAAAGAAATCTACCATATCTGACAATGAAATTGACGATTACCTATTGAAAAAAAAGCTAAGTTTGATTGCTACAACTGACAAAAAATCAGCATACAGAGACGCTAATTTTATTTTAGTAGCGACACCGACAGATTATAATGAAATTACAAACAGTTTTAATACTTCTTCTGTGGATGAGGTCGTAAAGGAAGCATCAAATTTGAATAAAGATGCTCTTATTATTATTAAATCAACTATACCTGTTGGGCATACAAAGTTCCTTCAAAAAATTCATAAAAATGAATCAATTATATTTTCTCCTGAATTTTTGCGTGAAGGAAACGCTTTAAAAGATAATCTCTACCCTTCCAGAATAGTAGTAGGTAGTAATCAAAAAAAAGGTAAACAATTCGCTAAGCTTTTATCAGAGGGAGCTAAAGAAAAAAATATCGAAACAGTCTTTGTAAGTTCGACAGAAGCCGAAGCAATAAAATTATTTTCTAATACTTACCTTGCTATGAGAGTGTCATTTTTCAATGAGCTAGATTCTTTTGCAATGATACATGAACTTGACACTAGAAATATTATTGATGGGGTATCTCTTGATAAGAGAATTGGAATGGGATACAACAATCCATCCTTCGGATATGGAGGATATTGTCTTCCAAAAGACACTAAACAGCTTTTGGCAAATTATGATCTAGTACCGCAAGCTTTGATAGAAGCAATTGTCACCTCAAATAAAACTCGTAAAGAATTTATCTCAAAAGAGATTTTGAAACTTAAACCCAAAACAATTGGAATCTATTTACTGGAGATGAAAAGCGGAAGTGATAATTTTAGATCATCAGCAATTATAGATATTATAAAAAAAATAAAAAAATTGAAATCTAACTTAGTCATTTATGAACCTAAGCTTGATTCCGAAGAATTTCTAGGTATAAAAGTCATAAATAATTTTGAAGAATTCAAAGAGATAAGTGATCTAATTATTTCAAATAGAATGTCAGAGAATTTAAAAAGCGTAAAACATAAATGTTTCACAAGAGACTTGTTCGGAATTAACTGATAATTATGAAAATATGTTTTCAATTAATTAAAAAAGGAGAATAAATTTTATGTTAAATGCTAAAACGATATTAATAACAGGCGGAACTGGCTCTTTTGGTAAGAAGTTTATAGAAACTATTCTTAATCGTTATAAAAAAGTAAAAAAAATTGTCATTTATTCTCGTGATGAGGTGAAGCAATTTGAGCTAAAAAAGAAATATAAGCCCGAAAAATATCCTCAAATAAGATTTTTCATTGGTGACGTTCGTGATAAAGATAGACTTAAAAGAGCTTTTGAAGGAGTAAATGTGGTTGTGCATGCAGCTGCAATCAAACAAGTAGATACTGCTGAATACAATCCAACAGAATGTATTAGAACAAATATTGATGGGGCAGAAAATGTTATTCATGCGGCTCTTGAGTGTGGAGTTAATGATGTAATAGCTTTATCAACTGATAAGGCGTGTGCTCCAATTAATTTATACGGAGCAACTAAACTTGTTTCAGATAAATTATTTTCTGCAGCAAACAATATAAAAGGTTCTAAAAATATACGCTTTAGCGTGGTTAGGTATGGCAATGTCATGGGTTCACGTGGATCTGTTATCCCCTTTTTTATCGATCAAAGAAAAACAGGAACACTTCCTATAACACATCCAGAAATGACTAGATTTAACATTTCACTTCAACATGGAGTTGACATGGTTTTATTTGCTCTCAAAAACCATTTAGGTGGTGAAATTTTCGTGCCTAAAATACCCTCCTACAAAATAACTGATGTTGCAAGGGCTGTAGACCCTAAATGTAAAATTAAGGAAATAGGTATTAGACCAGGTGAAAAGTTACATGAAGAAATGATTACAAACACAGACTCTCTCAATACATTAGACTTGGGCAAGTATTTTGCAATATTGCCTTCTGTGTCCTTCATTTATAAAGAATCTGATTATATTAAGCATCATAATGCCAAGAAAGTTCCTTTTGGGTTTAGCTATAATTCTGGCTCTAACAAAGAGTGGGAAACTGTAGATTCGCTCAAAGAACTGATGAAAGCCAATTTAAATTTTAACGAAGAGACTAATGATTGAACTAATAATCTAAACTAAAAACAATTAAAAGATGAGGAGAAAGTAATTGGATATTGCTGTAATACCGGCTAGAGGAGGCAGTAAGCGTATTCCGAGAAAAAATATTAAAATTTTTAACGGAAAACCTATGATAGCTTATGCAATAGAAGTCGCTATTAACTCTAACCTTTTTGATAAAGTGATAATTTCATCGGATGATGAAGAAATAATTAGTATTGGAAAGAAATTTGGAGCTGAAATTATTTTTAAAAGACCCTCGTTTCTGTCGTCTGATGAAACTCCTACTGCACCTGTCATTGCTCATGCTATTTCAGAGTGTGGCAAATTAGGTTGGACAATAAATAATGTGTGCTGTATTTATCCTAGTGTGCCATTTTTAAATAAAAATGATCTTATTAAGGCTTTCGATATTTTTATAAAAAAAAATGCTGACTTTGTATATCCTATAACAGAATATCCGCATCCTATTCAAAGAGCAATGCGAATAGGCCATTCTGGCAAGATGGAATTTTTAAATTCTGAAAATGAATTAAAAAATACACAAGATCTAGAGACTACCTATCATGACACAGGACAATTTTATTGGGGAAGCGTTAATTCTTGGTCCTCTCAAAAAAAAATGCATTCAAATGGTTTGGGAATGGTAGTTCCAAGTTGGCGTTTCGTTGATATTGATACTCCGAATGATTGGATTCGCGCAGAAATCATGTATGGTGTTATTAATAAGAAATAAATATTTTTTTAAATGGATGTAGAAATAAATAAATTTATAAATTTTAATTTCTGAGTTTTTAATAATGTCTTTTAAAGTTTTAGTATTTGGTGGGGGTGGACTGCTGGGTTCTTCTTTAGTTCCTTATCTAGGAAGTATTGGTCATAAAGTAATTTGTGTAGGGCGAAATTTAAATAAAACTGATTGGACTCATAAAATAATCATTGATGATTATAATGATACAACTCTTATAAACATTCTTGATGAATACAATCCAAGATTTATAATAAATTTAAGTGGTTTAACTAACGTAGATTTATGTGAAAAAGAACCAAATGAAGCTTTTATTGCCAATGTTTCAACTGTAGAAGTAATTTCAAATTGGGTAGACAAAAAAGAGAAAAAAAGCAATTTGATCCAGATATCTACTGATCAAGTATATGATGGGAAAGGCCCCCATGAAGAAGGCGAGGTTAAGTTAAAAAATTATTATAGTTTTTCAAAATATGCAGGAGAGTTAGTTGCTTTACGTTCCAATAGCACAATACTTAGAACCAATTTTTTTGGAAAAAGTAATTGTTTAAGCCGTAAAAGTTTTAGTGACTGGGCTTTGGATGCTCTGAAGAACGGAAACGAGATAAAAGCATTTAAAGACGTATATTTTAATCCCTTAACTATGTTTTCTTTAAGTAAATATATAGGAATGATTATTGAAAAACCATTATTAGGAGTTTTTAACTTGGGATCCAGAGAAGGTTTCAGTAAAGCAGATTTTATATTTAACTTAGCCAGAATATTTGGATTTTCGACAAGTAACATTTCAACATGTTCTATATCCGAAGTTAATTTAACTGCTCGTAGGCCAAGAGATATGAGAATGAATTGTTTTAAATTCGAACAAAATTATAATATCGAATTACCTACGTTAGAAAAAGAAATTGAATTGTTAAAAAAGGAGTACAAAAATTATGTCTGATGAAATTTTAAAAATAAATAAAATAGAAATAGGTTCTAGTAATCCTACATATTTCATCGCCGATATTGCAGCTAATCATGATGGAGATATTGAAAGAGCCAAAGACCTAATATTTTTAGCTGCAGAAGCTGGAGCAGATGCAGCAAAGTTTCAACATTTTCAAGCTTCTACCATTGTTTCGGATAAAGGGTTTAAATCTATGGGAGCAAAACAATCCCATCAATCTTCATGGAAAAAGTCGGTTAGTGAAGTTTATAAAGATGCTAGTGTTAGTTTAGATTGGACTCAAACTTTAAAAGATACATGCGATTCTGCAGGCATTCCTTTTTTTACCACTCCTTACTCACTCGAAGTAATTGATGAACTAGATGATTTTGTTCCAGCTTACAAAATAGGATCTGGCGATATTACTTGGAAAGATATGGTTGAAAAAGTGGCTAGGCAAAATAAACCTTATTTTTTAGCATGTGGCGCTTCTTCTTTAGATGAAGTGGTGAGTGCAGTGGAATGGTCTTTGAGTATAAATACTAAGTTTGGATTAATGCAATGTAATACAAACTATACTGCTGAAATTGAAAATTTTAAATATATTCAGTTAAATGTTTTGAAGACCCTAAGAAATATGTTTCCAAAAATGGTTTTAGGCTTGAGTGATCATACGCCTGGCCATACTACAGTTCTGGGAGCCGTCGCATTAGGGGCTTCCATGATAGAAAAACATTTCACTGACGACACAACAAGGACTGGACCCGATCATAAGTTTTCAATGGATCCTTCCACTTGGAGAGAAATGGTCGATCGTACTCGAGAGTTAGAGCTAGCTTTAGGTGGAGGGATAAAAAAAGTAGAGCCGAATGAAATAGAAACTGTAGTCGTCCAAAGGCGTTCTTTGAGAGCTAATAAAGACCTTCCTAAAGGGCATATTATTTCTGAAAATGATTTTGTTCCTTTAAGACCATGTCCAAATGATGCTTTAACTCCATCTTTACATAAAGAAATAATAGGAGCTAAGCTTAATAAAGATTTGGCTAAACATGATTACTTAAAGGCCAATGATTTAACTTAGAGGTTTTGTGTGGATGTTTCAATTTTAATTACGAGCTACAATTATAAAAATTTTCTTCCTTTGTGCCTCAAGTCTTGTATTGAACAAAGAATGCACAACATGAAATATGAAATCATAGTTGTGGATGATGGAAGCAACGACGGCACAAAAGAGATATTGAAACAAACTCTACCCGAAATTGTAAGAGTTTTTCATATAGATAATTGTGGCATAGAAAAAGCCTCTAATTTTGGTTTTAAAAAGTGTAGGGGGAAATACATCTTAAGAGTAGATGCAGACGATTTTTTATATCCGGGTTACTTATCAGAGATACAGAAATACCTCAATAATGATTTTGGTTTTTTTTATCCTGATTATGATGTTATTGGAAATAAGGGAGAGATAATTTCTAATTTTTTCCTTCCAAGTTTCTCTTCAGAAGAAATTTTGTCTCGCGGCGATTTTTTAGCAACAGGAACACTTATACATTCCAAGCACATAGAGAATTTTGGGGGATATAACTCTATGGTCTGTAATAGTGGATTAGAAAATTACGAATTTATTCTAGATCTAATTCATTCAGGAATAACTGGTTTCCATGTACCTAAAACTTTGTTCGGCTATCGAAGACATTCAAATAATATTTCCAAGCTAAAAAGAGATTCAATTATACGTCATGGAAAAAAATTATTTCAAATTAAAAGATATGGTAATTTCATGACTAACGAATATCATCCCTATGGTTTAAAGGTTTAAAAAATGAATAAAATATTAATTTTAGCTGCACATCCTGACGACGAAGTTTTAGGTTGTGGGGGAACCATAGTGAAAAGTATTTCTAAAGGTGACGTTGTTCAAGTTACTTTTTTGGGAGAGGGCTCTACCTGTAGATTTGAAGATCCAACATCAAAAGAAGCTTCAGAATCAATTCAAGAAAGAAATGACTGGGCAGTAAATGCTATTTCTAAGCTGGGAGTGCAAAAATTCGAATTTAACAATCTACCCTGTGGCAGGTTAGACCAAATCCCAATAATTGAAATAAATAAAATAATAGAAAAAGAAATAGATGAATTCAAACCTGATGTTGTTTTTACCCATTCCGAAAGTGATTCAAATAACGATCATCAGATCGTTTTTAAATCCTCTATAATGGCAACGCGGCCTAGCGGTAGTCATGTTGTTAAGAAACTTTATAGTTACGAAGTATTATCATCTAGCGAATGGGGTTTTAAAAAACCGTTTCAACCTAATTTTTTTATTTCTCTTTCAGAATTTGAATTAGAAAAAAAATGTGAGGCTTTAGAATGTTACAAGACTGAAATGCGATCGTTTCCTTTTCCTAGATCTCTAGAAGGGGTCAGAAACCAAGCAATTATGAGGGGCATGCAAAGTGGTGTTAAGTTCGCTGAGGCTTTTTGTCTTATTAGAGAGTTTGACTAGATGAAGATTGCTTGCGTTGGATATCGCGATTGGTCTTTATCTATTTATAAACGTTTAGAAGAGTCTCTATCTGATTTTGAATTTCTCATTCAAAATTCAGTTGAAAATTTCTCTGAGAATGAAATCAGAAAGTTTGTCCCAAATTATGTCTTATTTTATGGATGGAGTTCTATGATTTCTGAAAACTTTATAAACGATCACAAATGTTTAATGCTTCACCCATCGCCTTTGCCTAAATATAGGGGCGGTAGTCCTATCCAAAATCAAATTATACGAGGTGAAATCAACTCAGCAGTTACAATATTTATTATGGATAAGGGAATTGATACTGGACCTATATGTCGGCAGGCATTTTTAAGTCTAGATGGAAATTTAAAAGATATATTAAAGTCAATTGAGGATATCGGCTTTTCTTTAACATTAGACATATTTAAGAATGGAACTAATGAATATGAGCAGGATCAGAGTCGAGCAACTCAATTTAAAAGATTGAAACCTGAAATGAGCGAAATAACTCTTAGCGAACTAGCAAATAAAGATTCAAAATACCTTAATAATAAAATTAGAATGTTACAAGATCCATATCCAAATCCTTACATTCGTTCAAGAGATGGTAAAAAGCTTTACATTAAAACCCTTTTTAAAAATTAATTTATTTGAATGGGCTATACATTAGTTTATGTCGATTCGCCTTTTCAACTACTTCAATATGTGGAGTATTCTAATAGATTCGTCAATGAAAACACAAAGTTAATAATCCGACATAATTGCAGTTTTGAAAACGATAATCAACTAGATAATTTGGTAAATTTATTCCAAATAAATGTTTATAAAATATTTAAATTTAAATCTAATAATATTGGAGTAAAAAATTTTTTAGCAATATTTTTTATCATGTTAGGAAGTAAAAATGCCATCTTTGGTAATTCTAATAGCCTTGCGTTTAGATTCTTTAGAAATTTTTTTTTTAAATCCTCAATAATTTTACTTGATGACGGCGTAGGAACGTTAAATTCAAAAAAAGCCCATAAAAAATATAAAAGATTTTCAATATTCAACGGAATTGTTCCAAATGTTGAGCATAATGATTTTAGATTCTTGTCATCATTGGTAGCGCAAAAAGATATCCCAAAAGTAAAAATTATTGTCGGTGCCAAATTGGTTGAAGAATTAATAGTTGAACAAAAAGTTTATTTTAATCTTATAAAGAAAATTATAGATAATTTAAAATCAAGTAAAGAAGATAAGCGATTAGTTTATATTCCGCACAGAGAAGAAAGCGAAGAAAGTTTATTTGATTTAAAAAAGGAATTTAATTTAGAAATTATTAGACTCAATCTTCCTATTGAATTGATTGGTTTAGAGTGTAGTATTTATCCTGAAAGTATCTCCTCAGTTATATCGACTGCATTATTTAGCATGAAGCTTTTTTATCCAAAGGCATCAGTTTTTGTATGCCCAATTAACGAATTAGACTTGTTGGATAGAAAAGAAGCTATTAAAAATCTTTATTTAAACTATAAAAACTATAAAGTGGGTAACTTTATATGATGGCACTTAAAAACAATTTCTTTCTTTCTTTTATTAAACATTGTTTCGCTTCGTTTAAAAGACGTTTTCAAGCTTCTCTTACTTCAGAAAGACTCTTATATAAATCAGAAGTTTCTAAACTAAAAAAAGAAGGTATTTTTGTCAAAGATGAAATTTTTATTAGTAAATCAAAATGTAATGAATTAAGAAATAAGATTGATAACCATATCGCCTCTGGTGAAGCTAACTTATGGCAAGATGATCTTAAATCAGATAATAGATTTTATTTTGCAGAGAACTTGGATTCAAGTTTTAAAGAATTGTTTGAGAACGAATACATAAGAGGCGTTCTCAAAGGTTATACAGGCTTCAAAAATCCTAAGGGCCTTTTACTTGCTGCCAGGTTGGACTATAAAAATGGAAATATTGGTTCTGGCGGTGGTTGGCATCGCGATTCACCATTTTCTCATCAATTTAAAGCTGTATGTTATCTGAGTAATGTAGACGAAAAAAGCGGACCTTTTCAGATTTTTAAAAAGACACATTTAATATTAAATATTTTTAAATTGTTTGTTATGAGTTCTTTCAAACTTGATCAATATAGGTATGCAAATAAAGAGGCAGAAAATTTTAAAAAAGCTACTGGGTCTTCACCTACTTCATTTTTAGGTGATGAAGGCAAGTTAGCCTTTATTGACACTAAAGCTTTACATCGAGGAAAGCCTATAGCCTCAGGATCTAGATATGTAATATTTTGGTATTTTTGGGAGAACAGCATACCCAAACATTTCGAAAAATATAGATGAAAAGAAATGAATTTTTTTTCATTATTTAGTGGTATAGCAGGTGTTGGTTTTCTTGTAGCAATTTTGACGCTAGCTCAAAATTTTGGACTTGCTATCATAATGGAAGATGATGACTTTGGTATTTATGCTTACTATCAAAGCTTTTTAATGTTATTTCTTAACTTTATTCCTTTTGGAAGTGGTTTATTAATTACCTTTGCTCTTTATAAGAAATCAGATAAAGAATTTGAAAAATTTTTTAATGTTAACCTTTTTTATTTACTTTTTCTTACCACTGTTTTTTGTTTAGTAATTTATGTTTTATTTAAGTCTTTTTTCACGCAATTATATGATTCGACTTTAATGATTTATGTCATTCTTCAGGCTTATTTATCTTCAATAATTCTTACATTCAGTGTTTATTTAAGATCAAAACAAATGTTAAAACTATATGGAACTCATTTTATTTTTTATGCTTTTATTATTTTGGTATGTTCATATTTTGGCTATCTAACTTCAAAATCAATAGTGGGGGTTTATTTGAGTGTTTGTATCGGGTTGTTCTTATTTTCTATTTACACGTTATATTTAGTTAGAAAATATATCGGTTTAGACCTTTCTTTAGAAGGTTCGTATAAAGAACTAAAAAAATCTTTAAAATATGGCTTTCCCGTAGTGGGGGGCTCTATGGGAATGTCCTTGCTAACACAGGGAGATAGAATCCTAGCTGGAATTTCATATTCAATAAAAGATTTAAATACCTATGCAATTGCTGCTTTATTAGCTTCGACATTTTTGTTTGTAGTTAATAACTTTGCCTCTGCGTGGACTGCTTTCATTGCAAAAGAGATGGCTGGAAAAAACATTGAAGAAATCTATGAGCATTATCGTTCTAAAGTAAAATTATTATTTCTAATACTTCCATTAATTTTTATTGTTTATCTCTTACAATATGTTATTTATTTTATTTTTTTTCAGACGAAAGCTCCAAATATATCCCTAGTCATTATGATATTAACATCTTCATATGGACTCTATCTTGCTTCAAAATTTTTTATTGCTTACTTAAATCTTATGAATCAAAATAAACGTGTCTTTCAATCTACGTTTATTGGATTATCTGTAGCTTTCAGTTTGTTTTACGTATTAGATGATATGAATCCTCTTTATAGATTATCTATAATAGTTTTTTGTGGGTTTTTTATTCAATACTTTTTTTGTCATCAATTTACAAAAAATTATTTTAAAAAATTAAAAATAAAAAAAAACTAAAAAATTATTAAAGTTTAGATAATAAAACCAAATGAACAGAATTGCATTCAAGTCTCATTTTTTATTGTTGGCTTGTTTTTATGCCCCCCCTCTTTTTTATTATTTGTTTTTTAGGGAATCCTATGAGGACCAATATAGAATTTCATATAATCCATTATTTTTCGTTCTTGGTAGCTTATTGGTTTATTCAACTTTTTTAAGTTTTTTTTACAGAATTTCGAAAAAAGTAAAAATAAAACAATATCTTTCATGGCCAATTAATTTTGTAGTACCTTTTTTCCAATTTGTTGTGATCGCATATCTTTTTTGCTCAATATATTTCTTTTTTTTCTACGATATATCTTTTCGCCATACAAGTCGCCTTTACGATGGGGGTTATATAATTATTTTGATGTTTCATTTGTATCCAATAATATTAGCTTATTTACTTTTTGCAGTTATTTTTATCATTCAGGGTGGCACTTTTGGCTTTAAAAGCTGGCTAAACATTGTTTTTCTTCTTTTATCAATTATGCTTTCAGCAAATGCAGCCATCCAAATTCTTGTCATTGCCATATTATTAATGATGATTTTTTTTCCTTCTTTTTTTTATAAGGAATTTAAAATCTCAAAAATTCTTTTAATGAGTTTTTTTATTGCTCCTTTAGGCTTTGGTGTGATTTTTTTTGGATTAATAAATAAAGTTGGATACCAGGCAGTAGTTTCAGGAGACTATGGTAGCCTATCCCAATTAACAAATATTGTAATAACAAGGATGGGCTCCTCTATGATGTCAATCGCCACTATTTTCAATGAAAATAACTTTTGGGCTGATAATTTTAGAGTAACTGAGCGAGTTTTTGAGAGTTTCATATCTACTTTTTATAATCGCCTTTTACTTATAATTCCTACATTAGGATCATTTAATTACGATTTGATTGAAACAATAAATAGAATAAATTTCACAAGAATATATGAGGTTTCTCTCTTGAGAGCGGGTGCTTCGCCTGGGCCAGTTGCTTCTATGTTTTACGTCCCTCTTTTTCCTATAGGATTAATTTTATTACCTCTTTTTTATGCATACATAATAAGGTGCATAGACAGGCACCTCATCAGAGACTTTAGATACAATATTTTTACTTTATTAAGCATCGGAATATTTCTTTTGCCAATTTTTGAGGCCCCACTGAACATTTTTTATATTATAGATCCAATGTTTGTTTTTCTTTGTATTTTGTTAATTTACAAAAGAATCAATATATTTAGACTTTACGAAAACTAATTTTACAAAGTTTCAACTGTGAATTCAGAAAATAATTTAGTTTCAATAATAATGCCTTGTTACAACAGCGCTTCTTATATAGAGAATTCTATATCTTCTGTCATAAATCAATCATATAGCAATTGGGAATTCATCATAATAGATGATGGTTCTACAGACCATACAGTAGCAAAAGTAGAAGAACTTCGGCATAAAGCTTCGTCAAAAATACAATTAGTAACAAACAAAAAAAATTTAGGAGCAGACAAAGCTAGAAATGTCGGTATTAAAAAAGCAAAAGGAGTTTTTATAGCTTTTTTAGATGCCGATGATCTTTGGGAGCCAAAAAAATTAGAAACTCAAATAAATTTTATGATTAGAAAAGATCTTTGTTTTACTTATACTGCATATAATATTGTTTATAAGGAAAATATTAAAAAAATCTCGGTTCCACTTATCTTAAAGAGAAATGATTTACTTAAGAATAATAGAATTTGCACTTCTACAGTAATTTATGATCAGGAAAAATTAGGTAAACTTTTCATGCCATCTATCAAGTTAGGTCAGGACCTGGCTTTATGGTTAAAAATAATTAATCTTACCGGTTGTGCTATAGGATTGAATCAAGTCCTTTCTACTTATAATAAGCTAGATAGTAGTTTATCTTCTAACAAGCTTTATTCTGCTAGATGGGTTTGGAGGTTATATAGAAAAGTTGAAAAACTCAGTTTTTTGAAATCTATTTATTTTTTTACTCATTATGCAATTAATGGGTTGGTAAAGCATTTAAAATTAAAGTAGATTTTGAAAGTAGAAAAATAATTTGTACCAAAAAAAATAATGTCATCCGATGAAGCTTAAGTTGATTTTATTTAAGGTATTTTTCAAACTTTAGCTTAACTTCTTTGTGGGAAGAAGTAGTTGTTTAAATTAATAAAAGTCAGGTGAAAATTAAGATAATATTCTTACAACATCTCAATTATGAAAAAAAATTAGTAAATTCTTTGAACTTTTTATTAGACTCTCATCAACATTAGCCTATAGTATTTGTTTGTAAATTAGGTTAATAATAAATTTATGAAAGATTACTATATCTTCTATAACGATAATTTTATCAGACAAAGTAAAGCTACTTTGTCAGTATTATCTGCCTCTACCCAGTTCGGATTAAATGTATTTGAAGGTATAAGAGTTTACAAAGAAGACGCTTACTATGTTTTTAGGCTTAATGATCATTTAATTAGATTAAACAATTCTCTTAATCAAATAGGTTTTAAAACAAAAATAATTTCTTCTAAAAAATTCATAGAAATAATTAAAGAATTGATTATTCTAAATGACATAAAAACAGATTTTTCTATTAGATTCACTTACCTTATAAACGAAATCGATTCTTGGTCTTCAAAAAAGAGCCCAGTTTTTTTTATTGCGCCTCTAATCAGAAAAAGAAATTCATTTGATTTTCATAAAACAGTTATTGTGACAAAAACAAGAAGAATAAGTAGTTTAGCCATGGATACAAAAGTAAAATGCGGTGCTAATTACATAAATGGTAGATACGCTTTATTAGAGGCAGAGTCAAAGGGAGCTGATTTACCTATATTAAGAAATAAGGATGGCTTTATTTCTGAAAGTACAGGAGCTTGTATCTTTTTAGTGAAAAATGGAGTGATAATAACACCGTCACTAGACAGCGATATTTTAGAGAGCATTACTCGCGATACATTAATAAAAATTTTTTTAAAAAATGATTATGAAATTGAAGAAAGGCATGTCTCAGAGAAAGACTTAACTGAAAGTGACGAAATTTTCCTTTGTGGAACTTCTGCGGAAATAACACCGATAAAATATGTTGAAACTAAAGATTTTAAAATAGGTGATTTAACTAAATTTATTTCTGAGGAATATCAACAAGCAGTAAGAGCTAAGAATTACGTAAATTATAATTGGACCACAAAGTTTGAAATTTAGAAACTTTGGTTAAAAGTTATTTAAAAAAATGAATTATCGTTCTAAAACAAAAATTTTAAAGGATAAGCTAGATCATCTTAATTCAGAAGCAACGTATATTTTAAAACCAAAAGTCTTTGAGAATGAATATGATTTGTTATTGGGAGCTTTTAAGAAGTATTACAACGACATAAATATCGCCTATTCATTTAAAACGAACTATATTCCGGATTTTTTGAATATTGTAAAAAATAAAAAAGGGTATGCGGAGGTCGTTTCTATAATGGAATTAGAGCTTGCATCAAAAGTTGGCTTTCCTTATAGAAATATTTTTTTTAATGGGCCTTTCAAGCATAAAGAAGAAACATCAAAATATTTAAAATTAGGCGTATTGGTAAATATAGACTCTTATGATGAGTTTAAATGGATTGAAGAATTTGCAAATAGATCAAAAGTCGTTTGTAGAATAGGAATTAGATTAAATTTTAGTTTAATTGATAGTCCCTCACGTTTTGGAATAGACGTTAAAGATGAAATAGTTGAAGAAATTTTTAGAAGATCAAAGTCATCTAAATATTTATCATTGGAAAGCTTACATTTTCATTACGCATCAAGAAAAGTTTCAGCCTGGGAGATATGCACAATGGAATTAGTTTCCTTTCTATCAGCGATAGGCTCTAAATCTCTTAAAGATTTAAAGTTTATAAGTTTAGGAGGTGGAATTTATAGCAGAATGGATAAATATTTAAAAGATCAATTACCTTTTGTTATCCCAAGTTTTAATGAGTACGCTGATAGCTCAATTAAATTTTTATCTGATTTTTTAAAAAAACAAAAGGTGTTTAAAACCTCAAAGCTAGAAATTTTAATAGAACCTGGAACCGCTCTTGCTTCAAAGTCATTAGATTTTGTAGCTAAAGTTGTTAGCATAAAAAAAATTAAAGACATATCTTACATTAACACTACAGGAAGCAAGTACAATATGAATCCATCTCCAAATAGAATTAATAGTCCACTAAAAATATTAAATTTAAGTCAAAAAAACTCAGTTAAAGTCAAAAATGCGAAACTATGCGGATATACGTGTATTGAGTCTGATTTAATTCATGATGATTTCAGTGGTAAAATTGCAGTTGGAGATTTAATTGTTTTTAAAGAAGTCGGTTCTTATTCCGTTGTAATGAAGCCACCTTTTATTTTGCCCGATGTTCCAATTATTCAATTTGATAATAAAAGAAAAAAATTTCAAACAGTAAGGAATAAACAAACTTTTAACGATATTTTTAGTAACTTTGAATTTTTTAATTGATTAACTTATTTTATATAACTAATAATATTTCTGAAGCTCAAATTGTTGACAATTTAGATATAGATTGGATTTTTATCGATTTAGAAAAAATTGGAAAAAAAGAGAGACAAGTTGGTAGAAATACGCTTTTTTCAGATCATTCAATAACTGATATTGAAAAAATAAAAAATAAAATCCATAACACCAAAATAATAGTTCGTTGCAACCCCATTGGAGAGTGGTCTGAGAAAGAATTTAACGAATTAAACGCTAGAGACTCTGAAATTGACATGGTAATACTTCCTTATTTTAAAACAAAGGAGGAAGTGAATATTTTTATCAATCTATTAGATACTAGGAAAATTGAACCAGCCTTATTGGTTGAAACGTTAGATGCAATTACTAACCTTGATGAGATAATAAAGATCTTCCCATTTAGATATCTTCATTTAGGTCTTAATGATTTACATATCGAAAGAGGAACACTTTCAATGTTTGAACCTTATGTTGATGGAACTTTGACTAAGATTTCATCAATTTTAAAAAGAAATAATCAAGATTTTGGCATTGGAGGCATAGGTAGAATAGGTGCAAATATGTCCCCATCTCCAGAATGTATATTGACTGAACATATTAGACTTAAATCTAATGGAGTGATTTTGTCTAGATCATTTAAAGGCAATTTTTTAGAAAAAAATAAAGATTTCTTTAGAAAGGAACTTTCTCATGCAGTTGACGATTTAAGAAGTTATGAAAAAATGGCAAACAATTTAAGCAACTATCAGCTGACAAAAAATTTAAAAAAAATGAAAAAAGAAATGGAAGTAATAAAAAAAAATGAAAAAATATAACAATTTAAATTTGAACTCAGACCTAGATAAAAACAAGGACTTTTTTAATAAAAAAATTAAGGATAAAAAAATTTTGGTAGTTGGGGGCGCCGGAAGTATAGGCCTAAGCTATGTAAAGAAACTTTTAGATTACATGCCATCTAAAATAACAATTGTCGATATTAATGAAAACGGATTGACTGAACTTACAAGAGATTTAAGAAGTTCAAAGTTATTAGATTACAAGCCCGATTACAACACTTATCCAGTAAATTTATTGAGTGATACTTTTGATAAAATATTTAACTCTGACGACTGGGATATTGTTGCAAATTTTTCTGCACATAAACACGTTAGGTCTGAAAAAGATGGAATTTCAGTGGAAGCTTTGATTAAAAATAACGTTTTCGGAACCATAAAAATTCTAAAGCTTTGCGAGAAGAAACCCCCTAAATTTTTTTTTAGTGTATCTACCGATAAAGCTGCTAATCCTGTAAATATTATGGGAGCATCAAAAAGTTTGATGGAAAAAATAATATTATCAAAGAAAAGTAATTTTCGAGTATCTACCGCAAGATTTGCAAATGTAGCTTTTTCTAATGGAAGCTTACTGGATGGGTTTAATTATAGGATAAATAAAAAACAACCTCTTTCTTGTCCTTCTGATATTAAAAGGTTTTTCGTTACTGAGGAACAATCTGGACAAATTTGTTTATTGGCTACTTTTTTGGGCGACTCTGGTAGTATTTTCTTTCCAAAATTGGATTTTGAGAAGGATCAAATCTTTTTAAAGGATATAGCTTTAGAGTTTCTTGAAGAAAAAGGTTTTGAGCCGGTACATATGAGATCTGAAAAAGAGGCCAAAGATTACATCACTAGAAGAAAATCAAATAATTATCCTATTTATTTTTTTAAAACTGATACTTCTGGAGAAAAAGAATATGAAGAATTTTATACTAAAAAAGAAAACATCAGTTTAAGTGATTATGATTCTCTCGGCTATATTTCAGCCAAAAATATCAAAATCTCTCTTGATGAAATATTTGATGACTTAAACAAGATTTTTAGAGAAAAAGACTCTAATAAATCATCTGTAATTAAGGTGTTAAAAAAATATTTACCTGATTTTAATCATATAGAGAGAGGAAAAAACCTTGATCAAAAAATGTAATTTATATTATTTTTTTAAGCGCTTTTTAGATTTAACTATAGCTTTAATAGCAGTGTTGATTTTATTTCCTCTACTCTTGGCGGTAGCAATCATCCTTAGATTTACCGGAGAAGGCCAAGTTTTTTATTTTCAAGAAAGAATTGGATATAAGAATTCAAAATTCATGATTTGGAAATTTGCATCTATGCTTAAAAATTCATTGAATATGGGGACCGGGAGCATAACTTTAAAAAATGATTTTAGAGTTACTAAGTTTGGAAAATTTTTAAGAAAAACAAAAATTAATGAGCTACCTCAGTTATTTAACATAATCAAAGGTGATTTAACTATAGTTGGTCCCAGGCCTGTTTTGGAACAAGATTGGATTTTATATCCTGATTCAATTTCAGATAAAATTTATAATATAAAGCCAGGTCTTACAGGTATTGGATCAATAATATTTAGAGACGAAGAGTCTATATTGTCGTCATTAAAAAACGAAGATTATGAGGAATTCTATAAAAATATAATTGCCCCTTTTAAAGGAAAACTAGAAATGTGGTACCAAAAAAATCAGTCTATGTCAGTAGATTTAAAATTAATCTTTTTAACAGCTTTAGTAATTATTTATCCAACTAATAGACTTCATCAAAAATTTTTCAAAGATTTACCACATAGAAAATTTTAATTTATAAAATAAATATTCAATACATTATAATTTCTATATCTTATGAAAAATTTAAAAAAAGTAATAATACCGGTCGCTGGATTGGGTTTAAGAATGCTTCCAGCTACAAAAGCAATACCCAAGGAAATGTTTCCATTAGCAGGAAAGCCAGTAATTCAACATATCGTTGAAGAAGCCTTGAAATCAGGTTTTTCAGATATCATCTTTGTAATAAATGAAAATAAAGAATCTATTTCTAGTTATTTTAAAAAAAACTCAAAACTAGAATCTATTTTAGAAAAAAAAAAATACAAAGTTTTATTGAAAGAAATTGAAAAGGTTTCAAAAATTGAGACAAATATTGTGAGCGTTTTTCAAAAAAAACCTAAAGGGTTGGGGCATGCAATTTTGTGTGCAAAATCACTTATTTGCGGAGAGCCCTTCGCAGTTATGCTTCCAGATATGATCTTAGATTCAGATTACGAAAACGATAATTTAGCTCTGATGAAAAAAAATTTTGAAATATCAGGAGAATCGTCAATCCTTTTAGGGAGAGCAAGAAAATCTGAGCTAGAAAGGTATGGGATAGCAAAGTTAAAAAATAAAATTAAAAAAAATAACTTCTTTCCTTTAGAGGACATCATAGAAAAACCTAATCCAGATAAAGCTCCTTCAAATTTCTTTGTAGCTGGCAGATATATTTTTGAAAATGAAATTTTTAATTTCCTCAGTAAAGAAAAACCTGATTCTTCAGGAGAGATACAGTTGACTGGAGCTATTTCAAATTTTTTACAGTCTTCAAAACCACTTAATGGACATCTTATTGATGGCAATATATACGATTGTGGGAATGAATTAGGATATTTAACTGCAAATTTGGCTCTTTCCGTTAAAAGTAATTATTTAAAAAGAGAAATAAGAAAGTTTCTAAGAAATAATATTGTTTAGAATACTAAAAAATTTTTTTTCAAAAAAAAATCCTATTTTTTATATAGACTGCGAATCTGAGCTTAATGAGATTTTGGAAGAATTATCTTTAGAAAAAATAATAGGAATTGATACAGAATTTGATTGGCGTAGCACTTACTATCCAAATTTATCCTTAATTCAAATATCGACAAATAAAAAAATATTATTAATAGATTGTTTGAAGTTAAATTGTCTATCAAAATTTAAGTGTATATTTGAAAATAAAAAAATTATTAAGGTTTTTCACTCCATCAGAAGTGACGTTACTGTATTATCTTGTCGCTCAGACTTAAGGTTCACAAATTGTTTTGATATACAAATTGCTGAAAAGTTTTTACATGGAGAAGATCTTAAAAATTACGGAAAGATAGTCTCAGAATATTTAAATTTAAAGATAGACAAATCAGAAACGAATTCAAATTGGATGAAAAGACCTTTTTCAGAAAGCCAAATAAATTATGCAGCTAATGATGTCAGATTTCTTATAAAAATATATGCTAAGCAAAAGAAGATCCTTGAAAAAAAGAATGCATATTTTACTGTTAGAGATCTAACAAAAAAAGAAGTTAGTTTAGGATCTCAAAAATTGCATATTCCGAGATTAAGAAAACTTAAATCTCATAAAAAAATTGAAAAAGATTTATTCATGTGGCGAGAAAATATGGCTATGGAAAAAAACGTTCCTCCATCCTATATATTTAAAGATAAATATTTTAAAAAAATTATAAAAATTTTTGATGAAAATAATTCAATGGATAATCTTTACGATATCTTGAAGAATGAAAATTTAGCAATTAATTTAATAGAGAGTTTTAAATAATGATATTTTTTTGGATAATATATTTCTTTTTATCTTTTTTGATATCCTTTGGTTTTTATAAACTCTTTAATCATTCTATCTTTGGATTTATATTATCGATAATATTGTTTGGGTTGCTATCTGGAGTCTGGTTTATTTATCCAGGGAGTCATGAATTGGCTCCCATTGTTTCAATACTCTTTTTGGAGAATACAATTGTTGAAAGTAATGGATATTTAAGATTATTTAGGCCCTTTTTAATCTCTCTATTTGTAGGATTATTTTTTGGCCTTGTATATGTCCTTTTAAGAAAAAGGTTAGGTTTTAGAAAGAGAGTAGATTGAAAACCTCCAATAATTAACCCCGTTTTTCTTGTAAAAAGAATCTGCATCTAAGATATCAACATTCTGATTTAGTCGCTTTGAAAAAGGGACCTCCTCTGAATATATTTTTTGAAAAGAATCAGGATAAAACTCTTCGAAAGTTTTAAAGATAGACTTTTCGTCTGAAAAAGACGTGGTACAGATAACTAATTCACCATTCTCTTTTAAGAATTCCTTCGAGTTAGATATTACATCTAATATTAAATTTGCTCCAGAATCATCGGCCTTAGGAACTTCCTCAGGAAACCAACCCGTCAATCTTGCTACTTCTTCTTTTACCCCAGATACATCACAACATATCAAATCATATTTTTTTGTAACATTCTGAAATAGATTAGACTCAAAAATATTAACTTCTGTCTTGTTAAGATCGGAATTTTTTTTGGCAAGTTTCAAATGTTCGTCATAAATATCAATAGCATCAACGCTTGAAGCTCCATTTTTAGCAAAATAAATTGCTAGCGGTCCAATTCCACATCCTAAATCTAAAATATTTTTACCTTTAAAGTTTGTATTTAGAGCACATTTTTCACTTAACAAAGTCGGTCTAAAAACTTTCTCATTATATTCAAGCTCAATATTTAAAAAATTTATTTTATTCATCAGAAATTTATTATTTTTGGCGGA
>MDTB01053645.1_pt1 | contig 23880 bp, 11 predicted proteins | sample 811161 | NCBI WGS metagenome assembly MDTB01 (sample SAMN05326650, study PRJNA326480) | marine metagenome | isolation source: seawater | place: Mediterranean Sea | collected 2009
CGTTTATTTTGCCCGGTTCTATCCAAGCTCTTCGGCGGTATGGTATATTCCAATGTCCGCTAGTCATCCCGTTTGCAAAAAACGACGGCCTTCCTCTGGTTGTGGTCCCCGAAGCCACACCGAGATATTATCAGTCGTGGCCGTGGCTAAAGACCACCATGAAGGCATGCAATAAGAACTCTTTCGCGGCGTTTTCGGCCAATGTCCTGGTTTCACTGTTAAAAAACGAAGAGGCACTGAGAAGTTACGTGTGTATCGAGTCCGACTTTGAAAGCAGCGATGGCGATGTGGCCAAGCCCTTCACCATGCTGAAATTTTACCACGACCTCTTTTGTCAGGCAGAATTGAGTTACGTTACATTGAGAAGCGGCGACAACAGCCGGGAAAAACTAAAGGCGCTCCACGACCGTTTTAGGAGCGAGTGTGCCCGCTACGACTTTAGCGATTTGGTTGCCCATTTTGTAGCGTGGACCAACTGTCTCTTCCAGGAGGTCAAATCGTTTAACATTGCGGGAGAGGAATTGCAAATTCTACAGGAGCTGTGCCGGGTTTACAGGAGCGAGGAAGAAGATCCTAAATTCATACCTCTTAACGACGCATACCACAGAGCTTTTGAATTCAGGGGTGCTTTCTACTCGACCGTCTGTTCCGATGAAATAAAAGATCGGGAAAATACCTCAATCCTTGATTATTCCGCGGCGCTCCCCTTGCTTTTTTCTCTGTCGGAAATCTGCACTGACAGAATGAGGTCGTTGTTAGCCTTTCAACAATTTCCTTACACCGTAGACCAAAGTTCTACACTGCAAAAATCTACCCAGTGGTACTCTACCAAAGGGTTTGTGAAAGATTCGGACATCGACCCAAGCGGAAATTTTTTTGATCTGAAGCAAAAGGTTTCGGAAATCTACGCCCTTTGTAATTTTCTCGGCGCGGTGTGTTTGCCACCCGGGCTGAAGAAGCCAAAACGGAAGATGTTTCCATACGGAGGGAATCAGGTGGACCAAGCTTTTGTCCAAATTTTGAGAGAGTGTGTCAACGAGACGAGAGATATGCAAATTATTAACACCTTAAATATTCCCAAAGAGGTGTATGGCCCCATTGTTAAAAAAACGGGCGATTTGCAGTTCTTTTACCCCCTTAAAGATGCAAGGGGGATCTTTGGAGCTAGGTTCAGCAAGTCCATGACGATGCTCCTGAGCCTCGATGCGTCCTGGCTTTTTCTAGAGGACCTGAAGCCTGCTTTTGAATCTACCCTCCCCCCCGCCGAGGTGGCCATGTGGAGGATAGCAGTTAAGTATTCCTACAGGGCGGTTCACAAAGGGTTGCACCAGCTTTTCTACGAAGCTAAAAAGTTCAGGAAAATTTTATCTCCAGCCCTTGAAAGACGGGGTTTTTTTGGAATTCAAAAATACAACACAGAGGTTAACCACCTAAAGAAAAATCTGGCCGAAAACTGGGACCCCGTCCCGGGTCCAGGGTTGGGGTTAACTAAAGACATAGAGGAACAGACCCTGGTGCTTCTGGAGTCGGTGTGTAATTACATGATGCCTGGTACTGATATTGAATGGGGCAATCTTCGAACCAAGTTGGAAATTTTGACCAATTGGCGTACCAATATTACCTCAACCAATGAACTTTTGGAAGAACAGGTGGCCATTATGGCATCAGTTGCCTATCTTTTAATCTTCTTGGATCCTGAAAACAGAGAGGACTACGTTGCTGCACACCAAGGCATCCCGAGAATTCGGGAGATGTTTCTGAAAGCCAGTCAATTGAACTCCGCCGTTTATTCGAAACCTAGAAGGTCGGAATTATTTATCGAAGATGAAAACGAAGACGACGAAGACGACGAAGACGACGAAGACGACGAAGACGACGAAGACGACGAAGACGACGGAGATGACGAAGACGCCGATTTTTGGGTTCCTTTAAGGAACAGGAGTAAAACTATTAATGGTCGGGTTGAAATATCTCGGGTTTGGGAAGAAACCCAGACAGAAGAGACGGTATCGGGCGCGGTCAATTTTCTTACGCATGTATACGTGCATTGTACGTCGGGCATGCAGTTCAATAAATTCAAGAAAATGTGGCTTCGCAAAAGCGTGAGCCCTTTTCTCGTTCAAAAACTCTGGGAAATGTCACCAAAAGAGCTCAGATTTGACCCTGCTGCGGCGACAAACAATTACGAGAAAATGCTGTTCAATGTCGCACAGCCTAAGACCACAGACAACAATGCGAAAGTGTCCTACTTCTTCGAAAATGAGGAAGTCTATGAAACAAGTTCCTGTGAAATTCGCGTTGATAAAAACCAATATACCGTGCGCCTTAAAGTTGAAGGGGAGGAAGAAGACGTGACAGCACCCGATAAGCTAATCACAGCTGGAATTCTTGATATTGTGCAAAGGGGCAAAAAGAACACATTTAAGGAGAGAACTAAAAAAGAAAAACAAGATAGAAGTTTGGCCAAGTTTTACACCAAAGCTTTTATCAACCTGGTCAACCGAATTCCGAAGCCCACCCCGTCGCAGGATAAACCTTTAAGAAATGACAGCGAAAACAAACGGTATTACGAGGGCACGGTTCGCCACTGGATGCTACTCCAAGCCTCTATTGAAATCTTTTGTGGGGAAGCATGGGAGTCTGAGACGGATGTCTTGCCGGCTTCGACTTCGGCTCCGGCTCCAACACCCGCGCTGGGCGGAAAATCAAAGACTACGGATGCGAATGCCTTTTTTGATGCCATTGATGCCACTGATCCAGAAGAAGCGAAAAGAGCTTTCCAAAAGCTGCAAAAGCTGAATGAAAAAACAGGAAAAGCAGCGACGGGGGGAGTAAGAAAAAAAACCGCCAACAAGAAAAAAAGAAGGGCCAGGGCCGCTCCCCCCGAAAAGGACGAGGATATGGACAGTGCCCCAGGCTCTGAACTTCAACCTGATAGTCAGGCGGACGTCTTCTTCAGGGTTCTGTTGGAAATTTTAAAGAAGAACTGCAATCTTCCATTGGAAATGTACAACCTTTACGTATACATCCATGACCGTGTCAAAAGGCTGGATCTCTCTTCGGTTACAGCAAGAACTTCATTTGTAGAGACTTTGGGAATTGGCGGGACTCCGTCTGAACCGGACACCTCCATGAGCGGCGGTGATAACATAGAAGTAGCCGTGAGGCAATGTTACGACGCGTGGATCAACAATACAATGCAATGCTCTGGTTTACAGGAGGCTCTTATACACGATGATTTCAACCGAGAACGTGCTGCTGAATTTCTGGGCGTCGATGCGCCTGTGGAGGGGCCCCTTCTGGTGGTTCTGGTGGTTTTGAAGTTAGCCGGGAAAACGGGCTTTGCTCAGATCCGAGATCTCTGCGTTGATTTGGACAATGCGTTTAGAACATCCAATGACGCTTCGAGCGCAAAGGAGATACTAAAGAACGTCCGAGGGGCCCTCTGCAAGACCCTCAAGAGTCATTCTTCATTGATCCGACTTCCGTCAGGGGAAATTGCGTGGAGGTCGACTTCTACTAAGGGGCAACCCGATAGGGAAATTGAAATTTCAAAATTGTACAATTCCAGATTTGAAGTACCCGCATTTGAAGTGGATGAAGTATTCGAAAAGGTCCGCTATTGGGCTCGGAATTCCAAGATAGCGGATGTAAAGACTAAACGCGAAAATACGGGATTATACAGATCAGCATTAGATGAAGCCAGAGAAATCCCCGACCCTGCTGAACAAAACAAGCGCATTCAAGAGATAACTAATAACATGTGGTCAGTCGATAAGCTGAATGACAAAATTCAAGTCTTGGAAAATGCCTTGGAAAATCCCACTGGACACGACGTTGCCAGTTTTCTCAAGTACATGGCAGTGGATGAGATTCTTATCGGGTTTGACGACGACAACTTTAAGCTTCCCAGCAGGGAAAAGCATAAAATTTCTTTAAATCCCAGTGGTTCTTTTTTTCTTGTTTCCGGAAGCGGCGCCAGCGGATCCCACCAGAAGGAATTCAACTTGAAAAACAATGCCGAGTATATTTTTACAGAGATTGGCAAGTTTTTTTCCGTTTGCAAATCTGACCGATATGTGTTGTCCGTTACAAAATCCGGAGCCACGGTAGGGTCTGCACTGGACGTACTTGATCGCCTGCAAAGATCCATGACGCCAAGCGACGACGGAGTAAATTCGAGAGATGGGATGGAGGATCTGTATGCTCTGTACCTTGGCGAGGTGAACCAAAACGCCTCTCTTGCAAAGGAAAGGGCAGCGGCGGATTTTTTCTCAGAGTTTTATGCGGCTTCCCTCGTGAACGTTAATACTTCTCCGGTGGAAGACGTGGAAGCGCGCCACTTTGATAATTTGAATATTCATACGGATCTCAGTCCCTCCCAGATTGTTTACATTGCCCGCCTGTTGTTGGGAGAGGCGCTTAAAAAATCGTCAGAGACCCGGGGCCTTGGGGATGAGTTTTACAAGCACGTCTTAGAAGTGTCTCGCAGCCCAACCAGCCGAGACGTCCGAAGAAGCGCCTTAAAGGTGTTGTACAACCTGAGGTGGAAGGAGAGCGGCACAATAGATTTGTCTTTTTTGGATGACCCCGCCGAGCCAATTAATTATAAAGACTTGGAAGAGTACAAAGAAGCAAAGAAGGAGCTGGAGGAAATTAAAACCTCAACGATTAATTGGTTTGAGGTGCAAAGCTTTGCAAATAGAAAGGAGATTGCGGAGAAAACATTGAAGAGACTTGAAGAAAGGTACAAAGAAGAACTTGAAAGGTACAACAAAGAAGGATCCGTGAAGAGGCTTGTCAAGTTCACAGCGTGGAACGCGGGGGGGAAGTACACTGATTCTAATTTGGTTCTCGAAAGCAGGGTAGATCTCAGGACTGATAATGGATTGTTTCAGGATTATTCCACAACCCAGTCTAACAACCAAAAGAATTATGAGCTGCACCTGGCACTTTTTGAAAGGATACGCAAACTTCTCAACCTTGTGATTCAAAACAAGAAATACAAAAAAAGTTGGGAGGAGGGAAAAATTTTTGGGGATCGGGACACCATTGAGAGCATCTTGACCATTATTACTCAGTATATACAGAAGCTGAAAACGAACTCGACCACAACGGCCGCGAATCTGTGGAAGGGATTCGATACTATTCTCTGCGTTCCGATTTCGGACGACGAGTACTACTTTCCAAATGTGCTGGCGTTTTTGTCGGAGTTCTGCAAGCTTATGAACAGAGATGTGGACCTGTTCAAGTCATTCTTTGAGGACGAGGATGATCGTGATTTTTTTAAGTTTACGACGTTTTACCCAGACGATAACGTTCAGGCGCGACAGAGTGGGGCCGGGGAGTTAGACGATGATGACCTCGAGGCCTTGCTGTGCGATCTTGTCGCCAAAGATTTAGATCTCGATTTCGATGATCTTGAAAAAACACAGTTGGTGGATCGCCTTACCGATGAGGGCAGGATCATTCAAATTGGTAAAATATTGAAGAACGGGAACCGCCCTTCGGTCCTGTCTCAGCTTCAATTGTTTAAAAATGCAAATGGTCAGCAGTTGGGTACAGACAAAATTAGTCATGTCAACACCCCGGACAGTTTCAAGAACACAGTTCAGAGTATAGGCACGTACCAAAAACTTAAGGATGAAGTCATTGGAACGGTTCGCGGTGTGGTGAAAGATATCTTGATTAACTATGCCGAAACAACTACTCGGGGATACATAGAAATTGAACAAGATGAAGACGAGGAAATTACGAGTTCTATGGCGTTGGCGTTTAAAGTTCCAGATTTTGTTTTGAAGGAGCCCATCAGCGAAGCTGCAAGCTATCTTAGCGGATCCGGAGTGGTCCCTTCCCCCCCCGTGACCGCAACTAACATAGGGGGAAGTGGAATTTATGAAAGCAAGGAAGATGATCAATTGCAAGTTACCTTTCGAAACGGGCAGCTGCTGAGTACCAACGTTGTTGAGTTGTCCATTCCCTATGGGGGGGAGCGATTTGTGTACCGGGACGTCGATTTTAGCGCGGAAATTGTAAGGGGGGAGTGGGAGAAAGCTGTTATGCAAGTCTCTGAAAAGTGGAAGAGTCTGCCAACCGGCACATCGAGTGAACCCGATGACTTTAAAGAGAGCAGCGAGTACAAGGACTTTGTTTCTCTTGCGACAAAGATGCTAGAGATGAGGCACAGAACCCGCCTTGTGAATTTTTACAGCGCTAGAGAGCGTTATGACAGGCTGGTTATTGATTTAGGGCACACCAATGTCATAGCCAGATTTCTGGGGCCGTCTAGGAAATATAGCGAATTTACATGCGAGAAAGGAGTGGTCACAGACCACTACCGGTACGATCTGACCAACTGCTGGGTCCCCACAACCAATGACCCGATGGAAGAAACCGATGAACCGGCAAAAGAGTCTCTGTATGACACATTTCCGGCGCTAGAGAGCATTTATCGCCAAATAATGGCAGACAGTAAATACGTTATCGAAGCCCGCACTGCCTGCGTTGAAGAAAGCAGGGGCAAGGATGAGGTGGTCGGGTGTATGGCAGGGAGGACAGCCGGCATGTCCAACGCCCAGTTTAACATTGATTCAAGTGGCTTTGGCTTTGGTATAGATCTTTATATTGATCCCACCACAGGAAACGACACCGAAGTTTTGGTCAGTTTGCAGGAACACAACAGCATATTTTCAGATTCGCTGGTTTACCTGGATGAATACGAATTTGTAAAGGAAAATAATGATCCCGTAAGAGGCTCTGCTTCATTTAAAAAATTCAAGGGGGCTGAACTGGACGACTATTTTGAATTTATGAAGCAGTACAACCCCAGTTCAGATAACTTCAAGGGGTTTTTAACCTCGTCAGAAACCTTGAAAGTTTTCATGACTACGACTCTGACCGCGGAAGAGAGGGAGAATATGATCGAGCAAGCCTTGCTGGCAACCATGGAAAAAATGGGAGTTTCCAGCCTGGAGGAATTCAAAAAAATATATAGCGCGGAGGTCGGCGAAAGTTCGGCCATGGAAACCACATCTTTTACCGTAGCGGAGCTCCTCAATACCCCTTATAACGAAGCCATCGCCGAGAACATGCGGGGTGCGCTTCTTTATTTTGCGTGGAGCGCTTGGGTGTCGCCGCAGTACCCAAAGGAGGTTGCTATGACAATTTTGTCAAGCGGGGACTTGCTTTGGGATGATACAGAAATATTGACTGTCATTGAAAATACGGAAAGTGCCATTAAAATGACAATGAATACGGAAGAAAGTGAATTGAAGGAAACAGACATCTTGACAAAGGAAACTGTTCAGGAGGAGCTGTGCACGGGAGGGGGGGGCAAACTTTACGGAGAATCCCTGGCTTTTGCCTGCTATGCTGTTATGTGGAAACTTCTTTTTGACGGCGAAGACAAGGACATTATCTTCATCCCAAAGCCCTCTTACAACGACGGAGATTATGATCACCTCAACGACAAAGACACCCAATTTATGTATAATTTGGAAGATGATTTAAACGATACAACGAAGGGGTTGCTCAATGACAGTGCATGGTTGGAACTAAAGGCTCTATACGAATATGAATCTGTTTTAAAAGCTGACGAAGAAGAGCAGGATACGGACGAGTACAAGGAGAAAAACGCAAAGTATGTTCTGTACACCGAGAAGCTCAAAAGAAAACTGTACAGAAAAATCAAGTCTCTGGACGGCACCGTTAATTTTCACGTTGATATGTATGTGGTGCCCAACCTTGAAGATGACTTTGAAAAGTCTATTGAATCCGATGGGAATGTCCCGTATCCCAAGCTAAAAAAAATATTGGACAACGTTACTCTTGAAGAACTAGTGGCAAACTTTATTCAAATGATAAAGGCTACACCCAAGCTGAGGCGAGTGCTCCGCGTTCCCACCAACTGGGCTGTTTTTGAGAATGAAACCCCAGTTCGGCAGGCAGTGTTCCTGGCAACTCTTGAAAGGAAGGCGAGTAAATTTGTAGATGATACTTCGATATTCAAAAGCAAGGACAAGAGCGAAGCGGAAGACGGCGACGACGCCGATGCCGACGGCTTTTTGGATATTGTGGGCGATGAGAGCGCCAAAGCAATTAAGGCCGAGGAGTACTTCTGGTCCAAGATGAATGTTTACGAGGACAACGAAAACTTTGAAAGTGGCGCCTTTAAAGTGTCCTGGTTCACGAGACTGGCGTCGGGCGCCAGAGGAATTTTCTTCTCCGCCGAGGAGTTTAAATCCCACATGCAGGACCAGATTGGGATATTCTTGCGCCACGTCCTGTATTCCCGCGAGGGCAGACGGTATGCCTCTCACCTGGCAAGCGCGGTGGCGGAAACCGAGAATCCCAATGCGCCCACGTTTGGTCCGTACAACATGAGGCGTCTGTGCCAAAATGTTAAAATGCAACCTTACCCGGAGTACCGCGTTTCTGCAATTTCCGCCGCTTCCCTGCATTCAGTCCTCAAGCTGCTCTGTTACATTGGGTATTCGCTTCCCGGCTCGGGCATTGAGGTATCCGAGTGCGATATTATGGAGACTGCGCCCATATCACAGCAAAGGATTATGCAGTTTCGAGAGTCGAGGGTTTGCCCCGAAGATATGAATGTTGAGGGAAAGCCTAGGTGGCTCAAATTTTGGGACTACACTCAGCAATACCCATGTTCCTACAATGGGGGAAAAAACGACGAGAGAATACCAGTTCCCTCGGAGGATAAGGTGTTGTACCTCAAAACTCATTTGCTGTCGACTGTTGTCCCTGATGTTAGAACCTGCCTTCACGGGGCAAAATTTTCCGGCCTGCCAATGTTTTCTCGGGGGAAACTGGTTAATTCAACCGAGATTCTTTACGTCCTTCAGGATTGGATGTATCGCGCATACAAGGCACTTTCCCCAGATCCCTCGGAGTGGGCAGAAAAGATCCCTCGGTCTATGTTCTATATTTGGCCGTGGGAGCATGGCCACGCATGGGTTGATTCTGGGATGACTTTTAATGATACCATTCGGTGCGCCCGAAGCGGGACCGACGGGAACACCCTCATTGCTCTAAAGCCTTACGAGTTTGACGACTTTGACTCTGATCTAAATGAAACAAACGGCAGAGCAATTAATTACGGAATCCCAGAGGTGATTGTCGCAAAAGTTTCCCCTGAAACGTGGGAAAGCACGGGTGCTATCGAGCAAAACGCCGAAGAACACAGGTGTACTTCGGATAGCTCGGGCCCCGCTGACTTCAAGTATGAGTGTATGTCGCTTACAAAGGGCGCCCTGGGTCTGGCTTGGCTTCAAAATACCAACCCAAAAGCCCGTAATATTCCCCTTATAACGCGCAGTGGAGGGGATCCTGAAACAATGCCGGACGCGGCCGCGACATCTGATAGCACCATCACCGTAGAGGAGGCGCTCAACCATATTACTGGGATCGAAAACGACGCATCCTTTGATTACGAAGAATTTATGAGCGCAAAGGGCAAACCGAACTTCCATGACTACTGCAATAACAAGCTAACGCAGCTAGCGTTGGAGAGACTTGAGGAAGAGTACGGAAAAGAAGCTACAAAGACCCTGGATGTGAATGACTTGGAGAGAGAGTTTGCATACAATAATATAGCGTGGCCTCTTATCGCCAAAAGATTTGAGGACGTTAACGGTGACAAGGCCTCGAGCTATTTACAGAAGGAAGTTCCTGGCTTGCAGTTTGTTCGTGACAGTAATGACTTCATGCTTGGGACTAACGGGATGCGTATGGACTGCTCCACTGCTAACCAGTACGCCCGGTGGGCCAAGAGTTATTTTATGGACATCATGGAGGGGGACTCGGGTAAATTGGTTGAGCAGAAGCAAATCAAAAGACGATCCGGCAATATTTGGGGAAATCTTGCTGGAAGTGGTTACAATGTTAGGCCCTATTATGGCTGGTTTATTATCTCGGATGCATCGAAGGACACCAAAAACCCTATTTTAGCGGTGTCGGTTGGGTACAGGGACCAGTACATTTGTATTGACTTGACCGATGAATCAAGGGAACCCGGGATTCAGCTGCGACATCCGTACCACACGGAAGTTCCCGGGGGTTTTGTGCGCGCTTACCTTCTTCGAGAGGATCCGCCGGCCCGCCCGTCTGTTGCATATCCTATTTCATATGTTGTGACGCCGTCGGGACCCGTGTTTCTTGGTGTAAAAGATGGCGTGATTTCAAAGAACAACGAACTCATGTGCAATATTTTCAAGGATCTCAATCAAGATAGTCCGAGAGGGTTTGTCAAAACCCTGCAGGACGTGGCAAGGAACTTGGGATGTAGTGGTGTGATATCAAGCGTGGGAAACCGCGTGTCACCCTTTGTCTTCTGCTTCCACTCCGTGGACATATTGCGGAGACACGGGTTTCTTGATAAAAAGAATTCAGGATTTTATGCTATCTTTGCCTACTACATCATGGTTGAAAAAATCCTCCAGAAGGGTGACAAATGCGAGTGCCTCGATTCTCTCCAAAATCACATTCAAAGTGACCAGAAAAGCGCCCCGGTATCCCTTGATCAAAAAGATCACGAGTACATCGATCTACGTTCGGAGGTCCCCATTCAGAAAAAAAAGCGGGATTTTTCTTCGAACGCGGCCTACGAACGGTACAAAAGCATGTTTACAGCGCATGAAAAAATGGCTTCGTGCTTTGAGGCCATATTTAATATTCTTAGCCCCACCCAATTAAGCGCGGTCAAATCACACGAGGAAAGAATGCTGCAATCGTTTTACGGTGGCGCCAATTATGCGTCTCTTCCGCTTGAGCGCAAACTAGAAGTCAGCACTGCCCTTGCGCTTCTTGCCTTAACTAATCTTGTTGAGATGGGGTTTAATCTTTTTCAAGAGAACAGGGCGTCTGCTGGCCCAGACTTAAAGAAAAAAACAATTTTGAAGGGTCAAAAAGACAATGCACTCAAGAAACACAAATGGATGTTTCCATCTCAAATGTCGCAGATGGATAAATATGTCAAGCACCTTCTCACGGGATATTCGGAAATCACGACAAACTCGCATAACTCGCCCACCCTCAATGCACTTCTGGCCGTTTTGTGCCAAGTGTATGGCCCGGCGGACGCGTGCATGTATGAGCAAGCGTCTCGATGCAAGGGTGTATTCAAAGTGTTTGTGACTATGAGTCAAACGGGTGGACCTCTTAATCGCGAAGTGCTAGATTTACTCTGTTTACAGGATGGAAACCTGAAACCTGCCCTGCTGCATTACATGGAGCGGAGTGTTCTAAGATGCTACAATTTAAATATCGACCAAAAATCCAAGGATATGGACGATATTCTGGCCGCTTTGAGACGCTCTTATCCCCCTATTCTCCTGGATTACGGAAACAACGGGGCAACAAATAAAGATTTCGATGATAATTTGCAGAAGTACAACAAGTTCATGGAAGAATCTTACTCTTCGGAAAATTGTAAAATTGCAGCGGAAAAACGAATATCAGCGAACGAGAAACTCAGGTATGGCCCCGTTTTTTCTGGTGGCGGAAGCGGAGATGGCTCGAATTTTAATGTTGAACCCAAGCCCAAGCCCAAGCCGAAGAGCCAGCCGAAGAGCCAGCCGAAGAGCCAGCCGAAGAGCGAGCTGAAGAGCCAGTCCAAGCCCAAGAGCCAATCCAAGCCCAAGAGCCAGAGCCAGAGCCAGAGCCAGAGCCAAAAAGCAAAGGCCAGGGCCAAGTCCAACCCCGCGGAGAAGCCACCGCGGGATGCCTATCAGGTTCAGGGTTCATATAGCCTTATGCCAAATTTCGCGAAGCCGTGTTATAACGCTGATAACTCTTGTTACGCCACCAGCATCATGGCGGGGGTTTACGCCCTAGGAATTCAAGAGGCCCAAACCTTTATGACGAATTGCACTGAAAGAACTATGTTTCAAGAGTTTCTAATTAATTATGCAGGAGGCGAGTTGTCTTCTCAAAGAGATCCCCTTGAGGTCCTCCAATTGCTTCTTATGATGAAACCTATTTTAACATATAATGAGGGGGAAGCCAGAATACGAAATTTGATGGAGAAGATTTTTGCACTTTTTGGAGGCGCTGGAGACGAAAGATTTAAAACGGTGATCTCGCACGTTTGCAAAGACGGGGGCCAAAAAATTGTTGACAAAGAAGAATTGAGGGTTATCTTTCCCAATTTTAGCGTGTTTGGAGACGTCCGGGATGCAGTCAAGTATGGATTTCCGGAAACAATGAAAATGTGCGATATACCAGGCGGGATGGAGGCTTACCCACAGTGGAAGGAACTCGTAGAAAGCAGAGACCTCGCTGCTGAGACATGGTATTTTCCGCCCCGGCAATTGGCATCCAGGAAAAGTGTAAACAATAACAGGAAGAGAGACCAGGCATGGAGAGACAAATCAATAAAGGAACATTTTAATGGAAACGAAGAGGCGTTTGAAGAACGTCTCCGAGAACTGGATCAATTCCAATATCAGTTGCAATTGTGCGACGCGGCTAACCGAATGTTAAAAAATAAGTGCTGGGATGAAAAGAAAGAATTTGAATCAATACACTACCAATATATTTACACCGGCGACAAAGAAGCCGCTGATTCATTTGCCATTTTTTTCAATCCCTTTGAAAACAATGAGGCACAGTCAGTAATGAGGCAAGGCTACCGCCTTACGAACGCAGATGAGGTTGAGGTTTCACTTGGCCCCGGCGAAGGATTTAAAAAAGCTCTTTTGATGGGCGTTTTTTTCAAAACCGGAGACCCACTCTCGGGGCACTATGCGGCAAAAATAAGATTACAAGGTGGAATCCGCGTTGTGAACGACTTGGATATCAATAACAAACAAAAAGATTTGTTTCCCGATAGGATGGTACAAATATACAATGGCGACGGTACCTACCTGCCGTATGTACTACTTTACAAATTTGAAAATTGAAAGCCCGTAAAATAAAATAAAATCACTTTATACCAATTATGGATAATAATAAATAAAATGAAATGAGCCTTCATGACCAAGGCGCGTCTACCCCCAAGGGGATTTTTACAGGGTATATTAATGTTTCACCCCTGTCGGGTATAAGACATGGGCAACTGCTACGCCGTGGTCCAGCAGCAGGATGCTCAAGAGGCCACTCAGATGCTGCGCAGGCTTGCGATACAGCGGAGAATGGTGGGACAAAAACTCGGACAGGCGGTGATTGACGCTCGGCAGCCTGAAAACCGGGGCCGCGCTGCTATACTACTCAAAAAGGTCAAAAACCTTCAGAACCAACACCAAGCTCTCGATTCCGTTGAGACACAGCTTGAAACAATAACAGATATAAACGCCACACATACAGTATTATCAAGTGTTTCGAGTTTGTTCAGCGTCGACACGCACCTTCCGGACATTGACTCAATAGGGGACATCCAGGACGCGCTTGCAGAAAGCCAAGAGCGATGCGCCGAGGTCGACCAGGCTTTGAGGGACGGGTTTTCGTCCGCCCAAATTCCAGACAGTCAGCTAACAAGCAGCCAGATTCAAAGCGAACTCGACATAATACTGGGCCTCGTCGACGACCCGGGGCCACCTCCACCCGCGGCCTCCACACCATTGGAGAAAGTACAGACGAAACCGAAGGAAACAGCAAAAAAGTCGCCAAAGCTGACGTTCCCAGACCCCCCGATTCCGATGTCCTCTCCGATGGCCTCCACTTCCCGCCAAGCCTCTCAAGAGAGTGGGGCCCCCAAAGTAAAACAACAGGGGCACACAGAGCAGAGGCGGCGCTTGGTTCTTTCCTGATTACGGCCCTCGTTGTGCCCGCGTTTTATCTCCTGGGATTTGCGGCCCTCGAGAGGTACGGCGCCAGGCTGTCGGAGCGCTCGGCGCGCGATATACTCATCACTTACATGGTGCTGACGGGAGTTGCCTTCTATTGTTTTATTTACATGTGCATAAGCTCTTTCCGCGGAAGGCGAGCTATAGATCCGTCCTTTGCGGCACCACGTCTGACCCTGTTTCTCGAGATTCATCCGATCAGCTGGATTTTTCCAATTGTTGGTTACCTCCGGGGATTCATTGGGTATTCGTTCATGAGGTGGGCCCTCAACGCCACGGCCTTTGTCCTCCTCGTTCTCGGTCACACGGTTCTCCGTCCTGCGTACATTGACTCGTGTTGTTATGCCGCTGAGGTCTTTGAGGATGATAAAGTGGGATCGTGCTCGGATCGCACCCTGCGAGACGGTCTGGGCTTTAACGCGTGTGACCCCGATGGGTATAGCGACGAGCACAAGACATACATCAAGGTCGCTTACCTGCTTTTGGCCGTATCGGGAACCATGCAGCTTCTGAACATCATGACGGTGGATTGGGATATTATTAATCGGATAGGCGAACTTCAGCGCGAAATTGCAATGGGCGGGGCGCGCGTCAAATACAAACTGTCACAGTCGGAGGACGACCCTGAGATGACTGTAAATTTGCGCCTTATCATGCAACTCCTCGGGCTTCCAGAGCGCCTAGAAAAGCTGTGCTTCCCGGGGTATACGCCGCCAGCCCTTGCCACAACCACGGACCCCTTTGAGCTTATTCGTCGCCGCCAGAAGCGGATTCATGAGCACCCGCACTGGGCGCATCCCGGGATGTTGCGCCTTCTGTGTCTGGATCCCGTATTTGGATGCGTGCTAAGCGTGCAGGATTTTGTCGCTTACCACGACCTCCGGGGGGCAGCCCGCATTTTTATGAATTTTTTTGGCGTCGGCCTCTGCTTTCTGGCCATTGAAGTTCTCCAGCCCATGCACAGGGCCTGGTGCTGCTACGGCAAGGGCAGTAAAATATGGGAAACTCACATCAACGGGACGTACTACACATGTCTGGAGCTTGCGGACAAGGGGATTGCAGATGTGTTCTACAATAGTCCCACACTGCCCAATGGCGAGTGCATGCGGTACGACTCTATAGGATTGGCGGCAAGCTGGACTCTGGCCATTGGCCTCGCCTTTCTCATTTTTAGCGCTCTCCTCTGGGTGTACACATTTGTAGCGGCTGAGAACTCGTGTAGGCGGATTTCCCATAACTGTGCAAGGTTGGTTCGGCCCAGCGAACGCTTCCTGCTCCTACAGGTCTACGATTGGATCGGTATAGATCACGGAAAAATTAAGTTGGTGTGACCATCACATAGTACGGTACCTTACTTTACTACAGTACAGTACTGTTCAGTACTGTATAGTATTGTACTGTATAGTTGTACTGTATAGTACTGTACTGTATAGTACAGTACTGTATAGTTGTACTGTACAGTACTTACTGCATAAAAATATATACGTTATTTCTACTGGGATTTCGGTAATTTTGGGTGTTTATGGATGGAATTGAGACAATTTCTACTGGGATTTGATGCAATTTTGGGATTTCCACTGGGAATTGGGTGATTTTCCAATATAAATTCCTAATAGGGGTCTTATGGATGAAACCAGTAGATTTTCTACTGGGATTTTATCTTAAACGTGTAGGGTTTAGAGGGGGGGGGGGTATTTTTTGGTTCTTTTGCTGACCCCGACATTCCACTAGGAACCGACACCAAAAAAAGGTCAAAATCATAGTGGAAATGTTTTTTTTTCACACGCAAAATTTCCATTTAGAGTGCACACTTTCAAAATTTCCACTGGGTACCACGCAAATTTCCTCTCCTGGTCGATTTCCACTGTGATTTGGGTTGAAATAGTGTATCAATATTCTCCTGCAATCAGATTTTTTTAAGAGAGACGATGAAGAATAATTTTCTCAAGACTTATTAAAGTAAAACATTATCTATATTTCCAAATCACACTGTGGCGTAAGCTAGATATATTCAACTTCCGGAAAAATATTGTATTGTAGCGTAGCCACGATGGCCTCGCAGGCATTACCCCTTGACAATGATTGCAAATACAACTCTCTCCTGTTTCCCGTCAAGCGTCTTGTCGAAGAAGCAAGGTCGGGAAATCTCCAAAATCTAACGTATGACAACATCAACGGCAATAATGTTCTCAGTGATTTTCTTAATATTGCAAAACGTCAGACGAAACTGTGCATGGGAACAGATTGGCGGCCTTACATGCCTGGCCAGCCGCAATTCGACGGTTTTCATAACAAACCCGGCATTGACGTAAAACCAGATAAGGTACAAAACCGTAGGGAGCTGAAAAAAGGTATTGAAAGTTCAATTGACGGCGATTGCGTGTATAATTGGAATGCAACTTTGGGTGAAAGATTTTATGTAGGAGGATTTGAGGAGCAAAATGTTGTATACAGAGAGTCTGAGATAAGATATGATGCCTTTAGCATTCTTTTGGAAAACGCCGTTTCAGAATTGACAATTGATGTTTACGACAGAAAACCCAACATGCCAGTTTTAGTCAAGTTTGAGCCGTTCAAAGAACTTCGTGAAGAGGGGTCCTTTACAAAAGAGAGCAAAACAATAAGGCATATGGGAACTGAAAAACAAAAGAGAGAATGGAAAGACGCATGGCAAAATCTCGAAGAAGCTTCAAAAATGACCGATGAATCTGCTCGCGAAATTGCAGTACAAGCAAAATGGGATAATATTCATAGACTTGGTGCTGTCTATGCTGATTATTTTAATCGTACAGGCGCAGCATGGCGCACCTTGGCCAAAACGTTTGACTCCGATAACAATGGAAACTATCGCTTTGTGACGCCTCTGGCAATGCACAAAAATTACAGGTACAAAATGGGATACTCCTATGCTAGGAGGGGCCGAGATGCGCAAAGAAGGAACGTGTGGAATAACGGCAACAGGCTACCTGGAGAGCTGCACCTCAGAAATGCCTCGGATTCTATTGCCCCGACCTCCCAGCGCGCCAAATATTACGACTATGTCAAAAACATGGTTGCAAGGGATGATTACACTTTTAGCGATCTTATGCCGCAGACGCAAAACCGCGCACGTTCACGGGCATTCTACAACGTGAGCAACGCTGATATGAACGAGAGCCACGAAGAGTACATGAATAGATCAAGTACGGCGGAGTATGAAGATGTGGGGGAAGTTGATGCGGTGGTTGTCAATGAAATTGGGTATTCTTTTTGTTAGTGTAATTTTATATCATATAAAACGAACCCGAAATGGCCAACCGTGCTTAATTTTCCACTAAGATTCGCGCATAAGACGGACCACCCCAGACCAAAAAATCATCGGGTACTTTATAGATCTGCCTGCCTGTATAAAAGCTATTAAAAAGGTGTGGTAAAGGCATGAGTTGGCTTCGGCCTGCTCAGATGGTCATCGCCTGCCTTGTGATCGCTCTTCCCGTGGCCTTGTCGTGTGGGCCTCTTGACGTGTGGGAGTTTTTGGGGTCGATGTCGCAGGGGTGTCGCATAGAAGGGGGCTGTCTCTACGGTTTAAAGGAAACCCATGCAATGTGTGCGGCCAAAACCTGCACACATGGATCTTATGTGATGAATTCCTTTTGGATCGAAGATTCATCTAACTGCCAGTATGATAGGTTTGTTGCTCCGTTTGTAAATCAAAATAACGGAGTATGTGGGCAACAAAGCGCCCTTGTTGGACGAGGGCATTTTATGAGCGCCAATTCAACAGTTATGTACATCACCGATGACGATGATACTTACCCGGGCTTTGAAATGTGTGCTAACTTTACTATGACTCTGTCGCCAACATTGATACCCACCGAGACCCCTACTGGTGAACCTTCACAATTTCCAACAACGGGGTCGCCCACTCTAGATCCAACTACCGAGCCAACCTCGCGGCCCACCTCGCAGCCCAGCACTTTGAAACCTACCTCGCAGCCAACCTCGCGGCCCACTTTGGAACCTACCACTTTGGAACCTACCTTGCAGCCAACCTCGCAGCCCACTTCGGAGCCCACTTCGGAGCCCACTTTGGAGCCCACTTCGGGGCCAACCATACACATAACAGCGGGGTTTACTCAATCACCCACACCGGAACCGACTCAGAGTCCGACGCAGGAACCCACACCGGAACCGACACAGAGTCCGACGCGGGAACCGACACCGGAACCGACTCAGAGTCCGACGCGGGAACCGACGCGGGAACCGACTCAGAGTCCGACGCGGGAACCGACGCGGGAACCGACACAGAGTCCGACTCAGAGTCCGACTCAGAGTCCGACGCGGAACCCGACGGTCTCACGCATTGCAGTGGCAGTTCCAGAACCTGAAAATGATACCATTGTTCCTGCCAATCCGTTTGAAGACAGCAGGGAGGCGAATGGAGCTACGAGATCGGATATTTCATCTGATTCTTCTGCTTCAGGTGGTGACGACAAGAACACGGGGATTATCATAGCAGCGGTTGTTCCGTCGGTTCTTGCTATTGCCGCTATCATTTATTTTACTTACAGAAAAACGAAAAGCAAAAAAGGCGAAGTCGTCCCCAAGCCCAAGCAGGGAAAGGCGAAGGAGGCAAACCCAAAGAAATCTAACATAGGCGCCTTATTATTTTAATTTGTTGGAATCAGTATAATCAGTATTAAAATATTACACCTGCACAGTAAAGCAATCCCATTTTATCAATCTATTTTAATACTCCAGTTATAAAGCGATGCTATACATTCTATAAGTGCACCAGTAGCTAGGATAACGTGCCATGGTCTGTTGTCAATTTGGAAGGCGAGGAGTACGAGAAACGCGGAGGCGGCCACAAGTGTGGTTTTCATACTGGGCCCAGTGGCAACCGCGAGAGAGAAGAACACGTACGCGGGTACAAAGGCCGTGAGAACATTCTCCCCCGATGAGTTTAAAAGCCCGTAGAGAAGAACGAGGAGGGACAAAAAAATCTGGGAAGCACAAACGGGACTCCGAAGATCGTAATAAAGATAGTGGTAATAAGAGCAAAAGATCCCGAACGACCCCCAAAGAAGAACAAGAAGCTCCATCAAACAACAAGGAGCCCAAGTTTAACCCCTTTGAAGATGCAGTTCTCAATTCAGGTTCCGACGAAATTGTAAGTTTTCTTGGCCAAGCACCTACAGCAGCAGCAGCAGCACATCACCTGTCTGTACACGCACCACACAACCGCCACTGCTATGCATACCAGCAAGACAAGAAGAAAAATAAGGAGATCACCCTCGTCTGACAAATCCATTTCCCTTAGGCTTATATTGTGAGAGAGGTACAGTCGTGGATATTCAAGCACAAGGATATGAACGACTGGTATATTTTCTCTCTACTCTCTCACAATGAATATGATTTATACGACGAAAATGATATGGATATCGTATTGTATGCGGCGGACATGACTGGGTCTAAAGTGCTCTCTGGCAAGGGGTCTGGACCCGATATTGTTCATTACTACTACGGCAAAAAGTGCTACCGGGCACACAAACGCGACGCATTTATTGTCAATGTCAAGCTTCTCCACATGCACATCAACGGGAGAGTGAGTACACCACTTTAATTGTTTTTCTTAGACCCCCCCTGGCCGTTCGCTAATCCCAGCTTCGCGCTTGCCAGCTCAGCTGTGTTCCTAAAGTAATCGCTGAGATTTTCACATATGTCCAGGGGAGGCTCGAGCATTAGCAGGGTCACCTCGGTGATGACCGAGGGGCAGAAAATGGCAAGAAAGGTGAAAAAGAAGGTCACAAGGAACCGCGGGACCCCGACGGTCTTCAGCCACAGAAAAAGAGTCAGGCACAACGCGGCTGGGACGTTGAGGCTCATCATGCAGTGAAGGAAGCCCATAGTAATTACCATACCCTCGTGAACCTTGCTCATCTTTTCGTGTATTAAAATCTTGTATGTCTGTTCGTTGCTTATTGTGCGAACGACGGATATGTCTTGTTGCGGGGTTACGGGTAATTTCTCTTTTTCTAGTCGTGGTTTCTCTTGGTCGTCGGTGGCCTCGGTGCCGCCCTCGCAGGAAGGGGTGGTCTGTTCCTTCTCTGATACCCCATTATCTTTCTTCTCCACAACAGGAGGAAGAACAGGAGTATCCCCGTTGCCGTCGCAATCATCTGAAGGCTCAGCCCGGGGCGTCTGAGATTCCGAAGATTCATCCATCCCGCACCTGGGAGATCTTCCTCTTGGCTTTTTCGCAAAAAGGGCCTAAAAGCACAGTAGTTACCACGGTACTGGAATTCGATTCTCCGGGTGTTTTTTGGAATGAAGGCGTGTACTAGCACGTGTCCAGTTTCTTTGTTTGTAGCGTATCCCTGCTCTATATAATCGGTTTCATCAACAGTCATCAACGTAGCCACCCCAATCACTGTTCCGTAGACCACCTTGCGGCTGGACCCGGTGTCCTCATCCCCGTGCTTATCGGGGTTAATGCTTTGCGTTAGCTCATAGCTGTGCCCGTAGGTTTTTCGTTCCGATTCTGTCCGTGAGAGACACTGTCGGCACACCGTGTCCGTCGGATCCCACGCAAAGGATCCACACCTCGGATTGAAGTGGCAGGCCCGGCGGCACTTCCCGCGGGGCATCGTGTCCGGAATGGCTGCCGGGGGCGACTTGCACGTCGAGGCCTCGGATCTTTTATTACAGAGGTAAGCCAGGCCGTGTCCGCGATATTCAATGGGGCACTGTGGAACGTCGTCGCATCTAAACTCGGACAACTCCCCGCCGAACAAAGGCGCTATTTTACCACTACTTTCGTGAGCCGCGCTATATTTGTAACCAAATAACACAATCAATACAATAAACCTGGCCACCGATAGATGGCCCATGGCTCAACCGCCTGAAATACCCGGTCTCACTCTGTCAACAACCCAGCGGAACGCGTGCACTTACATTTCCTTTGAGAGTTGGGACTTTCAGCAGGCGTGGGAGGTTTTGAAGGTTTGTCCTCGACATTGTTCTCACTCTGCTGATTTCTATATTAAATTTCCCTGCTTCCTTCTTATAGCAACACGGGACAATTAGCTGTAACATTATACCGTGCGCGGAGGAAGACTGCGTTGAGATAGAGGTTTACTTTGATCAACTGTCAGGATCAAAGCGCACCCGCGACACCAGCGATAAAGACAGAGACACCGGTATAGATACTGTTTCCCATTCTCAGTCGTCAGCATACCATACCTGGCAGTACGTAGTGGGTTCCGTGAGCCTTGCCATCGTACTCGGTGCGGCATGTCTCTAGCCGACGGCACTAATTTCAGCTGGGAGTCTATGTGCGAAGATCAAACGCCCTCGGATCTTCGCATAGACAGGAGCGGAAGACGGGCTTGGGGCTATCGACGACTCCGACTGCCCGCCCTCATGATGTTTGCTCGCAAGAACAGGTGCAAGGTCACAGTAAGAGCTCCCTACGTCAACTTGGAAGCCGTTAAAGAAGAGGACGATGACTCGGAAACCAGGGAGGAAACAAGTTTTGTGGGAATCAATACCATCAACGAAGACGAATGGGATGACGACCTTGACGTGCCCCACAGCCAAAGAAACAGAAATAGACCCATATCAAAATCCATCATGGCCAAGTTACAGGGCATCAGCAAAAAAAACGAAGAGCGGTGCATCAGTATTTTCAAGGTTCTGTCCTACATTGAAACCCACAAAATCAACTTTCGTCTCTTCAATCCGCGAGGCGAGAGGGCCGGGGTCAAGCTGGTGTTTCAAATCACCAATGCCTGTCTCACGCACGAAGCCCTTACTCAGATTGACCTCTTCAGTTTTGTAAGAGACGCAACCCTTAGACTGAACCAGGGAAAGGTCTTGACCTTTAAAATAGTCATACGTTAAAATTAAAGTATTATCTAACTTGTGCAGTCTTCCGGATTCCCAGCAACCCTTGGAAAACTCGAAGTATAAATCTCCGACTCTTACTATTTTATAAGGCACACAATGGATTTTTCAAGCACAACCCCTTGCGGCAGCGGAGGTTTTAGCGTGTGCGAAGCAGGGTACACTTTTAAAATAGGGACCAGGCTTAACAATAAAAGCTCCGGTCCAACGCGTGCAAGTACACAAGGTGGTAAAAGTGACCGAGTGGCAATGAAGCAAATGGCCTTGCAATTACAAAGAGAAGGGAAAGATTCACTATTTAAAAGACAAGCAGAAAATATTTTGACGCAAATTCGGAAAGAAAATGGCTTGACAAATCAGCGCGCCTTTGAAAAAGAGATGCAAATGACCGCCAGGGACGTCTATGATGGGGGCAGCAAAGCCTCTTTTTATGATGTCGACCGCGGCAATGTTTATGCCCAGGTCAATTCTTTATTTGGGGACAACTGTGTTAGGATAAACCCCAAAGCCGCTCTTTTAGAGCAGGAAACGGCCGACCTTTTTCTTGACATGGGAATGCTGGCTCAGAATCCAGACAAGATTGGGCTCTTTTTTATGGATCGGCACCTCGCGGGCCTAAAGCGGGTTAGCAGTAATGTCTATGTGGTGTTCAATGCAATAGCCAATACCTACGTGCTCTCGTGCATGGAAATTTTAACACAGACGCACAGCGAGATAGACGGATTTCCACGCTCCGCTGAAATTGTGCCTTTCTTTGAGCCAGACGAAGGACAGACGTTCCAGAGCGTGTTGTCAGAACTCGGAAGGAACCAAAATGTCATGTACTACCTTTTCCTCACTGACTGGAACATTCAACACTGCCCGGACACGGCAATACAAGAGTACAAAAGAGAACAGGACCAACTCATGCCCGAGCAGATCCGCGAATGGATGTATTTTCAAAGAAGCATAGAGCTGGCAATGAGGACCCAGCAGAACTCGCAGACCTGCAATGTACCGGGGAACTTAGGGTGCCAGACCTTGACCTTTATGTTTTTTCTGCCATTTCTACCCGAAGATCAGGGCCCGGGAACCCGGGCAACTAGCAGCACCGATAACTACTGCGGAAAATATGGCTTGCACGTGCTTGAGTTGTGGCGCACAATGCGAGAGCACACGCCGTTGGTGCTCAGAGCATTAGAATTTTTTTCGGCGCGTGTAATAACGGCCAGCCATGCTCATAAGATGGACCCAAACAAAAGGCGCGCAATGGTCATGGATGCAGCCGTGCAAATAATATACAATCTTAACGAGTTGAGAGAAGACCGACCATGTAATATTATGTAGAAGTAACTAAAAAAACAATTTCATAATATCGTCTATGTCTCTCTTCCTTTTTGGCAGGATGTTTGCCGGGTTTATGTCCTCCATTGCATCGGGATCTTCGGAATCGGAGCCGGAGTCGTCCCTTGCAAAAAGTTTTGAAAATGCAGATTCGAGGTCGCGGTTAAATTCTATGGTTTTTATCTCTCTGTTATTTTGGTCCCTTATGGCCAACTTTGCGCTATACGACGCCTCTTGGTTTTTTTCTACGATGCTCAGAAAAGAGTAAAGTGCAAAACGTTTGAAACCACTCAAGTGTTGGTTGTACCTAAACTTGATAGTATGCTGTGTGCCCTTAAAGTCAAATACAAGTTCTCTCCAGTGCCGTATTTTTTGCAATTCTTTAAAGTCCTCCTCATCATATGTTTCCGCAGTCTCCTCCAAATTCACCTGCCTAACAGCGTCTTGCAAGTCCTTGTATCTTTGGTATAGCAGCAGGGGATTCTCAGATGGATCGCTCGACCCGTACCTTGCCAGTTTCGAGCAATCGCCAAATCTCCTTTCGTACTTCCCCTTGATATCTTCTATAGTTAAATCATCAATGTCCATCTCGTCATCCCAATCCGTAGTCATAAAGTAATCCTGCATATTTAAAACATTCAAGTCATCGGGAGAAACAGAGTAAAGTCTACGAAGATTAATCTCAATTCGTTCTATTATTGCCTTGCTGCAATCAACGACAACCTCTTCTATGCCCTCGGGCAGTATTCTTTGTCTGAAGATTTCGTATTGATCCTTATTGCAGTCTTTTCTGGCGTACAATACAAATTTATCGAGATCATAGGTATCTCCGATATCGTAATCTACTATGCCCACCTCCTTTATCTTGTAG
>MDTB01179850.1_pt1 | contig 23880 bp, 21 predicted proteins | sample 811161 | NCBI WGS metagenome assembly MDTB01 (sample SAMN05326650, study PRJNA326480) | marine metagenome | isolation source: seawater | place: Mediterranean Sea | collected 2009
CATCGCTTACAGGTCGACTCCCCACCACCGCTGCCCCACTCCCTTCCGGGACCGACTCCACGACGGCGAGACGCTGCGCTGTGCCCTACGGTGACGTCATGTTCACCACAATCGTTGTTTGGGTCGTTGGTCTCACCGTCGGGTACGTCGGCCTTCGCTCGATCCGCACTCGGAGCTGGTCACGCCCCGATCGATCTGAGGACTGAGCGCTCGGGCACCAACCAACACCCGGAGTTGCTGAGACGAGCACTCCCGCTTGGACCGAACTCAGTGGGTTCGGATCGCCGCCGTGAGTGCACCGTCGGCCATCGCCGCACGAGTGGCATCGTCGGGACGACGGATCCGTTCGAGCGTGACGCCAATGATCTCGGCGGTGCACGGGAAGCCAGGCGGATACGGCCCGACTGGAGCACCCGTGTCGATGCCGACATCGAACGTTTCGCCACTCATCGAGAAAATGATTGGAACGGTGCGATCAAGACGAGCATGGTCGACCTCGACATCGTCCACTGCGAAGGTCAGATCGCCGCCTGCGCCGAACCCACCGTCGTGGTCGTAGCGGAGCTGGAGCACGTGGCGTCCAGCCGACAGCGGCTGCTGACCCTGAACCTTCGTCACTACATGACCGAAGAGGTTGTAGACGTAGGTCGCAATCCCCTCGGTGTCGAGATACATCGACCAGCCCGCCATGTTTCCTCCGAGGCAAGCGATCACGCCGTGGGCCGGTGCACCCTCGGGCACGATGAACTCGGCGGTGATCTCATGCGAGGCGTTCTTGAGATTGACGACCGAACTCTCGGGCATCCGCACATGCGCCGGGGTGTAGGTCATCTTGGAGACCCCATCGAGGCTGTGCGGCACCCGAAGCGCACCACCTCGCGGTGAGCCTGCATCTCGGAGGGGAAAGACCCCGTTGGCTCCGGCTTCGCGCTCGAAAAGGGCTCGGAGCTCAGCCAGCTTTTTGGGAAACATGGCGGAGAGATCGACACTTTGAGAGAAGTCGTTGGTGATGTCGTACAGCTCCCAGTGTTCGTCAGGGCCGTCGAACTCATAGGCCGCAAGCCTGACCCACGGCACTCGGCCGTGGAAACACGAAGCAATCCAGCCGTCGTGGTATAGGGCTCGATTGCCGAGGATCTCGAAGTACTGCGTCGTGCGCCGACTCGACGCCGTCTCGTCGTCGAAGGAGTACCCCATCGGTGTGCCGTGCACGGGCATTTGTTCGATCCCGTCGACCTGGTCGGGCCATGGCACGCCTGCGGCCTCAAGGATCGTGGGGGCGATGTCGACGACGTGATGGAACTGGCTCCGCAAGCCGCCTGCATCGGTGATTCGAGCCGGCCAGCACACCGCCAACCCGTTGCGTGTACCCCCGAAGTGCGAGGCGACCTGCTTCATCCACTGGAACGGGGCATCGAGCGCCCAGGCCCAGCCGACGTTGAAGTGGTTCTCGCAACGAGCCGATCCGAAATCATCCATGTGCTCGAGGAGCCACTCGGGATCTTCCGGCACACCGTTCTGGAAGGACGGCGCACTCCACGCACCATGGATGGTGCCCTCGGCGGATGCCCCGTTGTCGCCGGTGACGTACAGCACGAGCGTGTTCTCCCCAACCCCGAGCTGGTCGACGGCGTCGAGGACTCGGCCGACTTGGGCATCGGTGTGGGCCATGAACGCCGCAAAGACCTCCATGAGCCGGGTGGCAACGGGCTTGTACTTGTCGGGGTAGTCCTCCCACGCCGGAATCTGCGCCGGCCGAGGGGTCAGCGTCGTGTCGGCCGGAATCACGCCGAGCGCGATCTGCCGCTCGTAGATCTCCGTCCGAAGCCGATCCCAGCCTTGGTCGAATGTGCCCTCGAAGCGCTCGATCCATTCCGGGGCGACGTGGTGCGGCGCATGCACCGCCGCAGGGGCGAAGTAGCAAAAGAATGGGCGGTGCGGGGCCGACGCCTGCTGACGTTGGATCCAGGTGATCGCCTGGTCGGCGAGATCCTCGGTCAGGTGGTAGTCGCTGCGACCGAGGTGGGGTTCGATCGGCGTGGTCTGGTCATAGACCGCTGGTTCCCAATGAGATGCCTCGGCACCGATGATGCCGTAGAAGCGATCGAAGCCCATCCCGGTGGGCCATCGACCAAAGGGCCCCGCCGGGCTCTGCTCCCACGAGGGTGTGAGATGCCATTTGCCGAAGGCGCCCGTGCTGTAGCCGTGCCCCCGCAGGATTTCGGCGACGGTGGCCGCCTCCTTCGGGATTGCGCTGTCGTACCCGGGGAAGCTGTTCGCGATCTCTGTGATGCCGCCCATGTGCACCGCATGATGATTTCGGCCGGTGAGAAGGGCTGCCCGAGTGGGGGAACACAAGGCCGTCGTGTGGAACTGGTTGTAGCGAAGCCCGGCACGGGCCACCCGGTCGACCGTTGGGGTGGGCACCGGGCCGCCAAACGTGCTGCAAGTGCCGAAGCCGACGTCATCGAGCAGGATCAAGACGACATTGGGGAAGTCGGCCGTAGGGCGCAGTCCCTGAAGGGGTGCGGCCTCGGACTCGTCGAGAAGGCGGCCGACGGTGCCCGCGAACGGGGGCGTCGGCTTCGGCAGGCGATCGCCGCTCATGCGGACTCCATGCTGGCGAGATCGAAGCAGTGCATGACCTGCCGAATCCGATCTGCGTCGCCCGTGAGCTGCACGCTCTCGTGGTCGATCGCGTCGGCGAGCGACACTCGATTCGTCAGCAGCGCCACCCACGTTTCGAGATCAAGCCGTATCTCGAGATCGGCATCTGCACCGTCGGTCGGGACGGCGACGCTCCGGCGCAGGTGAAGGCCGGTGCGGCTCTCGTCATCGAAGACGAAACGTAGGTGCTCATCGATCCCGGCAGCCCGTTCCGGGATCAGCAGCACCCGGAGGATCGACACAAAGACGTCAGGCGGACTGCTCGTGACGTCGCGATGAGAGAAGCGGTGGACCCGGAAACGGCGCATATCTACTTGCCCCTCGAGTTCGAGCGCGCGGGTCAAGGCCCAGTTCCGGAGATTTGCCGCGGTCGTGCGCTGCGAGATCGCTCGCCAGGCGCTTGCGAGCAGATTCCGGTCTGCGGTCGTTCCGCCGTCGAGTCGGCCGGTCTCGTCGGGTTCGACATGGATCAGCCACGAGCCGAGTTCGACCGCCCAGCGCAGCTCGTCGTTGGCGATGGCATCGGCGATCTGTTGGCGGACGACCTCCGCTCCCCCAAAACCTTCGATCAGGCGCCGGCAGCGTTCGGTCTTGTCGAGCGGGAGTAACTTGGCGTCGTCACCGTCGAACCATCCCCGAAGCCCTGCGTAGATCTGACGCACATGGTGTTCGGCGAGCCCGTAGAACTGCCGAGTGAGATAACTGCGGCCGTAGTCGTCGGGAAGTTGCACGAAGCTCGTGAGCTCGTCGGCAGTCAGTCCGCGGTTGATCCCCCGAACAGTCTGATCCCAAAGAAATTGCATCGAGTCTCGATACGTCTCGACCTCGACGGAGATCCGTTGGGCGCCGCTAAGTGGGGGTCCGTGCACGCCGACGAGGTGCTCCGCATTGAGTCTGGCGATGTGATCCAAGCCGTCGAGCAGGATTCGCGGATCGCGGTATTCCTCGCCCCGGATGGCGAAGACATTGAAGAGGGCGGGCCAGACGATGTTGTGCACGCAGGTTCCCTTCTCTGGGAACCAGATGGTGATTGAGTCGTCGGCGTCCGATGGTGCGGGAGTGAACTCGCATGCGAGTCCGGCGATCTGGACCGACCTCGTGTCGGTGATCGTCCGAGTCGGCGCTACGAAGCCAGGGGTGAACGGCGCATGCTCAGCGCGTCGGAACTCCCGCCCGAGCCCCACATTGATCAAGCCGTCAGGTCCGTCGGGTTCGAGCAGCATGCCGAATTGCTGGACGAGCCCTCGACTCGCCGCCGCGCTGACCTCGGAGGTGACCCGACGGCGATTGCCGACGATCCCGTGATGCCCCCAGATGTCGATATCGCCACCGACCTCGTCGAGCACGGCCTGGGTACCGGCGACGTAGTGAAAGTGGGTGTAGATCACGGCGGCGATCGGTTCTGTGGTGACCTCACGCAGCGCACGGAGCGCTGAGGTCATCTCCTCGTTGGACTCGCCAGTGTCGATGGCGATGACGCCTTCGGGTCCTTCGACGAACGTCTGGTTGGAGAGGCCGTTGCCGACGAAGCACCAGACGCCATCGGTGACCGACCAGAGCTTTGGCGTGAACCGCTCGGTGTGGTCCACCAGATCCCGATGGCCACGCTGCCCTTGTGGTCCGACGATGGTGAACGAGTCATCGGGCGCGAATGAGTCCCCAGTCATTCGGTGAGTATTGCAGCTGCGGTTGCGGCGGTTCAGATTGAACCGGACAGACCAGGCCCGCAAGACGGTGCCTGAGCGGCGGACCCGACGGGCGTCGGCGTTCACCTCAGCTACTGTCGTTAGATGGCTGAGCAGCAAGGCACGAATGGAAACCGCTGGACGACCATCACGATCGGTGGATTGTTGCTGGTCGTCGGACTTCTACTCGGTCTCCTGTTCGGGCGAGACGGAACCGACAACCCATCAGACCTTGCGACGCACGGTGAGGAGAATATGTCGACGACCTCGGCAAGTCCGACCACGACCGAAAGCCCCGCAGAGCCGGATGCTCCGACGACATCGACGACTGCGCCGGCGGCTGCGGACACCACCACAACATCGGGGCCGACCACGACAACCGAGCCACCTGCGCAGAGCCAGGCTGAACTCGCAGGGTGTGTCTCGAACTTCACCGCTCTGTCTGAGGGAAGCATCGTTGCCGAGACCTTCGTCTTCGACTTCGACGGCGTTGACGGCGACGAACTCGTCTCGACCTATTACGACCCCGTCAACGACGCGTGGCTGCTCCGCGTTGCTGCGGCCGATGGATCGCTCAGCTCCGAATTGCCGCTTCCCGCCTCGAGCGCAATCGGGGCACTACCAATCACGGTCGTCGACAGCAATGCGGACGCGGCCCGGGAGTTGGTCGTGAAGATCGACGGTGGGGCCTACAGCCAGATCATGGCCTTTGCCGTCATGGTTGACTGCGAGGTCGAACTCACTCGCAATCTCGAAGGCCAAATTTACTCGTGGCCCGTGGGAGCGTCGGTGAGGAACGCCTCTGGGTTTGAGTGTGCCAACACCTATGTGACCTTCCGGCAGGGCACGCTTACCGACGAGATGGTCTGGTCGTTCCAGACGTATAGCAACGCGTTGAACGGGATCGTCTGGGAACCGATCGGAACAGCAGGCTCGAGCTATTCGGGAGAGTCAGAGGACGACACGCTGCCCTTCGCCGCCGAGGTGATCTGCGAGGCCGTTCCCTTCGAAGTCCAGGACTGACGTCATCGGAAGCGGCCAGCGGATAGCGCACGATCGTTACGGCTCGGCCCTCACCGCCTCGATGTCCGACCCGGTGCTGACTGCTCACTGACCCCTGGTCACCCGGACTCGAAGGTGAAGCCCCACTGCTCGAGATCGTCTCGGTAGAGCTCACCAACGATCTCGCGGGTCTCGTCGGTGTAGTGAACGCTGTAGTGATCTCCGCCCGAGGAGCGATTTCGGTGCGGAATCTCACGTCCTGCGTGTCTGAGGCCGATCCGGCCGAGCAAGGCACGCACCTCCTCGTCGTAGCGCTCGAAGCGTCCGGTGACTGCGATATTGGCGCCGTCGAGCACTGCCGTTTGAGTCATGCAGTGCGCGTTGGACCGAAAGAGTTCGCTGTCCGGAAGTGTGCGCACGAAGACGCTGAAGTCGGTCGCAGCTGTCCTTGCGAGTTCGGGCGAAACGTCGAGGCGCAAGAGCTTTTCCCAGCGCTCCCGGCGCTCCCGGTTGTTTGTGAACTTTTGCCTCCAGGCCGAGAGCAAACGATCCCAGGGGTTTCGGACGATGGTGAACGTCTCGCAATCTGAACTTAGCAAGCGGGACAATTCTGTGGTCATCCCGTTGCGCCGCGTGAGGTAGACGTAATCGTCAACCTCATCCTCGAGAAGGCGATGAAGACTGCGCGTCCCATTTTTGGCGACCCGGTACCACGCAAAGTTCCGCCGCTCGGAGTACGAGACGTTGTGACCGAGACGTCGGTTATCCGTCATCAGCGCAAAAGTCCGCGGGGAGTGGGGTCACGAGACCGTGATCAAGCAACGATTGGCTGGAGGAGTAGCGACTAACGCTCTCTGGATCGATCTGCGACAGATCACCGTCCCAGGTTTCGAAGAACTCGGTGTAGGCCTGGTAGCGACGGGTGCAATCGGGCACCCGATGGTTTTCAGCCACGTCGCGCCGAAAGTCCGCGAGAAAATCCCCAACGAACTTGTAATGCAGCAGTGCGACGCCAACGTCAGACACGACCCCGGGTGTCACCATATGGCTGCTTGCCAAATACTGAATCCCTCGACCGCCGCGAGCGAGTGGTGTCTTGGTGTTGTTCTCACCGGCGCCGGCGAGCTTTCGGATACCACCAACCGTATAGAAATACGGGCAGATCGCCGATTGTGTGCGTTCGAACTCGTGGGAGAAGAACGGGTACCGGCCGACGAAGTCCTCTTCGAACCGACCGCCGGACGGCTGGTGAGCCTCCATCGAGAACATATCTACCATCTGGCCTGCGGCGAGGTCCTGGCCCTTGCGCTCCATGTATTCCGTGAGGCCGCGAAGGCCATGGATCTCAATGTCGGTGAATACGAACGCCTCGTCAACATCGGCATACACATGCCACCCAGAAGGGCTGTGTTCGAGGACAAGCCGATTCAGCCAAACCGTGCCGGACGCGGCTTTTGCGTACGACCCGCCGGCATGAAACACGTGTGTGTCGTGCTGCTCTAGCAACCAGTCGAGCGTACCGTCGCTGGAGTCGTTGTCGACAAAGAAGAATCGATCAACCCCCAGTTTGCGGTAGTAGGACACGAACCACTGGAGACGCCACAACTCATTGCGCACCACGGTGAACAAACGAATCTCGTCGCCGGCGGGCGGCAACGAATTACCGTCCCGACGCTCAAGCTCTTCTGCCCCACAGGCCCTCTGCGAGGGCATCGGGCTGCAGTCTCCGAGATGACTCCAGATCTTCCGCGCCTGTCCCAGATCGCCGTCACGGTGAGCCAGCCAAGCACGTGCGCGAAGCACCTCCGTCTGCTCGGTATCCGATGGCAAGAGGTCGATGAGTTCACGCACGGTTTCCTTACGACCAACGGCGATGGCGAGGCGAATGGCAATGACGATCGAGAGATGATCGTCGAGTCGATTTCCCCCGAGCCCATCGAGGATCTCGTGTGCCTTCCTCGCTGCCATCGGATCGCCGTCCTTCCGCAGGCACGTAAACGTCTGTCGGAGCAACAGTCGGTATCGAAGCACCTCGTCGGGCGCTTCTTCGAACGCGTTGATCGCTGCAAGCAGAGCGTCAACTCGCCTGTGTTCGGCGTTCAGAAGCTCGATCCGCAAGATCCACGCCGCAGCAGTCGGATGTGCATGTTCGAGGCGGGTAATCGCCTTGCGTGCCTCGTCGAGTTGGCCGGCTCGGATTAGTGCCCTAATGAGCCTGAACTTGAGGTTGCCGTGGCCTGGGTACGCCTCGCTGGCTTCGCGCCTGACTGCCAGTTCATGTTCGTGGTCCCCCGCAGCGAGATGGGTATCCGCAATGAGCGTGGTAACCACCCACGGTTGGATCTCCGTAGCCGCCGAGAGAAGATCATGAGCACGGCCGAAGTCACGGAGCCGGTTGCACAGCTCAACCGCCTCCTTCAGGGCGTCCGCATTTTCCGGTTCGCGTTCAAACGCCTCGAGCGCCAGAGCAAGGGCTCTGGTCGAATCACTGCGCGAGCTCAGCGCTCCGAGTTCATCGGCCGATACGGCCACGGAGGCGCTTGTGCGACGCCATTTGAATCTGAACCTCACACAATCCACCCGTCTGTATCGACTCCGGTGAGCCTTTGGAAGATCTCCAGGTCCCGCCGGTAATGCGATCGAAGGAGCGCTGCGGAGTCCCCAGGGATCGTGGACTCGTATCGAGTGGCATACGCCCGGGTGTACTCGAAGGCGTGAGGTGCAACACCGAGAAAGCGCTCGAACACCTGCATCTGACGGTTGAGATCATCGACGCGTACGAAGCAGATCTGATCGTCGGGAAACAATGACATGAGATTGTACGCCAGCCTGCCGTATTCACCACGTCGGATGATGTCGTCGCGCTCGTGCATGCCGGTCGTGATGAAGGTGTCCACGATCTCTTCAAATGGGGGTACGTCGCTGCCATTCATGCGGAGCATGCTCCACTGCGAGAACGCCCGATCGACCGGATCTCGCAGCAAAACGATGAGCTTCATTGCAGGGTTGTACTGTCTGATCCGCCGGAGATACTGCGAGGCACCGTTGCGTTGCAGCAGGACGTACTTCGGAGTCGACTCGCCGTACAAGACGTCGTCGTCGAGTCCACCGTCAACCCCCCACCCCATTCGGTGGTACTCGGCGTAGGCCGACTCCTGATGAACGAACTTGGGTTTGTCGAAGAAATGCAGCTCCTTCTCGATCGACATCTCGATTTGGGGGTGCTGGGCGAGGAGCAGGTGGAGCGCATTGGTGCCGCCCTTTTGGACGCCGGCAACCAGAAAGTCGATGCGGTTTTTCGCCACGAGGTCAGCCTTCGGTCTCGGCGTCGCGATTGTTGGCATAGCTGTGCGAGATGGCCAATACGGCCTCGAGGCGCGAAGGGTTGTAGGCGGCGCCGAGGAACGTAAACAGCTCCCGTAGCCGATCGTTCATCTCGACGACGTCCTCGTAGGTGATCTGGAAGCAATTGTCATGGGTCGAGGCGTAACGGTCGAATCGCCGCTCCAGTTCGACGAACTGCTCGATGACCTCGTCCTCGGGCTCCCCGGCCCACCACCCACTCTTGCGGGTATCGGCGGCCTTGCGGGTATTGAAGATGAAGGCGATCTTTGGGAAAAGCTGAGCGAGGAAGTCGAGGTATTCCTCAAGATCGTCTCGCATGCCCAGATAGCGGATCTCCTTGAAGCCGACCGCATGCACGGCTGGATTCTCGGCGTCGCTGCCGAGCAGCATTCCTCGGGCGAGCGGTCGCAGCCGGTCGAGGGTGAGGTCGGCCGCCATCTCGTGAAAGCCGAACCACGGCGTGTCGGGGGTCCAGGCATTGCCGAGACGAGCATGCTCCCGGAGGCTGACGACCATCTCGTACAAGTGCCGGAACACGTTGCCATTCTCGCCTCGCACCAACAAGCCGTTGATGCTGTTGAGCACTCCTTGCAACAGCGTCGAACCCGTACGTCCGTAGGTGACCACCAACACGTGCCGGTAACGGAGTTGGTCGTGCGTCCCGTCAGCGACATTGGTGATGACGTCCCAGTACGCCCGCCGCGCCTCGGTGTCTTGCCAGCTGTCGGCCAGCACGATCCGGGCTTCGTCGAAACGGCCTGCCAGATTGAGGGCCCGGAGGTAGCGACGCGTGTGAAAACGGAACCGCTCGTCGCCGCGATGCTCGTCGCAAATGGCCTTCCAGTTGGATGCTGCGGACTCCCACGCCTCATCCGCCTCATCACATCGAGCAAGTCCGGCTCGTGCTGGTACCAGATTCGGCTTCTGCGCCAACGCCGCCGCGAAGTACCGACGAGCTTCGGCCACCTCACCTCGCTCGAGCGCCTCGGCGCCCGCAAGTTGTAAATCGTGTGGGGTGCGCAGTGGGTCGGCTGGTGGACCACTCATGTCAGCCTCCTCCACGCTCAACACCCTGCGCTGTCGCTGGCCCAGCATTCGAGTGAGGGAACTTCACGTCAGGGACCGTACGGTCGAGAAAGTTGGCCAGTTCAGGCCACCCGTTGCCGTTCGCAAGCGTCATCCGGAGCAACCGGCTTGGCTGATCGGCAAAGACGGCATCGACTCGCTGCTGGTGAGCAACGTACGCCTCCTCCCACGAACTGTGGCGACTGTAGAGGGCATCGTGAATGACACCCGCCCGACCACCGAAGTGACCCGCATGCTCAGAATTCCTGAGCTCATGCGGAGCCAAGACGCCACAAAAACGCTCATAGTGAGTCGACACGGAACGGGTCCAGGAACCGAGTTCGCGATCAGTGAGGATGAAGCGGGAATCCGAGAAACGTGCTGCAAGCTGAGCGAATTGGGCGCTGATGTTGATATCGCCGAATGCGTCATGCAGCGCAATGTCGACATCGTCGGGAAGCGCGCCGGTCAGCGCGCTCGCCCAGTGGAGACTGGAGTAGCCGAGTACCTGGAGGGCCTCGTGCAGGGAGGTCGTGCCAGTGCGACTCAGACCGATGACAAAGACTTTCGCCGGTGCGCTGCCGTCCGGACCTTGCGCCCACCGGTCGGCGAGCACCCCGAATTGCCTCACTCGAGGGTTAAGTGGGTACCGCTCGGCAAGTTCATGCGCACCCTCAATGAACATCGCACGACGCCGAAGCGCGAACAACACACGCACCCTCGAGATATCGGCGATCCGCCTCGCTCCCGACTCACGAATCCTCACCTGTTCGAGCGTGCCGAGAAAGCGCTCGAGCCTCGCTGCCGTTGCGCCCGCTTCAGGGCCATAGGCTGCATTTCTCAGAAGCTGACCCACGAGTTGATCGTTGAGGTCTTCGCCAGCACCGAGCTGGTCCAGACAGCCGTCGAACTGAATGCCTGCCTCATCCCGGTAGCCGAGCCTCTCTCGAAACCGGCCGTACCGAAGGCGATCGACGAGCCGGCGCGGATCCGCAACGATGATCTCATGAAGGGCCGCCACCACGCCGGCACGATCCTGACGCTTCTGACAGTCCACGAGCCGCCGAACACTTGCGTCCAGCTCGGGTATCGTCGCCTCGGAGGTCGGGTTCGGCACTCGAGGGCGTCGACGGGGCAGGCGCATAAGTCTTCCCTAACCCTACTTGTCATCCCGCAAGCGCTGTGGCTGTTCGCTTTCCGCAGACGGACTCGGGCTCTTCGGCTCCTGCCGTGTTGGCAACATTGGCTGCACCGTTCTTCAGCAGAACACGCCATGGTCTGTCACCATGGACATCATGAACCTGAGTCACCAGCCTCCCCTCTCCGAGGAGCAGCTGCGCTGGATCGAACACGTTCACCAACTCGAGTACGTCGATCATGCGGTCCCGCGGCGCACCGGCGCCGTCGCAATGGCACTTGCGATGCTCGACCGTGAACTCCCGATGAGCAGCCGCCAGATCGCGTCGTTCGCGCGGATGGGGCACGAGACTGTCCGCCGAGGCGCCGACGCGCTGACCGAACTCGGGTTGATCGACCGCCACCGACGGCCCAGCCTCGGAAACGGTTCGAACGGGTTGGCTTGACGGTCACCCGCTCAGACGAGTGGCGAGATAGCGGTCGAAGTCGTAGACGTTGCGCTCCAAATACGACAGCGGCGCCCGGTCGAACTGCTGGCGGTCGACGCTGCGACGAATCCCGGCGACCACGGGATGATCCTCGCTGTTGACCTGATCGACGAGCGCATTGATCCCGGCAGCGAATGCGCCGGGGTCCTCAGCCGCTTCGAGCGTCGCTGGAGCCACGGCGACCTGCCAGGCGATCCGAACCCGATCGGTTCCGAAGGGCGTGATCCGAAGGAACCACAGCCAATCCGCCTGGAGCTGGATCACGAAACCGGGAAAGACGGCCGCGAGCACGATCGTGCGACGCCACTCGCCGTCGAGACGGTTATCGCCCTCGGCGGTGAGGTCAGGACCATCGGCCTCGACCACACGATGGTGGGCCCAGTCGAGCGTGCCCGGATACATCTCGGTGTCGCCCGTGCTGTCGCCATCAGCGCCGAAGCTCTCCTTGTGCACCTTGAACACGTGATAGGCGTCCATGAAGTTCTCGACGAGGAGCTTCCAGTTGGTCGGCCACACGTCGACCTCATCGCGCACGGTCACATAGCTCCCCATGTCGAACCGGCTGACAATCTCGTCGAGGCCGGCGAGACGGGGCCCGAGCGGCTCGGCGTCAGGGTCGAGGTTGACGAACACAAAGCCGTTCCACAGCTCGAGTCGCACCTCGGGCAGACGATGACGATCGGGGCTGAAGGGTGCACCGTCAGCCTCGGTGCTCTCCGCCATGTACGGACCACCGACGAGCGAACCGTCGTGGCGGTACACCCAGGCGTGGTACGGGCAGGTGATACGGGCCTCGTTGCCGCATCCGGTGAGGAGCTGGGCGCCGCGGTGGATGCAAACATTGTCGAAGGCCCGGATCGAGTCCTCGCCGCGAATGACCACGATCGAACGCACCCCACCGCCGGAGACCGGCAGATCCACACAGGCGTAGTCGCCGACCTCGCTCAGGTCGGCGGTCCGGGCGACGCATTGCCAATCGCGGGCGAACACTGTCGCCAACTCGGCATCGAGCACCTCCGCCGATGCGTACGCCTCGAGGGGCAGCATATGTGCCTGTTCGAAAGGCAGCGATGCGTGGGCTCGGAGCTCATCAAAGACCGACATCGATGTCCTCCCCGATTCGACCCGGCAGTGTCGACGCCACGATGCGCCATCGTGATCGAGCTTCGACCGGTTCGCAGATCGCGAACGCGACATCGAACGGCGACCCGTCGTCACCACGGTCGTCGGTCACCACCACGGCCAGATCACCGGTCGCGTACAGCCGATGCCGGAAATCGGTCCGATGTTCGACAAGGCGGTCCGTCGACCCAGGCACGCGGTGCCACTCCTCGACGTACGCGCCGCTCGGTGCTCGCTCGACCATGACCGACCCGTCCTCGTTCCACTCGAGGAGACCCGGCTCGGGAAAGGCCGAGACCGGATGGATGGCGATGTCGTCCGACCCGCGGGTATGCCACTCGGCGGTTGCCCGACGGATGCCGTCACCACCCGTTTCAACCGGTGTGCAAGTGGTGTGACCAGTACTGGCCTCGCAGGCCGACGGCTCCTCCATGTCTGCCGGGATGCGAACGTCGACCATCGCTGACTCGAGCTGGAGCCACAGCACGATCGATTCGGTGTCGCTGCTGCCGTCCTCGTTCACGATCGATGCACGTCGCCAAGCACCAAGCAGCAAGTCGGGAACACGTTCAGCCACAGCGGAAGCTTACGGGGTCGATCAATCCTCGTGAGCAGGGCGGCGGCGCCCCTTCTTTACATCGCTGCGCCGACGCTTCGCCTCGACCCGTCGGCGCTGGCTACCTCGGGTCGGCTTGGTGGCCCGACGTGGCTTGTCGACAACACCGGCCTTGTGGACGCGCTCGCGGAGTCGTTCGAGTGCGATCTCACGGTTGCGGACCTGGGAGCGTTCGTCGTCAACGGTGACGCGCACAACGTCGCCGAGCTTTGCTCGCGCCCGTTCACGAAGCGCAGGCGGCATCGTCGACGACTCGTCCAGGCGGAAGACGGCGTCGACCTTGGTGTTCGACCGGTTGGCGTGTTGACCACCCGGCCCTCCGGACGCAACGAAGCGGAAATCGATCTCGTTCTCGGGTACCCGCCAGCCTCCAGTCACGACACGGTTCCGCAAGAGAGTCTCGACGTCGTCCCCCGTTGTGCGGGCTCTCGCGGGTCATCGATCATGCGTCGTCTCCCGGTTCGGCTTGATCTCCGGCGCAGGCCACCATTGTGGCTCCCCTTCTTCCTACCGCTCCCCAGTCATACCGATGCGGATGCGGGTCTGCTCCCGCCGCACCACATCACCGTCGCCGTTTCGCCTCGACGTCAGTCGAGATGGGCGAGGTGATGAGTCTCGTTGAATGACCGCAGCGACTGCGACGGCCCGTTAGTGGCAATCCGCAGGATCGATGCCTGCTCGACGAAAGCCCGCCAGGCAATGTCGATCGACACGCCGAGGCCCCACGCCAGACAAGCCTTGATCGGCGAGACGTGCGACACCAACACGACGTCGCGCGCAGCGGCCTCGTGTCGAACCTCATCAAGCAACGGCCACACGCGAGCAACCAAATCATCGTGGCTTTCTCCACCCGGCGGCGACCACGCCGTGTCAGCACGCCACGTTGCCCAGGTGGCGGCAGGAACGTCACCGATGGCGAGACCTTCGAAGTCGCCGTAATCGACCTCGATCAGCCGCTCGTCGACCTCAACCGAGGTGCCGATCGCCTCAGCGGTCTGGCGACAGCGCATCAATGGACTGCTGATCACACGAGCAGAAGCCGAGATCGCTGTGCCGACTGCAGCGGCCTGCGCCCGACCGAGTTCGTCGAGTTCCGGGTCGCGTCGGCCGAGCAGCTGCCCGGCGGCGTTGGCCGGGGTCCGGCCGTGGCGGACGACGATCAACATCAGCGCAGCCGCTCCTTGGGGACACGCCCGGTTGCGAGAAGGTTCCGGCGATGCTCCGCCTCCTCAAGCCCGAGGCGCCGACCGATGACGACAATCGCTGTCATTGCGGCAAGTTCGAAGAGGATGAGCACACCGAACGGACGGTCGTATTCCGGCAACGGCCCCACGCCGATCGCATCGACGCCGCCGGCCGGCCACCAGAATAGATCGCTGTTGACCCATGACCCCGAGGCGATCAGGAACGCAAACGTCCCGATCGGCACCCCGAGCCACGCCCGGCGAGTCAGTCGCCGACCGACCGTGAACACCATCACGAGGGCCAACAGCAGCACCGAACCAAGCAGCGTGTGCAGGACCCACGGACGCCCCGTGAGCGCCTCCACAAGCGGAAGGACGCCACCAAACGCCACCCACCGGTAGTCGACGGCGGGCGAGTCGAAGACGAAGAGCACGAGCAGCACGGCGGCTGCGATGAACCAGAAGAACATCTAGCGGAGCACGATACGGCCGCACTCCTGGCAATCGGTCGGCGAGTCGCCATCGAGATGCTTGATCCGGTCGACCTCCATGGCCGGCATCGACGACGGACATCCGGTGCAGTTCGAGCCGTCGAACCGGACGACGGTTGACGCACCGAAGGCGGGCTCACGGCGCTCATACTCGGCGGCGAGTTCGGGATCGGCCGTAGCCGCCACCTCGGCCCGTTTCGCAGCCACGGCGGTGAGCTGGGCGTCGATCTCGGCCTCGCCCTCGGCGATTTCTTCGCGCAGACCGGCGATCACGTCGTCGATCGAGGCGCGGGCACCCTCCAGCGACTCCATCTGCGCCTGGAGTTCCTCGGCTTCCATCATCGCCTCGAGCGCAAGGTCTTCGAAGCCGCTCTGCCGCTCTCGCAACATGGCGATCTCGTGCTGCAACGCCTCAAGGTCCTTGAGCCCGGTCACCTCACCGCCGTACAGCTTCGACTCGTCGGCATCGGCCTTATCACTGACGAGCTGGGCCTCGGCCTCCGCCTTCTTCTGCCGGGACGACACCTCGAGCCGAGCTGCCGCAACCGTGTCGATCCCCACCTGACGGCGGGCCTGCTCTGCGAGGGCATCGTCAAGCTTCGTGCGCTGTTCGAGCGTTTCACGCCGATGGTCCAGCTGCCTCGTCTCGACGTCGAGAGCTTGAAGGTCAAGGAGGGCGTCAGCGGTCATGAAGTTGGTGGTTGTGTCGTCGTGGTCGGGGGCGATGTCGTCGTGTTCGTTGTTGTAGTCGCTGGATCGCCGGTTGTCGTCGTCGGTGGCAAGGTCGTCGTCGAGGTTGTCGTGGTCGGAGGCGTGCAACCCTCGATCTTGCCGTCGCCATCGGCGTCGACGGACTCGAAGAGCATCGGGCACTCGCCGATTCCCTCATCGAACTCGAACTCGGTTTTCTCCGGGTCGCAGTAGTCGACGACGCCGTCCTCATCGGTGTCGACCTCGGCGTCCTCGTTGTCGACTCCGCAGAAGCTCTCGATGAGTTCGCGATAGTCGTCCTCTTCTTGATCAGTGCGGATCCGAGTTCCGGCGCGAGTCCACTCAGGTGCCTCGAACGTCAGCGGTTCGAGGCCCTCGTGGTACGTCGCATTGAACGCCCCCCAGATCATCGCAGGAAGCGAGCCGCCGAAGACGTTGCCGCGCCCCAGAGCGCCACGATCGACCCCGATCATCGGGATCTGCTCATCAGGGTTTCCCATCCACACCGCCGTGGCGAGATGCGGGGTGTAGCCAACGAACCAAGCATCGCTAAAGTCCTGCGCCGTGCCGGTCTTACCGGCGGCAACCTGGTTCTCGAGGCGAGCTCGGGTGCCGGTACCACCCCGCACGTTGGCCTCGAGCACCTGGTTCACGAGACGAGCGCTCTGGACCGAGATCGCACGCTCGGGAGCAGGCATGTTCTCAAAGATGACCGTGCCGTCGCTGTCCTCGACTCGCTCGATGAAGATAGGGACGACCTGAAGTCCGTCGTTGGCAAAGGTTGCGTACGCAGTTGCCATCTCCATCGGGGTGATGTCCTTCGGGCCGAGCGGCATCGAGACCGGCAGGTCCGAGAGGTCGGAGGTGACACCGAGCGCCTCGGTTGTCTCAGCGACATTCGACAGCCCCACGGTCAGACCGAGCCGGAGATACGCACAGTTCGACGATGCGAGGGTTTGCGACCGCAGCGTTGCGACCGACCCACTTTTGGGTCCGCTGAAATTGTTCGCCCGGTAAGGATTCGGGAAGCCGCCCGGGTTGTCGAACTCGCACGTGCCGATGCCGTTGATCTGATCGGCAGGCACGAACCCCTTCTCGAAGGCCGAGGCGAGCACGAACGGCTTGAACGATGATCCGGTCGGACGCCCCTTCTGGGTTGCGATGTTGAACTCGAAGACATCGAAACCAGGGCCGCCAACGATCGCTCGAACGCGACCGGTGCCGGGCTCGACCGCAGCGACTGCTGCGGAGAAGCCCCGCTCGTCATCGGGGAGATGGGCCTCGACAGCCACCTCGGCCGCCGCCTGCGCTGCCGGGTCGTACGTCGTGAACACTCGTAGACCACCACCGAACAGGAGATCGGCTCGCTCGTCGAAGGTGGCGCCGAGGCGAGGATCCTCGAGCAATTGTCGCCGGACCTCCTCGATGAAGTAGCTCGTGGGCTCCCATTCGGCCGGAACGCGCCGCTCGGTCGGTAGCGGGTTGTCGACGTAGCGGTCGTACTGCTCCTCAGTGATGTTGCCGGTCTCAAGCAGGCGGACCAGGGCAACGGTGCGGCGCTCGTCGGCGATGTCGGGGAACCTCGTCGGGTCGTAGCTGTCGGGGTTAGCGATCAGCCCGGCGAGCAGAGCCCCTTGGGGCCAGGTAAGCCGATCGGGCGACACGCCGAAGTAGATCTCGGCAGCGGCCCGCACGCCGTACGCGCCCGAACCGAAGTACACCGTGTTCAGGTAGGCCTCAAGGATCTCGTCCTTAGTCAGCTGGTTCTCTAACCGGATTGCGAGGGCGGCCTCGGGGATCTTGCGTTCGAGTTGCTGCTCGTTCGACAGGACGCCGTTCTTGATCAGCTGCTGGGTGATGGTCGAACCACCCTGCTCGATGCCGCCGGCATTGACGTTCTCGATAAACGCCCGACCGATCGCCTTCGCGTCGACGCCGTTGTGGTCGTAGAAGCCCTCGTCCTCCACGACGAGCAGCGACATGATCATCGCGTGACTGATGTCGTCGAGATTGACGAGCTCTCGGTTCTCAACGTCGTACAGAACGTCGAACTCATCGCCGTGCATGTCGTACACGGTCGAGCGGAGCGCTAGCTCGTTGAGGTCGATCTCGGCGTTGGCTGACTCGTTCGCCGCAAAGATATCCCCGAGTCGCGGTGCGATTGCAGCGATCGTGAACGCCACCGCCAATCCGCCGCCACCGATGATCGCGGCCAGCCGCAACAACCCCACCACGAGCCTTCGCATCGGCGCCAACCGTACCCGCAGCGGATGCGTCACCCGCTGCAGCCACCACGACAACACATGGTGCAACGTGGCACGATGCGCTCGTGACACGCATCGGCATCATCGGCGGCGGCAAAGGCGCAACCCTTCACGCCGACGCGATCATCCATACCTGCGGTGCCGATCTGATCGGTGTCGGCGGGCGGCCCGGCTCCGCAGGTGAACTCGCTGCTGTCGCCGACTGCCCGGATCTGCCGCTCGACGACCTTTGCACTGGCGCCGATGCACTGATCGTGGCCGTTCCCCCACCAGATGTCGCCGGCGTGCTGGCCGCGATCGACGACCGGATTGCCGATGGCGCTGACGTGAAAGCGGTGCTCGTCGAAGCACCTTTCGACGTACTTCCGCAGCTTCGGGTCCCGGTCGCCCTCGGCGCCAACCTGCTTCACGCCCCCGTCGTGCGCCAGGGCCTGCGCGAGATCGCCAAGATGCGTGAGCCCCACCACCTCCAGATGCGCGTACGACAGCCGAAACCGGACTGGGGGGCTCACGGGACCCCAGCGTTCGGTGGCCCGCTGCACGACCCAGGACTCCGCCTCGCCCCGGTGCTTCTGTCGGCGGCTGCGGAGACCGCCGTCCATGTCGACGTCGTCGACGTCGTCGACGACGAGCACGGCGTGCATGCGGCGATCGAGCTCGAATCCGGGCGCAGGTGCGGGCTTGATGTCGCCTGGGTCGAAGGTTCGGCGACGATCGAGATCGAGGCGGCCGATGACGGCGGGGGGATCCTGATGGCCCTCGACCCCCTCCCTCGTCTCGAGATCGACGGTCGCTCGATACCAGCGAACGAACTCCACCCGCTGGAGGCCCTCGGCTTCGTCCCACAGATCGACCGGTTGGCGAAGACGGCGGCTGGGGCCGCTGTCTGGCCCGATGCCTCGATCGGTTCCTCGATTGTGGGGTTGTTCCCACCGCGGTGAGCTGCACTTCGCTTACCCCTCACCTACGGGCCGTGACTACGCTGACGCCGTTCGAGGAGGACAGAATGTCGGTACATGTCACGCGCCGGTTGAGCGCGTTGGTTGCAGGGTTTGTCCTTGTGGCGGCGGCATGCAGCGGAGGCGGCGGCGACACGAGCGGCGATGTCACCCTGCGTTCGGCAGGCGCGATCGCCGTCGACGCCGACGACGTCGCCACGACCACCACCACCGAAGCGGTCGCCGCTGCCGGCGGTGCGGGAGAGGCCGATGATGTTGCGGCTCCAAGCGACGACGAGACGGCCGACACCACGACGACCCTCCCTCAGGAAGAACTCGAGCCCGGCGAGGCGCTGTTCGAGGCGGTCGGCGTCTTCCAGAGCTGTCTCGATGCCGAGGGCTATCAATTCATCGGTATTCCGTTACAGGGCGACACCGACCCTGAAGCGCCCGTCAACCAGCAGCCTTACATCGATGCCTTGGTCGCCTGCGCTGCTCGCAGCCAGATCCAGGAACGTCTTGCCGAGGCCGACGCCTCCCAGGCCGATCTCACCCCTGAGGAGATCGAAAACCAAAACCGCCAGTTCATCGCGTTCCGCGACTGCATGGTCGGGCGGGGTTGGGGAATCCCTGATCCGGTACCGAACGAGCAGGGTCTGTTGTTCGGCGGGTTCGGTTCGACCACATCGTGGGTTGCTCCACCCGGTGAGAGCCTCGCGTCGTCCGACGACGTCGGCGAGTGCACCAGTGAGGCCGGCGTCTCCGCTGGGGGTAACTGATGTCTCGCAGCCAGATCATGGGAGCGTTCGTCTCGCTCGCCCTTATCGCCGGCCTCGTCATCGTGTGGCAAGTCACCGGCGAGGAGGAATCCAACGACAACCCGATCGAGATCCTCACTGATACCGTCGGCCGCCAGACACTGCGCGACGAACTCACACTCAACGGCGAGCTGCGCCGGGACGAACTTTCGACGATCAACTCGCCCTTCGACGGGCGGGTCAGCCAGGTCGGCATCGCCGACGGTGAAGAGATCGCCGCCGGTGATGTAATTCTTTCCCTCGACGGCCGGCCGGCGGTCGCCGCCAACGGCGAGTTCAGCTTCTACCGGACCCTCGACGTCGGCTCAGACGGTCCCGATGTTTTGCAGCTCGAACGAATCTTGTTCGAGGCCGGCTACGACCCCGGCAACATCGATCGGCTCTACACCGAGGCGACACGGGCGGCGCTGCGCAACTGGCAGGTCGATTACGGCTACGGCGGCGCCACACCGGAGCCCGAGGAGACGATCATCATCAGCCTTCAGCCGAGCAACGGCTACCAGGTCGGCGACAAGGACACCCAGGCGATCCTGATCGGCCCGTCCGTTCCGGGTCCGGGCAACGCACCCGCTGCTTCGGGCAGTGGTGCCGGCGTCATCCCCTTCCAGGATGATTCGATCACGGCAATCGGTGTCCAAATCACCGAAGCGACAATCACCGAGGGCGACACGCTCAGCGTTGTCCTCACCGCCAACCCCACCCCGGTGGTCGACACCCAGATCCAGCTTGCGTTCGGTGGCGACGCAACCGGTGGCGACCTCGACGACGTCGCCGACCCTGACATTGATGTCGACTATCTCGACGATCCGCTCGAGGATTCCCCGATCGTCTGGCCGCAAGGCGCGGACACGTTCACCCTCACGCTTGCGACGTTCGCCGACACCGTCGACGAGGACGACGAAACGTGGACGATCAGCATTACGCCAGAGCAGCCGATCGGTGGCGGGATCAACTACGACCCAGCGCCGCTCAACACGCTCACGGTCACCATTGAAGACGCCACGCCCGATGAGGTTCCCACATTCGAACTCACGATCGAGTCCGGCGACGATGAGATCGACGAAGGCGAGGCCGCGACGTACACCATCACCGCCGACCGCGAACTCGGTCGGGAAGTCGAAGTTCGTTACTCGCTCACCGGCACGGCCACCGAGGGCGACGACTACGACGATCAGGACACCGACCCAAGTTTCGTTTTCCCCGCCGGGGCGGATGAGATCACCGTGACGATCGCGACGGTGCAGGACACCACGATCGAACCGACTGAGTCCCTCACGATGACACTGCAGACCTCCGACGATCCGACCGACGAGTACCTGCTGGGTTCCGCGATCTCGGGCATCGTTCGCATCCAAGACGAGGACGAGCCCGAACTCACCATCGTCGGTTCCGAGGTCCGCGTCGCCGAAGGCGGCGCTGTCGCCGTCACCATTCGAGCCGATGAGGCTCCCAGCAGCGACATTTCCGTCGATTACCAGGTCGGAGGTACCGCAACGATGGGCACCGATTACTCGGTGCTCACTGGCACGGTTACCTTCCCCGCTGGAGCCCGCCAGGTCGACCTGCTCGTGCAGACACTCGACGACGATGTGATCTTCGTTCCAAGCGACATGATCATTGCCGACTGGCCAGCGCGGGTCGGCACCGTGTTCGTCGACGAGGGCGAGACCGTCCAGCTCGGCAAGGAACTGCTCACCCTCACCGAACCCGACTTTACGATCACGCTCTTCGCCAATCCCACCGACCGCTCAGAGATCGCTCTGGGCCAGGTCGTCACCGTCGAACTCGAGGCAGGTGACCAGGAGGTCGAGGGTCGCATCGTCGAACTCGACGATGCTGCGATCATCAACGACAACGGCGGCGAACGCTACGAGGGGGTCGTCGAAGTCACTGGCGAACTCGCTGCGGTCGACGGTGCAACGGTTCGCATCGAGGTGGTGCTCGATGAGCGAATCGATGCCATGGTCGTTCCCCGGGCGGCAGTCTTCCAGGACGCAACCGGCAATCCCAGTGTGCGGGTCATCGATGCCGAGACGCTCGAACAACGGGTCGTCGCGATCGAAACCGGCATTCAAGAGGGGTCGTTCACCGAGGTCCTCTCCGGTCTTGACGGCTCGGAGATCATCGTGGTCGACGTCACCGGAGGATGAGCGACACGCCGCTTCTCCGCCTCGACGAGGTCTCTCGCATCTACGGCGAAGAGGTCAAAGTCCACGCGCTTGACGGCGTGAGCCTCGATATCGAGGTTGGTGAGTTCGTGTCGATCGTCGGCCCTTCCGGTTCTGGGAAATCGACGATGCTCGGGCTGCTCGGTCTGCTCGATCTGCCGAGCCTCGGCACCCTCTCGGTCGACGGCACGTCGGTCGCCGATCTGTCCGACCACGACCGCAGCACCCTGCGCGGTGAGGTCGTCGGGTTCATCTTCCAGCAGTTCCATCTCATCCCCCACCTCGATGCCCGGCGCAACGTCGAGACAGCACTCCTCTACCGCCAAATGTCGCCGAGGGAACGCAAGCATCGAGCGATGGGTGCGCTCGAGGTCGTCGGACTTGCGCCTCGGCACGAGCACCGACCGGTCCAGATGTCGGGCGGCGAGCAGCAACGTTGTGCCATTGCCCGGGCAATCGTCACGGAGCCGAAGCTCCTGCTGGCCGATGAGCCGACGGGCGCACTCGACTCCACCAACGCCGCCAACGTGATGGAGATCTTTCGCGATCTGAACGATGGCTCTCGAGCGATCGCGATCGTCACCCACGACCCCGCCGTGGCGGCGTCGGCCGACCGACGCATCTCAATGAAGGACGGCAAGATCGTCGCTGATGATCAGCTGAGCGGCGGCGCCGCCGTCTCGGGCTTTGGCGGAACGCTGGGCGGCGCATCGTGAGGAGCGTCCGAGATCTCGTCGGTGTCGCCGTTGCCGGCCTCACGGCGCGGTGGAGCCGCACCCTGCTGATCATGCTCGGGCCGGTCATCGGCGTGAGCGCAATCGTCGCTGCCGTGGGGCTCACCGAATCGGCCAAGGGCGACCTCCAGGAGACCCTCGCCGCCCTGGGCGACAACCTGATCCGCGGTGAGGCAGCCGCCTCCTTCGGCGCCGATGCACCGACCTTCACCGAGGACGTTGTCGAGCGCGTCAACCGCTTGGCCACGGTCGAGGGTTCAACAGCGACTAGGTCGGTAAGCGGCATCATCACCACCCCCTACGAGGCGGCCCGCAGCTACTACACCGCCTTCCCTACACCGGTGCTCACGGCCGACGAGCACTTTCTGGATGTCATGCAGGTCGAGCTCGTGTCGGGTCGATGGCTCAACTCATTCGACCAGGACACTGCCGCCCGAACGGCCGTGGTCGGGATCGGACTCGCCGACGAATTCGGCTTCCGCGAGGGCAACCGAACCATCAAGCTTAACGACCTCGACTACGGCGTCGTAGGCGTGGTCGAGCGCTACCCGCTCGATCCGGTCTTCGACAACGCCGTGATCATCCCGGCGTCGACCGCCGACGCTGATTTCGATGTCGGACTCGAACCCGACACGGTCTATGTCCGTTCAGACCAGGCCTTCACGCTTGAGACCGAGGCCGCTTTGCCGGTGGCTATTAACCTCGGCGGCGACATCGAGACCAGCACCACGGTGCTTTCCGACGCCCTCGAGGCCGAGGCGGCAGCCGACAGCACGCTGCAGATCATCGTCGCAGCCATGGGCCTGCTCGCCCTGATCGTCGGCGGTGTCGGTATCGCCAACGTCATGTCGATCTCGGTGATCCAGCGTTCGGCCGAGATCGGCATCCGCCGAGCGCTCGGTCACGGTCGCTCGTTGATCGCCTGGCAGTTCCTGATCGAATCGGTCGCCGTCGGCCTGCTCGGTGGGCTCACCGGAGCGCTCGTCGGCATGGGCATCGTCGTGTACGCGAGTCGTATCGCCGGGTGGGTCTTCGTCCTGTCACCCGAACTCGACCTCTTCGGCATTCAGCTGCCATCGCACTATGTCGGGGTGCCGACGCTCTATCTCATCGGGGTGGGGGCAGCCCTCCTCACGAGCGTGTTCGCCGGCCTCTACCCGAGCGTCAAAGCAGCGCAGCTCGAACCTCTCGAAACCCTCCGTCTGGGCTGATCTCCGACCGGCCAGACGTCCTGAGGCGTTTGTTCCGCAGCGCTTCTTCTCTGGATGTTGTCCTTGGGTCGAGTGTGACTGCGCGAGACTCGGCGACCATGCGCCACGAGATCGTCGCTCCGACCGACTGCACCATTGTCGAGATCCGGCCTGAGCCGGGTGATTCGGTGCCAGCCGGGGTGACGATTGCGATCGTCGAGATGATGAAGATCGAGCGGCTGGTGGAGGCGCCGG
>MDTB01032297.1_pt1 | contig 23877 bp, 19 predicted proteins | sample 811161 | NCBI WGS metagenome assembly MDTB01 (sample SAMN05326650, study PRJNA326480) | marine metagenome | isolation source: seawater | place: Mediterranean Sea | collected 2009
ATTCCGTATTCTAACAAAGTCTAGCAGTGATCTTCTTTCTATTCAGCTTTGCTGAATGTATATATGATTTGCTATGCAATACAGATGTGATCTTCGATCAATATCTTTACTTTGTAAAGATGAGATTTTGTTATAATAAAAATTGATAATTCATTTAAATTAAAAACATCATTTATATTAATGAGTGATAAACAAAAACTTATAAAAAATGTATCTTTTAGCAATATTGTTAATGTAACATTAGTTCCAGAAAGAATTGAATATAAAGATGGAAATTTAAAAAATATATTATGGTGGAAAGATGAAGATATTAGTAAATTTAGAAAAGAATGTGCTCTTGAAATAAAAACTGTTTTATCTTTTTCTCTGAAAGAATATGAAAAAAATCTAAAGTGTTTAAATTTGGAGGTTAATGATAAAAATTTAATTTTGTTAGTACAAGACAAAATATATCAGCTAGAACCATTAATTAAATTATAAAATTGAGATTTAAGAATTCATTTTTAATTTCTATATACCCTATAGTTACTTTAATATAAATTAAATATATTCCAATTATAATTATTGCAATCACAATAATTCTCAGAAGTATAATAATATTATAGTAATTATAAACTGGATTTGATTTTACAATATATAATGGTTCTTCTTTGGTAAGAGATGAATGATATCTTAATAATTTAATTCTATTTCCTTCTTTAGTAAATATAATAAACTTATCTGTATTTGTATCTGATGTTGTATATCCTTTTAATGCATAATTGTATTCATATGTATTTCTTTTATTATCTAAGTTAATTTTTGCATCAAATTTTCCTTTTTTAACTATAATTGATTTGGTAATATCATTTTGAACGTTATATATACCGTCTTCTAGGAAAAAAGATTCATTAGATTGAACAATTGTACCATTATCTAATGTAAGATCTTTAGAGCTAACATTATTAAGTCTAGCTTTAATTTTATTATTATCTAATTTATTAAAAGTCAGTAAAAATTTATCATTTGTGTACATTTTTTTATTACTATTCCAAATGAAGTATTTTGAACCTCCACCAATTGGAGTATTTTTAAATATTAAATTAAATCCTTTGTCTTCAGATTTGAATAAAAAATTTAACATTCCTTCTTTATTATCAAATCTAATTTTATAGTGACCATCTGTATCAAACTTAATTCTTTCATATGATTTCCTAATTTCTAGATTCTTAAAGTTTTTAACAATTCCATTAAATATGGTAGAGTTTAAAATAAACTTGCCATTAATATTTGCAATTATTAGAATACAAATATTATTCTTTGATATATACATTTTTTTATCGTTAGACCAATAGAATATAAAATTATTTGACCCGTCAATTTTTCCAAAGAAAAAATTTATTGTTTTAATGTCATTATTATTTAGGTCATTTTCAACTTCAAAATTTAATTTTATTTTATTACCTTTATCAGTAGATTCAATAAAATCAGATTTTGATGAATTTGTTTCATATTTACCTTCTGGTATTTTATCTCTGATTAATTTATTTTCTATAATTTCGTGGGTATCAACTAATACATTTTTTTGGTTTTTAGTTATTGGATTTTTATAATTAATTAAACTTATGTACATTTGACAATCTTTTTTACAGTTTTTTGTTTTACAATTTTTACAAGTTTTGGTTATATGTATTTTATTGATTAGGAAGTCTATTTTTGTTTCATCTTTTTCTTCTGCTTCGTATTCTTTTTTAACATCATTCCAAATATAGGTATGATGACACAGTTTCATATCTATTTTATCTTTATTCAAAACTTTATTATATATTGATAATTTATTACCGTTATCTGTAGTATTTATAAAACACATAATTATATTAATATTGGTAATATATCCATATTTACTATAAGTCAATTTAATTTTATTCATTATTATTAAATTAGAAATTGTTAAATAGAAATTGTTAATGTTAAATTTAACAATTAATATTTTTATTATTTTTTTAGGAACTTTTAACACTTAATGTTTATTTTTTTGTTTCTTCAGTTTTAGCTCCTTCACATTTACAATGTGTTTTACAGTATTCATCTGCGTCTCCTCCGAAAAATAAAGTAATATTTTTCCACATGTTTTTTAAGAAATTGAAAATATTATTCCATGTAAGTACTTCTAAAATTGGTATATATTTAATTATAGTTTGATAAGTTTCTGGTGAGATGAAATTTAATATTATTAAAGAAACTACCAATCCAAGAACTCCCTGAAGAATATTCCATGACATACCTGCAATTTGACTTCCAAATAAGATTACTACAAAAATAAGAATAAGTGCTTGTTTTCTATCCATATATAGAAAAGTTTAGAAAAAAATTAAAGGATTTTATATAAATATTTAGAATCAATTTTATTGATTCTAAATATTTTCTAATTATTATTAATAATGGATTATTATTCCAAATATATAAAGTATAAATCTAAGTATCTTCAATTAAAAGGTAAGTACGAAATGAGTGGTGGTGGATCTGGTAAAGAATTAGTATTGTTTAGAGCTGAATGGTGTCCTCATTGTAGAAATTTTGTATCTGATTGGAATGATTTACAAAAAACATATAATGATGTTAATTTTGTAACTGTTGATGATTCTGATAGAGAACTTGTAGAGTTTTATAATAATAAAGAATTAGAAGCTAAAGCATTCCCAACATTATTTTTAGGAAAAGATAATGAGTATTTTGAATATGTGGGCCCAATGAAAAAAGAAAGCGTAGAAAAATTTTTAAATAGTTTTTAAATTGGGTCATTTGAAAAAACTTCTATAAATTCATTTTCTTTACTATTTATTTTAAATTTAATTTCATTTTCTATGTCAATTGTATCTTTTTGATAACTATTTTCTATAGGATTATTAGAATTCGAAGTATTCATGTTAGTTTCACTAATTGTTTTGAAAATTTTAAATTCTTTGTCATTTACATAACTAACTATGTTTTCTAATGATTCTAGTTCCTTCATAAATTTATCATTCAATATTTTTATTTTAGTATTTGATTTTGTTTTTTCTTTTTTTTCATCTAAAACCTTGACAAATCTTTCTATTTTCTGATTTCTTGTAGATGTACATTCTTGTAAAATTTTCCTTTTACTTTTAATTTTTCCTTTTTTTTCATCGAAAATATTAATATTATTTTCTTTAGTTAATTTTAGTAAGTTTAATAATTTTTGTTTATTTAAGGTTTGATCTTCAGTATAATCTATATTTTCAAGAATTTTTATAGTTTTATTGTCCATTTAAAAAACCTAAGTTTTTTTTATTTGTTAAATAAATTTAAAATTCGTTTATACACTTAATTAATAATCCCCAAATTTTTAAGGTCACTCATCATTTGTTCATGTTCTGACAATTTCTTTCTCTCATTATTTTTATTTTGTTGCCTTTCTTTATCATTCTTTAGATCATTAAATTGATGAAATTCATTAGGATTTGACGAGGGAATAATATTTTTATTATTACCTTTGAAATCAAATTCTTGGCTTTTTCTTTCGTTCATTTTTTTTTCAATTTCAGATTCAAAATTAGAAATGGGTGCATCAATATTATAATTATTATTATTTGATAATTGTTTTGATAGGGATTCATTGCTTTGATTATTTAAATTAAAAAACTTTTCTGTATGTTGATATTCTATTTTATCTCTTTCACTTCTTTTCTTTTCATGATTAGATATAACATCGGGATTATATTTTTTGTTTTTAGCAAAAACATTATTATCCATTATACATATTTTAGAAATAGTTTATGAAAATCAAACTAATTTGTATTTAAAAAGAATTCTATTTATAATAAAAATGAACTTATATAAGACTCTAGAATTAGAGGAAGGAGCAAGTTTAAATGATATAAAAAAATCATATAGAAGTTTAGCAAGGAAATACCATCCTGATAAATCAGGTGGTGATCATGTCAAATTTTTAGAAATACATTCTGCTTATGAAATTTTGTCTAATGATAAATCCAGATTTGAGTATGTTAAGTTACCTGATGAAAATAAGAATAAGTTTCAAGAATTTTTAAGTAGTATTTTTGGACATAGTATAAATGTAAATAGTTTGTCTGATTTCGGTATTAATTTAACAAAAGATGATATGGATTATATTAAAAATGATTTGCAAGAGGTATTAAAAAAATTAAATTTAAAAGAAGTTTTTAAATTTTTTAAAGATGGAATATTACCCAAAAAAGATTTTGATAGTTTCAGTTTATGTTCAGATTCTGATGTAAATTGTTGGACTTGTGACGATGCTTCATACTTTGATTCTTTACCAATATATTATCAAAAAATAAATTCAGATAATGATGGATCATTGAATATTTCTCAAAATATATCTCTATTAAAATTAATTAATAATGATAAAATTAATATTACAATAAAAAGAAAAATAGGTAATGAAGTTAATGAATATCAAAATACAAAATTTAATTTCGATATTATAAATCAATGGGTTGTTTTTAATGGTGGAGGAGACATTTCTTTAGATGGTTGTAGTTATGGAGACTTAATAATAAAATTAAATCTTCCATCTGAATTAGATTGGCAAGATAATATTATATTATTTCAAAAAAAGATAAATTTGTATGATTTTGTTTATGGAATAAATTTAAAATTAGATGGTGATGAATTTAGTAGTATTAATAAAGTAGTAGTAAATGAAAATATAAATTGGGTTCCAATAAGAGATGGTAATATAATATTTATCAATACAAAAAATAATTCGAAGAATTCAAATAATTTTAAGATTGCAATAAAGTTAATAGTTGAATTTATGGATTCTGATAAAAATAGACTTTTGTTAAAAGAAAACTTTTGTAATTAAAAAAAACTTAATTTACTTTACACGTCTACAGCTGTTTTACTTTTGGGATATTGATCAGCAATGAATCTCTGGAACTCAGTGAAGCCGATTACATGACCTTCTTTCAAACCAAACTTTTTAGCAGTTTTCTTATCCAATTCAACCTCTTGACCTTTCTTAAGTCCTAATTCAATAAATTTCGAATTGAGAAGACTCATTACTTTTGGTCTCGCTAGCATTGTACCTTCTTCAAGTTCCAAAAACTTTCTTAGGGTTTCAGGTACTTCTGTTTCTTTATTGAATCCACCTTTGTTTTCACCATTTCTCTTCCTTCTTTCTTTTTTGGCAGATGCCAAATCTTTCTTAACGATTTTTGGAATTATATCTAGCAATTTCTTTTCTTCTGACTTCTTCTTTTTAATATCACTAAGAATCTCCTTTAGAGACTTTTCATGATCATTAATCAATTCGGATTTCTTAGCTTCTAGTTTTGAAATGTCTTTTCTAAATTCACTTATGTTTTCCCATACTGATTCAAATGTAAGTTGTTTCTTTTCCATAGACTCTGGAACATCAACTTCTACTTCTACTTCTGGTTCATTATCTTGTTCACTATCGCTATCATCAACTTCTTGTTCTTCATTTTCAGATTCAATCTCACTATCACTTTCGATTTTTTCCTTCTCAAGTTCCTCTTTCTTAGAAGACTTGGAGGAATTCTTAACAGATGTGGCGTTGGCTTTACTTTTTCCCATTGTATATATTAAAAGTGTAGAATTCTATGTGTTTATTAATCAATTTTTTTTTGAATCAACTTTTTTAGTCGAATCTAACTTCTATTTTAGATGTCTTCTTTTGAAAGTTATTATTCGAATAACCAAATTCATTTTTAGAATCAATTTTATTGATTTTGGATAGATTATGTGTTTCTATTTTTCTTTGATGATTAGTTATATTTGAATATGTGTTATTTTTATATTGATTTTTTTTATAATATGATTTATTACCTGTAATTTTAGGTGTTTTTTTATTAATTAGTTTATTTGAATTCATATTTTTTTCTATTTCATTATAATTTTCTTTAACATATTTATAAATTTTATTACTTATGAACCATTTAAAAAAATTAAGTTGTCCTATTGTTGTAATTATACAGACATTATTAAGAAAAAAAGGGATTCTATCTCCTCTACTAAATGGATCAAAATATTTTTTATTCCATGCTTTTAATTGTGATTTATATGAAGAATGTATATTAAATATCTGAAAATTTTTATCACTAACAACTTTTGATTTGGGCGAGACTCCTTCGATATTATTCTCTATTTTATCGATAGAATTATTTGTTTTATTATCATTAGTTGTAATGATATTTGATCTATTTTTTTTGGAATAGTTAGTAACAAAAAAGTCAATAAGTCGGATTGATGTTTTTCCGTTAAGTAATTTATATAATTTTCTAGAGTTTTTATAGTCTTTATAAAATTGTTCCATATAGGTTAATATCATTTGTTCCTGTGAAGTTAATCTCATTAGTTTGATTATTTTTTTATTTGATGACTCTTCACTCATATAGTCAAAAAATGGAACTTTTTCTTTAAATAAACTTATTATGGAAATTCAGTTAATGAATCTTCTGTTGAGTCATTTGAATTTATTGTTTTATCATTATTAGAATGGAAAGCATTTTGTTTTGCTAAATATTGATGCGAATCATGAGGATCTTTTTTCGAAAGATATTGATTTGATGAGATTAGATTCGATGATATTAGATTTAAATTATTATTAATTATTTTTTCATCGGTTATTGTTGAAAATGATATTAATAATGGTTTAATATTAATTTCAAAATATTTTTTATTTATTATTAATGAATTAAAATGCAAAATCATTTTTATAAAACTTTTATTTGGTATTTCACTAAGATTTATATTTTTTTTATCTAACTGTAAAACTGTTTTAAATAAAGATTTATCATCATATATCTTTACCTTTAAGAAACCTTTATTTGGATCTATATTAGAATAATTTTCTAGGTTTATATTTCTATTTCGTAAAATGGAAATAGAATTTTTTTTAATTTTTCTATATGAATATTTTTGATCATCATTTTCTTTTTTAACTGATTCATTAAACCAATTTGAAGAATTAATGTGTGCGTCATATATTATTTTTTTGTCTATTTTTTCAATTAGATCAATAAATTCATCTATTTTATTTTCTTTTTTCCCAGTTAATGGAATATACAATTCGTAATAATTATTCTTTTTATTCAATAATTTAAAATTAAAAAAAGTAGGTGTTTGGACAATAAAATTTTTTATTGTAGATTTATCCTTATAGCTAATTGATATTGCCGATTTATCGTTTTTTGATTTTCTATCCTTATAAATTATATTATCGATAGAAATCTTATCTATATCTATAGCTGTATTATTAGTCATCTATACTTAATTAGTTAAAAATTATTTTTTTTTAAATAAAAAAAATTCTTTCTTCGTTTGATTTAATTTTATGTCCTTAAGTTAGAACCTATGCTTTTGATTTAGCAGACTTAGTCTTACCTTTAACATTTTTAGTTGCAGCTTTTTTTGGAGGCTCTTCACTGTCAGATTCATCGTCATCATCGTCAGAGTCATCATCAGAATCATCATCTTCGTCACTGTCTTCTACAACTTCCTCTTTCTTTTTCTTGGTATCTGCCTTAAAGACTGTCTTTGGTTCCTCCTCAACAACTTTAGCTGGAGCTGTTTTTACTTCCTCTTCATCTTCATCATCGATAAATGCATCTCCTGTCATGTAATCTGAGTAAGAACTATTTCCTGAGTTATTTGGCTCGAACTCTACTTTTAGTAGTTTAAATACGACACCATATTCTGGCTTAGCCATCTTAGAATTGTGTGCCCACATTTTAACTGGTCTAAAAATAGGTTTATACTTGGTCATATAACTTAGGTATTTAGCGACATCAGTTACTGTTGTAGCTGTAATAAGTTCTCTTTGTCTCTTTTTATCAACTAGTTCTGATTTGTAAAGTTCAGTTTTCACATTACCATCTGGCCAACTTGTATCTAGTTTTAATTTCATATATGCTGGTTTAACATTTCCTTCATCATCTTCTTGTGATTCTCTGATAATTGGTTGATATTTATATTTATTGGCTTTCTTACCGAAACTCTTTTGCATAAACTCTTCTGAACCAAGTTCTTCATCCACCTTTTGAAATTCTTTTACCATTTGAACAACTTCTTCATTTCCCATATCAAGAGGAATCTTGATAAATGATCTTTGGCTATCATCCGCATAATATTCTCCAAGTGAAGGAATTCCATAAGTAAATATTGTCATCCATGGTCCTTGCAAAAATAAAGCTGCTCCTTCTCCTAGTTGTGGGTGATTATATCTTGGATAAGCAATAAGTTGTCCTTTTGATCTTTCATTTTCTTCTAGATCAGTAAATGTTAATCTATCAGCCTCAAAATCGGTGAATTTAGTGGTCAGGGTTTTTTTAGTATTTGACATGTTAATATATGAAGAGGTTGAATTCAATTAGATTATTCATCAATTTTTTTTGGTTTGTATTTAAAGGCTATTATACATTTAATTATAAAAATGGAATTTTCAAGTAGTAAAATAAGTGACAATTTACTAGAGAAAGTAAGTTCAGACAGCAATTCAGAGCCACAAGATAATAATGAAACAATTATAGATGAAAAATCAAAAGATTGTTTAGATTTCAGTAATCTAAATTTAGAAAGTAACCTTTTAAAAGGTGTTTATTTATATGGTTTTAAAAAGCCATCAAAAATTCAAGTTGAAGGAATTAAAGCAATAAATACTGGTAAAGATTGTATTTTACAATCACAATCAGGAACAGGTAAAACTGCTACATATTTATTAGGTGTTTTAAATAGAATAGAGGAAAATGATAAAACACAAGGTTTAATAATTACTCCTACAAGAGAATTATCTTTACAAGTTCATTTAGTAGCATCAGAAATTAGTAAATACACAAAAATTAAAGTAGAACTGTGTACAGGTAGTGTCAATATAAATGAAACTAGAACCAGGTTAAAATCAGCTAATTTAATAATTGGGACTTTAGGAAGAATATATCACATGTTACAAGAAAATAGAATTAACTTTTATAATTTAAAACTTTTAATTTTAGATGAAGCTGATGATTTATTAACAGATGGTATTAGTAAAGAATTAAATAATTTATTAAATAAGATTCCTGATGGTTCTCAAACATGCTTAATTTCAGCAACATTATCAAATAATGTATTTCAATTATCAAAAAAGGTAATGCATGAGCCTTTAAAAATTTTATTAAAGAAAAACGAGATTCCAGTTGATTTAATTAAACAATTTTATGTTGATGCTGAATATGAAGAATTAAAGTTGGAAGTGTTGTTAGATTTGTATCAGTTGATTTCGACATCACAAGCAATTATATTTTGTAATACTATAAGAAAAGTAGAATGGTTGACAAAAAGTTTACTAGATCAAAATTTTTCTATTACAAGTATACATGGAAAAATGACAACAAAAGAAAGATCAGATGTTGTTAAAGATTTTAGAGATGGAAAAACTAGGATATTGATTACAACTGATTTATTGGCACGTGGCATTGATATTCCTCAAGTAAATTTAGTTTTAAATTATGATTTACCACCTAATAAAGAAACCTATATTCATAGAATAGGTAGGTGTGGAAGATTCGGGAAAAAAGGAATTGCTATTGCTTTAGTAAAATTAGAAGATCAATATGATGTAAAAACATTAAATAGAATGAAAAATTTTTATCATATGAATATAGAAGCATTACCTGATGATATTGAAAAATATCTATAATTTAATCTACTAACCTATACTGGATGTAAAAATATCATATTTTAGTTTAAACATATATTCTAAAAGTTTGTATAAATGTCTAATTTTAACCAAAAAACAGATTTTATGGAATCTTTTGATGATTATTATATTAATTGGGATCCATCTTTTGATAAAGACATTATAAAAATTATAAATAAAAATTCTCTTAAAAATTCAAAATCATCAAATATAGATGAATATGAAAAATTTTGTTATGAAGTTAAAAAGTTAGGAAGTAATTATAATTGCAGGGAGAATTTAAAAATAGAGATTAAATCAGATACTTTAGATTTGGTATATAATTTTAAGGGAATTATTGGAAGTGGATCTTGTGGTTTTATTTTTTTGTATAATAAAGTTAGTTGTAACAAAGTATGTAATGATGTAGTATTAAAATTTGGATTAGAAGGAGAAGAAAATACTTCTAAAAATGAATCATCATTACACTTTATTTTAAATAGCTTTCAAAAAAAATTAAGTGAAGGTAATATTAAATCTTTTCAAATTGTACCTAATCTTGATTTAATCTTAATGACAAATGATAATTTTTACCATTTGATTATGGAAAGAGCAAATGCTGAGTTAGGAATATTTTTTAGAGAGTATCATCCTCTTACAATAATATATAGTTCCAGTTTGCAAAATAGAAGTAATTTATTAATAGCTAAAGAATCAGAAAAATTTTCATATTGGAACATTTACTTAGAATTTCTTTTTCAAGTATGTATAAAGTTAATTTACCTACAAGATAATTTCAAATTTATGCATAATGATTTAAAATGTAATAATATTCTTGTAAAATTCAACCGTGATAAGAAAAGATCAATTTTCTCAGATTATGAAAATAAATTAGATTATTCTAGTTTAGTATTTTTACTTTGTGACTTAGGTGGTGCATCATATATTTATAATAAAAAGAAATTTGAAGGATCAATACTAGGTTCTGATGCTAAATTCAATAGAAGTAAAGATTTGTTTCATTTAGTACACATGCAATTAGCGTTCTCAGAACATAGAAATGAATTAATAGATTTTATAAACAAGTTTGATATATTTAAACTTGATTATAATTTAATATCCAAGGAAGATAAAAAATGGATAAAAATATATACATATGTTGAAGATGGAAATAAAATCGATAAAAGTTTTGACCCTAGAATTCTAAAGGAAAAGCTGATATCAATATCAAAAGGATCTAAAGAATCCAAAGACTTTATAAATAAATAAATTCATTAGAATATGCTTACTATTCAAATGAATTTAGTATGAGAATGCTAAGCATTCATTTCATTTATATTTTACCTAATTTTTTTAATTCAATCATATATTTCTTCTTATATTTCAAATATTTGCTTCTGAAATTAGTTGCTGCTTGATATTGTTGTATACCAATTGGATTAAATTTCTTTAATAAAGATTCTCTTCTTTGATCTCTTGAACATGTGAGTTCATCAAATGTAATATTTTGTATGATAAGTGTTGATTCTAATGATCCAATTAGCGTAGATGGATTTGCAGTTTCTATTAATTCTATTAAAGCAACTCCCATACTTTTTACAATATCATCTGATTTATTATCAAGATTGTTATCCATTTCTAGAGTTTTGATATATTTATCATAATTTTTATTATTATTAGCATAATATGCATATGTTTTCATTTTATTAAGAGCTAAATCTAAGATTTCTGCTTTTAGAATTTCAGAATTAAAATTGACTAATGTATAATATTTTAGTCTATTAATATTAAGATATGGTGGGTTTGGAGGATTATTTGTTCTTTGGTTATTAGTTGTATTAATTACAGTAAATACACCAAAGTTCATAGATCTAAATGATTCCATGTCTAAGTATTCGGTAGGAGGTTCTCCTTTATAAGTTTTAAAGTCAGCTTCCATTACTTTTAATATTTTTCCTCCTAATGGAGTTGGTTCTGGTTTTGATGATGAATAGTATTTAAGTAATACTTCATCATCAACATTAAGATTTCTACAATATGGTAAAACTATTTTATCCCAGAAAATTGGCATATATGATTCACCATTTGCATCTGGCAATGGTTGTAATGTGTTCATAATGATTGATTTTACATCGTTTCTTAAATCATACAATGATTTGTTAATCATGAAACCTTCGTTTCTTCTTAAAACACAATTATATTGAAGTGCTTCAATTCTATACTCTTCACAAAGAATTTGTAAGTATAAATCATAAGCTGATTTATTATCAGTTGACCATATTATATTTTTACCTGTTTCATCCATGATTTTCATTTGGTCAGGAGTTAATTCAGGTAGTACCATTTCTTGAATTATTGATTTAACTTTTCCTTTTTTCTTTGGATCATTAAGACTTTGGACATAAGCTTCATCAAGAATTTTGGATCTGAACCCCTTAGATACTACTTTTTCAAGTGTATCATAATCTACCGAAGCTTTTTTACCTTTATGATATATTACAATTTTCCCATTTGCTATCGAGTTTTTACCTGAAGGAACTCCAGGATATAATGTATATCCAAGTGTTTTCACTTTATCATATATTTTTGAATATTCTTTTTCAAATTCAGGCTGTTTTTTCTTTAATTTTGGATTTATATAATTCTTAGCTAATGTCGTTAATTTATATGAAAGTAAAAATGGTTCCATTAGAGCCTTCATATCATGTTTAAAATTGTCCCAAATATCTGTTGATGATTTACCTTGATGAAGATTTTGGAATAAAAAGCCTGTACTACATCCTTTAATAATTCTAGCTTGATTTTCATTAATTGTACAACCATCCCCTCCTTTTAGTTTTCTTGGCGAAGGTGGTGTAGCTATACCTTGATTAGCCTTATAAGCATTTGTTGCATTAGCATGCATTCCAGCCAATTCATTTAGCTTTGGTTGTTGATCATTATACATAGATGATTCTCTAACATTCAAACCTGGTACTTTTTCTTGATTACATGAATATCTGTCTAATTTTATAGGTTCTTTTCCTTTATCTCCATATTGATTACTATTTTTGTATTGTTCACTGAATTTAATAATTTCTGTATTTGATTCACATGCAAATACGTTTTCAACACCAGCAAGATCACAAACAATTAATCTTCTTACAGAACCATTTTTAAGTTTTAAAAATAATGTAATAACAACATGACTTCTTGAACTATTAGGGTTATTTGGTGTAGGTTCAACTTCTCTCTTATCGAATGCTTTAGCAATATATTCACCAACACTTTTAGTTTGTCCATCTTCTTGCATAAACCACATATTTTTTGGTGGCTTACCATCTCTTTCAGCAGGTCCAAAATTAAAAACTGGATCTTGTGATCCTAATTTAATAGGCGATGTTTTATAGAATTCATCTTTGAATTTTGACATATCTTCTGTACCACTACCATGTATAAGATAGATATTTGTTAATATCATACTGATTTCTTCAACTTCAGATACAAATTTTGGTAAGTTACATAACTCTGTTACTATACCATCTTCTTCTGCTTTATCGTAGTAAATTAAAGTACTTGTTTTACCTGAACCTGATTGACCGTATCCTATCATACAGAAATCTTCATTAAGAGTAAATAATTTATTAAAGATAGGTTCTTCAATTTGTTCTGCAATTTGTCTATTAGTTAATTTTTTGTTTGCTAAAAATACTCCATTAAAAGGACCTAAAACATATCTTTCTATTTCTTTTTTATCTTCTTCCATTTTTTGCATCAATTGATTTTTCTTATCACTAACAGTTGGTCCTGGCATTTCTCCGTCAACATTAATATAATTTATTTTAAGTGATTTACTATCAGTTTGTAAAGTAGAAATATCAAATCTTGGATTTCTTCCTACTGTAAAATCATCATTTCTTTCCTTTACAAATGTGAATACTTTATTTCTTTTATTAATGAATTTTTCATATATTTCTCTTACAGTTTGTTTTTGTGATAAAAGAACTGTTTTAAATTGTTGTGCGATTGCTCCAATTTTACTTCTAATTTCAACAAAAAGTTCAAAGAATCCAGTAGCATTTGATTTATTTTGAGAAACATACCATCCTGGTTCGTGTGTTAATATAATAATTGCAGTGTAAATGAATAATTTTCTACTTGTATTACCATTTACTAAGTTATTATAATGAAATGTATCTCTATCAATTACAGTGTTTAACTTAGATACAATTAAGTCTTGAATCTTTAAATCTACTTTACCATCAAGATAAGTTAATATTCCATCATTATTAGGTAATGAGTTACCTTTGCTTGCTAAATAAAGATTTACATCTATAAAAAATAAATCGATAAATTCTTTTGCTTCATTAATTCCTTTATTGTAAATTCTTTGAAAGAATTCATTGAATAGCTCTGGATCTGATAATAATCCAGCAATTTGTAACAAAGTATCAGTATTATAAAATTGTGAATCTTGTAATAAATCTACTTTATTTTTATCAACTAAATAATATGGGCTATTTTTGTCTAACTCTTGGTATGGATCAATATCTAAATTATCTTCAACTACTGCTCCTCCAGCTTGAATACCTCTTTTAATTTGGTCCATTTTGCTTCCAAGTAAATTACCAATTGTTTCTGTGTTAGATCCTTCTGGGAATTTCAATTGAGTATCCTCTACATCATCTAAAGACCTTTCAACACTTTCTTCAATAGTTTCTTCAACTTTAGCTGGTGCTGCTGTTTCTTTTGTTTTTTCTTCAGTTGGTTCTACTGTTTCTTCTACTTTATCTTCAGTTGTTGCTGCTTTTTCTTTTGTTTTTTCTTCAACTTTAGCTGTAGTTGGAGGTGGAGCTTGAGCTGGAGCTGGAGCTATAGTTGGAGCTGTATCTGATTCTGTTATTGTATCAGTTTCAGTATTTTGTTGTTGTTTGTCTTTATCAGTAATTATTGGTTTTAAAGTTTTAGTTGGTGGTTTAGTAGATGATCCAGATGGTTGGATTTGACCTATGGTACTAAGTGTTTGTAAGATTTCATCTTTATGAGATGCATGTGATTCCACATCTTCTTTTAATTTTTCTATTTGCTCACCTTGTTCATCTATAGTTTGTCCTTGTTCTGTAATTGTTGTTTGTTGTTCAGCAATTTTATTTTCATATTCAGTGTCTTCTTCTTCATCAGATTTTTTTGATTCTTCAATTGATTTTTGTAGATTATCATTTTCTAGTTCTAATTTAACAACTGTGTCATTAATTTCTTTTGTTTTATCAGATAATAGTTTATCTGCTATTTGTTGTGCTCTTTCTTGAATTCTTTTGTCTAAGTTTTCAGTTGATTCTGTTGTTTTATCTTGTGTTATAGTTTCATCAGAAGTTTTAATAAGTTTTGGTTTACTTAATTCTTTTTCTAAAATATCGTTTACAGCTCTTAAAAGGGTAGCTTGTTGCTGAGGATCTCCAGAACTTTTCTTTTCTTCAATTTGTTTAATTTTTTCTTGTAAAAATACTCTTAGAGCATTTACTTGTAATCTGTACAATTGTAATGTAAGTTCAGGATAATTTTCTCTTTCTTTAGAATATCTTTCATGAAAATCTAATAGAACAATAATTCTATCATTTAAGAATTTTTTGTCTTCTTCAGATAATCCAGTATATTCTTTTTCAAGTCCATTTATAACTTCTGGTTTTATTTGATAAAATTGTTTCAATATAGTTAATAATGGTGATAATTTTTCACTTTCTGACATGTTATATACAATCTTCTAGAAATTATTTTAAAAATAATTCGATTTTTTTATTTTTAAATTAATTAGTTAATCTTCTTTTTAATGCTAAATATTTTTCTTTATATTTTTTGTATTTTAAATAATTATTAAAATTACTTAATTCATTTGATCCTCCAGATTGAGTTTTCTGGTCATTAAAATTAATTTTTCTTGAATTTTCGTTGTTTATTTCAAATGTATTGTTTAATACGCTAATTAGTTCTCCTATAATACTATCTACTTGATCTTTTGATATAGTTCCTTCTTTTTCTGCTAATTTCTTAAATTTATTTATAATTGTTAATATCTCCAATGTTGCAGAATTTTTTTTAAAATCTTCATATTTTTGTATGGTTTTATCACTCCAAAATTTGGTATTACCTATTTGATAATTATAAATTTTTTTATCAATACTTTCCGATTGGACCATATTTCTAATTTCCTCAAATGTTTTTGACATTTCTGGAACTTCAAATGATCCAATAAATTGATTAAATTGTTTATTTGTATTTGGAGAGAAATTTAGAGCAGTTGATATTTTTTGTGCAATGTTATATAATTCATTTTTTGAAGATCCTCCTGTTTGAATGTTACATCTTGCTTCAAATTTTTGAAACTTTTCTTTTGCATGTAATCTACAATTTTTATTTTTATCTGGATGTATTGACATATAACTTCTTCTATCATTACAATCTAATGAATCTGGGTTGATTTTTCTTGATGGACATTTTGTTTCGTCCTTAATTAATTTATCAGTATAATAATTATTAACATTATCAAGAGAGATATTAACAATATCCATTAAATCTTGGGCTAAATTATTTTCATCAATTTTATTTTCTATTCTAGAGTTGATATTAGATTCAATAATGTTTTTTTTTAATAAATCAAATTTAGTTTTTATACTTTCAATTTCTGTATCTGAAATTAACTTTGACAAATTATTGATTTTATCTATATTTAATTCAGCAGTTTCTGGTGATATTGTTTTATTATTTTTTAAATTTAATTTTTTTAAATATTCAATATCACTATCTGGAATACCTAAATTTCTGCTAATTTTTGTAATTTCATCTTTCAATTTCTTTTTTTCATCAAAATTAGAAATTTCTGAAGAATTAAATTTTGTTATTTGCTCATTACTCATATATATTTTCATAGATAAAAATTATCTAGAGATTTAAATTTTTATGAAGAAATTCTATATAAGAATTTCTACATAATAATTCTATTTGATTTGTATTTACATATTATTCTTCAACATCATATATTTTAATTTATAGTTGAAATATTTGCTCATTACATTAATTTTACTATCTGATATGGATCCACCCTTTTGAGTGACATTTTTTAATCTATTTTCAAATACTTTATTTGATTGATTTAAACTTTGATTTACTAATCCTAAAATATCAGTAATCATAGCTTCATATTGTCTTTTTAATTCAGCATCATTACTTTTAGGTGGAACTGGAGCTGGTTCAGGTTTTTTAGATTCTTTATCATAATGACTGAATATATTTACTTTAATTAAGTTTTGAATCATCATTCTAAAACTATTTTCCATTGCTTGATTTTGTAATTTAATGATATTTAAATCTAGTTCTTTTATTTTACTGGCAATATTACTAATCATTTGTGTATATGATTGTGTATTATATTGAGATTTGTATTCTGATTTGATTATAAATCCACTAAATGTATTATCTAAGAAAGTTCTGAATTGTTCATCAATTTTGTTCTCTTGTTTATCGAATCCAATATCAGCTAGGAAAGTTTTTAATACATCAGCTAAAGTCTTTTCTTTAGGAGGTTGATTAGCTGTATTTGTATTTGTATTTGTATTTGTAGTTGTAGTTGTAGTTGTAGCTGGAGCTGGAGCTGGAGCCGGAGCTGTATTACTGGTGCTGGTATTTGTGCTTTGAGGCTGATTTCCAGTTGTATTAGTTGGAGCTGGTGCTCCTCCTATAGTACTTTGTATTGGTGACATGTATAGAGTAGTCTAGAAAAAATGTTTTAATTATTCTGCATATTTTGTATCTTAATTAAACTTAATATTTTTTCATTAAATAAATCTAATAATTGATCTATTGATTGTGGAATATATTCTTGTTGTATTTGAGGAATTATATTTTGTTTATTTTGTTGATTATTTGCTTTATCTTCATCTTTAACCAATTTTTTAGTATCATTATCAATAATCTTAATTATAGATTTTGTTATTTGATTCATTTTAGATGAATCAATTTCTTTTTCTTGTATCGTAGTTTCTTTATTATCAATTGTAGATTTCATCAAATTTAGATTTGATATTGGATAAGTTACATCTATTGCTGTAGTATTTTGAGGACATTGTTTATATATTACTTGAGGTTGAGGTGGTTTGTAGTCATTTAGGAAATTTACATTATTGAGATATTTATTTAGTATATAAAGGAATTGTTCATTAGGATTTTGATTTAGTGTTATTGACTTTTGTGTGTCACCATTTCTTATGAATCTTTGAATTGTTCCTGACTCAAAAAATAAGTCCCATGTTGCAAATTCTTCAGAAATATCATCTAATTTAAAATTATGTCTTCTGTTAGTTGTGAAATGATTAATTATTTTATATTGTTCAAGAACATTTAAGTATTCATCTTTTTCATGATTGTAGATGTAAAAGAATAGAGGATCATTTTTATCATAATATGGCACTAACCATATTTCATTTCCGGGAATTATTTTATTATAGTTACTTAAGTAATCTATTACAATGTAGTTATTTGAACCTTTAAGAGGAGTACTTCTAATGTAAAAATTAAAATAATCTTTATGATCTTCCTCTGAATCTGAATCATTACTATATCTATTTTTTTCATTATTAATAAAATTTAACTTTGGAAAGAGAAATTCTAAAAATTTTCTAATCCTATTTTGTCTAATTATTAGATATTTGTCTTTCAATTTATTATATTTTTTTAATATTATGTAAACTAAACTAATTATTATCCCTCTATCTATCCAAACAATATTTTCAGGAACTTTATTTCTGTCCATTATAAAATAATATGAAAAAAAAATTTTTTGTTAATCGAATTTATATCTGTTGTTTAATAAACTGGAATAAAAAAGTTTGTTTCATTGATTCCATATTTAATAATATCTAACATTAGTGGGTCTGAATCAATATTCTTATATTCACCATATTTATTTGCTTCATCTGTCGTATATTCAGAATTTACTAGTTTTTCAGTATCCAAAACAAGATTGAATGCTCCTGTTCCTCCTGGAATTACTTGTCCAACCATAATCTTAGACGATACAGACTTACAATGATCAGTATCATTGAAAACAGATGCTTGAACCAAATGATCCATTGTTTTTTCAAACGAACATTTTGAAAGTGGATCTACATCAAGCTTTCCTAATCCATGACGATCTATTGATGTTATTTCTCCGTTTGATGTCATAAAATCAACCAAGAGTGAAAGATGATTATGATTAATATTATCTATACCTCCTGAAGCAAATGTATTAATTAGCTCTTTCATCAAAATTGTTCTAGATGCTTCAATACCATAATTCTTTAATGTGGTATGAATATCATTACATATTGTTCTTGTAAAATCTATGTTTTTAAATTTCTTCAAATGATGTAAGTTAATGCCTTCTGTAACAACAACATTCTCTTTTTCTGTTGATAATGAACCATCTTCTTTAAACTCTATGATATTTTCATCTTCAATTAGAAAAGTACCTAATATGTTGTCCATTCCTTTTAATGAAATCTGATCAAGGATTAATGTTAAAAAGTCACTTAATATAGCATAATCGAAACTATTAAGACTGAATCTAATATGAATTATTTGTTCTTTATTATCTTCTGAGCTACTTAAGATTGCAAGTCTGTTGATTCTAGTAAATATTTCTTTTTCTATTTTCTTCATAGATTTAGTATTCTGAGAATTATAATACCAGTAACTCATGAATTTTGTTTTAATATCTAATAGTGTAGTTTCTTTGTCAAACATTTTTTCAAGGTTCATTTTTAGTTTAAATATAAATGGCAAGTTATTTAGTTCTGTTTTTTGATTATTTATGAAAAATGGATTTACAACACTATCTTCTTTTAGTTTCTTGTCTAAGCTATTGTTAGTATTTACTTGATAATAAATTTCAGCTGAGTCAATAAGTTCTCTAATTGTTAAATGTTTCAAGAATGAATTTATCTTATTAACTGCTGGTCTATCTGCTCTAATATCTTTGTTGAAATAGATTAATGTTTGAGGAGTTTTTATTGTTTTACTGTAACTCAATATTTCTTGAACTCTTGGTACACCAACAAGTGCAGTTGAAAGTATACCTACCTTACCTGCAGAGTGTTTAGTATCAAGAGACATTTGTGTGGTTGGCTCGCCAATTGATTGAGCTGCAATTACTCCAACCATTTCTCCTGGTTCTACTATTGATTTTATATAACTATTTTCAATATCATTAATCATGTTATTAAATGATTCATAGGTCAAGCTGTATTCAAAAATACATCTATTTGGAGATAAATATTCATACAGCGCTATTTTTAATATAAGTTTCATATCTAATTCATCTCTACTTAACATTTTATTTTCTGGGTTTGAATAAATTATTAACTTGTTATTTGTTGATTCAATTAATCCATCTATCATAGAAACTATGTATTGCGGAGTCAATATTTCTTTTGAATCTTTAGATGCTAGTTGTTTTGATAATGTTTGTTTTATACTATCACTTGCATAATCTTGTGTAATTCTATACAAGTTCACTGGAAGCATATATTGTCCTTTGATTTCACTATAGTTTGAAAGTGATTTGTTATTTATTATTCTCAATTCATCTCTAAAATTTATTAATTTTTTGATATAACTCTTGTTGAAATTATTTAATTCTATCTTCTTTTTATAAATGGTGTCTAATTCTGATATTTGCTTTTTGCTAAATCCAAATGATTCTTCTACTTTATTATTATCATAAGATACCAAATTAATTCTTATTTCTGTTTGTGTTAGTTGATTAACTCCATTTTCACCATAAACATATTGAATTACTTGATTATTTGCTGATCTAATAGTTCCATCATATTTTACCGATAAATCTTCTAATGCCTTCACTAATCTTCTTTGAATATATCCTGTAGTGGCTGTTTTAATGGCAGTATCAATGAGACCTTCTCTACCTGCGCCTGCATTGAAAAAGAATTCATGTCCATACAAACCTTTTATTAAGTTGTTATATACGAAGCCTCTAGCTTCTGGCGTATCATCGTCACGATGAAAGTATGGCAAAGATCTATTTTGAATATTCTTCTTTGGCCTTGCTTTACTTAATGTCAATTGACCGATAACACCCATAGTTTGGTATATATTTTGTGGATTACCTTTAGATCCTGAATCAACCATTTTGAAAAAGTTGTTTTTGGAATTAAGATGTTTCATTAATGTACTACCTGTGTTTGCTCCAACTGGTTCCATTTTTGATAAAATTGCACTTTCGATAACTTCTGGTGATATATCATTTCTATCATTTTCCATTTTTGTTATATAATGTTTAGCTTCTAAAATTGATGTATTAGCTTGATCAAATAATCTTTCCGTCATATCATTTTCAAGAAAAATATCTGCTGCACCTATTGTTACACCTTGATACATTAAGAATTCTAAAATTAATCTCTGAGTATCATCAATAAATTTTCTTGTTTTATCTGCACCATATTTATCCCAAATGTAATGAATAATTGAATTCTTTTTATTCGACAATGAAGACTTATCAAGAGTTCCTGTCTGAATATTTCCATCTTTAATCGATAGTTTTTTACTAATTACATTAATACCTTTTGGAATAATTTCTGAAAATAATTGATATCCAGTCAAACCTTTATTTTTTGGTAGATTATACTTAGTTTCACTTGTTGTACCACATAAAATATTACATGCTGTATGGTAATCAATTTTGATATCTGGTTGTGATAGTATATAAGCTCCTGTTAAGGTATCCTGTACACAACCAATAATTGGATCTGAATCTTTTGCTCCAATAATATTATATTTAACATTTGCTATTCTTTCGAGTTCATTTCTTGCTTGTACTGACTGTGCTAAATGGATATTCATTTCGTCTCCATCAAAATCTGCATTATATGGTTTTGTTACTGATACATTCATTCGGAATGCATCTGTATTTTCTGCATTAATAACTTGAATTTTATGACCCATCATAGATGGTTTGTGTAGAGTAGGCTGTCTGTTAAATAATACATAATCACCATTTACAATATGTCTATCTACAATATCACCGTATGTTAGCTTAATATCCTTTTTTCTATATTTCAAATCAATTCTTTGTGGTTGCAATTTACCGTCAATATAATTCACTCTGTGTACATAATTTGCACCTGGATAAGTTTCTCTTCCTTTTTTAACAAGCAATGATAATTTTTTAATGTTATATGGAGTTACTTCTTCTGGAATAGTTAAATCCATAGCAACTCTTTTTGGAATCCCTACTTCATCAATATCAATATATGGATCACTTGTAATAACTGATCTTGCACTAAAATCTACTCTCTTACCCATTAAGTTAGCTCTCACTCTTCCTGTTTTACCTTTGATTCTTTCTGATATTGACTTAATAGGTTTATTAGATGCTTTAAAATCTGCTTTTGGTAAATTTAAGGTTTCATTATCAAAGTATGTCGCACAATGATATTGTAAAAGTGATTGCATGTTTTCGTTGTAACTTGTTAAGTCAACTCCAGACATCGCTCTTTCGTTTTGTGTTCTAATCTTTGTATTCCATGTTATGATATCTGCTATTTTTAATGTTAGTGAATCCTCCATAGTTGAACTAGCCAGGAAATCAATTTTAGCTGTTGGTCTAATTATCACAGGTGGTATAGGAAATCTAACACAAATAAAATCTTCTGGTCTTGATATCTTTGGATTAAATCCTAACAAATATGTATCTTCATCTGATATATTTCTAAGTATATTGTAACATTTTCTTGGATGTAGAATTTCCTTAATTTTCTTTTTTGTATCAGTTGCTTCTCCAGTTGTTTCGTCAATTGTAATTGATCCAACTTCTCTTTCTAATGCAATGTTTACAGATGCTGTACTTTCTTTAACCTCTTTAGTAACAGTTGGTACTGGCGTTCCACAATGTGGGCAATATGAATTATTTTTGCTTATTTCTCTCAATTCTTTTAATCTGTGTTTTTCTTTTTTCTTCATTATTCTATCAATAATTTTTTTATCTTTTTCAATTATAACATTTGTACATTTGAAACATATACATTGTAATACTGTTTTAAGATTATTTAAAAATCCAAAATGATAAACTGGTTCTGAAAGTTCAGTATGTCCAAAATGACCAGGACAGTCATTTGTATTTAAACCACATGTTGTGCAATTTAAATATGGATCACATGTTCCCAATCTTAAGTCAACCAATCCACCTTTTTTAGGTTCATAGTTATCATAAGATTCAGGAATATTGATTCCAAATGGATCTTTACTAACTGCAGAATATTTTTTCACATCTTTATTTGTTAAGATAGAAAAGTCTATACTTTGAATTTTATTGATATCTTCTGTGTAGTACTTGCTGTTTAAAGACATTATTGAATTAAGCAATTAGCCTTTAGATAAAGATTTATATATTCATTTTTTTTTTATTAATAATTTCAATAGCAAATAATATTATTATCTATATTGAATATATATATGGTAAAATATATGGAAGTTGATTTATCGAAACAAAATAACCTAAAATTAAAAACTTATAAAAAAAATTTAAAATTTATTGAAAATTTTGAAGCCATTGATACCTATTCTGGTTCATTTCAAGAAATAGATCAAATTGAAAAGGAAGTTGAAGATCAACCTGATGTGACCTACGATCAAAAAGATTCAGAAGATTCTGAACAATCTTGTTCTGTATCAAAAACTGTTTCCAAAAAATCAAAGAACATAGAAGGATTTTTAAATGCAGATAATAAGGATGCAGCAAATGCAGTAAAAGGTTTAGTACAAGCTGCTCAAGGTATTCAAGGAGTAGCTAAAGGTTTATCTGGAGCTATTGGAGGAGTAATTTCAACTACAATGGAAACTTTATCAAAACCTGAATTTCAAGAACAAGTTAAAAAACAAGTAGATGTATATACTAGTTTAGGTGTAGATTCTGTAGCAAGAGCAATTGCAAATCCTGATCATCAACATAAAGTAGAACAATATATTGTAAAACCTTTTTGGGATTTATATGTAATTCCATTTATAGATATGTATGTTATATTTTTAATTTTATATTATGTAATTTTTATGATTACAATGATATGGATTAGTAAATCATCATAATAAAAATTGATTTGAAACAACTTGTTGATCAACAAGTTGTTTCTATACTTTTCTTTTCAGCTATGCTGAATCGATTGCAAAGCAATCATAATATCAGA